>Ga0075030_100000869_pt1 | contig 26966 bp, 20 predicted proteins | sample LitLauG_LLR_2012_FD_71393 | JGI IMG/M metagenome (GOLD analysis project Ga0075030, IMG submission 71393) | Freshwater sediment microbial communities from Pennsylvania, USA - Little Laurel Run_MetaG_LLR_2012 | ecosystem: Environmental > Aquatic > Freshwater > Creek > Sediment | place: USA...
CCATGAACCCGAGCCCGAAGCTCAACGTGACCGGGATGTCGCCGCCGAGGGAGAGGACGCGGTCGGGGCCCTCCGTCTGGCGGGTGCGCGCCGCGTCGATCTGCCCGGGCGACAGGAGCGGCTCCGGGGGGCCTCCTTCGACGGTGCCGATCAAGCCAGCGTAGAGGCGCGACAGCGAGGTGGCGTTGGTGATGCCACCCCCGGCGCCGATCTCGGCCGCGTGGACATCGGGTCGGTTGAAGGTCCCCCGGAGGTCGAAGGCGCCCTGCAGCGACAGGGCCCGGCCCATGAGCGAGTCGGGACCGGCCCGCTCGAGCAACAGGCGGGCCACTGCGGGGTCCTCGGGGACGGGCGCGTTGATCAGGGGCGCCACGCGGTGCTCCTCGCTCGCCGGCAGCCCGATCCAGAAGTCGATCCCGAGCGGGACGGCCACCTCCTCGTGCAAGAAGGTCCCGAGGCTGCGGCCGTCGATGCGCCGGACGACCTCGCCGACCAGCCAGCCATAGGTGAGGGCGTGGTAGCCGTGCGCGGTGCCCGGCTCCCAGATCGGCGTCTGGTCCTCCAGCGCCTCGATCACGGGGTCCCAGGCGAGGGCCTGTTCGAGGGTCAGCGTGCGGTCGATCACCGGGAGGCCGGCCTTGTGGCCGAGCAGCCAGCGGACCGGGATGGCACCCTTTCCCGCCCGGGCGAACTCGGGCCAATAGGACGCGACCGGGGCGTCGATGTCGAGGAGCCCGCGGTCGGCCAGCAGGTGGGCGCACACCGCCGTCGCTCCCTTGGTGGTCGAAAAGACCACCTGGAGGGTCGCGGGGTCATACGGCCGCCCGGTGGCCCGATCGGCCACACCGCCGCAGAGGTCGATCACCTTGCGGCCGTCGAGGTGCACCGCGACGGCGGCGCCGACGTCGCCGTGCTCGGCGAAGTTGCGGGCGAAGGCGTCACGCACCCCTTCGAAGCCGGGCGCTACGAACCCGTCCACGTCCACCGCCATCGGTCCCCCTGCTGCGCCCGACCGGTGCCGGCGCGCCGGTGGAGTCTGTCGCAGCCGACCGGGTACCGCAACGAGGTCGATGCAGCGCTACCCTCGCCGCGGTGCAGGTCGTGGTCGCCGCGTCGGAGTCCGAGATCGACGCCGCCCAGCGCGATCTGCGTGCCCGAGAGGCGGGCGCCGTGGAGAGCCGCCCGATCGGGCGGGGTCGCTGGCTCGTGTACGGCACCTACGCCGACGACACCGTGGCCGAAGGCAAGGCCGCACACCTGCGCGACACGGGATGGCCGGCCGTCACCCGCCCCGAAGGCGGCGGTCACCTCGCCGCCTGGCAACGCCACAACCGCCCCGTGATCATCGACGACCGCCTGTGGGTGTGCTTCCCGTGGTCGGAGTTCGACCGCGACGCGGCGCCCGAGGTGGTGGAGATCGAACCAGGGCTCGCGTTCGGCTCGGGGGGCCACCCCTCCACGACACTCCTGCTCCGGGCGCTCGCGGCGCGCGTCCGCGGCGGGGAGCGGGTCCTCGACGTGGGCTGCGGCAGCGGGGTGCTCGCGATCGCCGCGGCCCGTCTCGGTGCCGCCCACGTGCGGGCGCTCGACATCGCACCCGCGGCGGTCGAGATGACCGCGCGCAACGCGCGGCGCAACGGCGTCGCGGCTCGCATCGACGTATCGATGGCTGCGGTCGGAGATGTCGCCGGCACCTTCGACGTGGTCGTCGCGAACATCGGCGCCGCGACGCTCACAGCACTCGCATCCCACGTGCGGAGCAGGGTGGCGCCCGGCGGCTGGGTCGGCCTGAGCGGGTTGTCTCCGGCCCAGCTGTCGGTGACCGCTGCCGCCTACCGCCCCCTGGTGGTCGAGGCCACGCTCACCGACGACGACTGGGCCGCGATCATCACGAGGCGGTCGGGCTGAGCGCGCTCACATCCACTGCTTGGACAGGAACACGTAGCGGCTGATGGCCGCCGGGGACTCCCCCTGAGCGGCGAGCTCGAGGACCCGCTCGATCACCTCCTGCTGGGCACCCAGGCGCTCGGCGTGCACGATGAGCAGCGCGACCAGGCTCTGCATGACCTCGAGGGACTGCCTCTGCAGACGGACCATCGGGTCGCTCGGCCGCTCCCGCCGGCCACGGTCCAGGTAGCGGATCAGCTTGGTCGCCTCATTGGCGCGCATGGGATAGAAGTCGATGCGCCCGTCCTCCTCTGCCGCGGAGGAGAGGCGCAGCTCGACGCAGTGGAAGACGAGGCGGTCGAAGTCGTGGCGGTAGAGCTGCTCGTAGCCCTGGATGGCCGCGGTCGGGACGCTGATGCGCCCCGTCCGGATCAGGCCGTGGGTGTAGGTCAGCTTGTCGATGGCCACCTCGAGGGTGACGACCTTCCACGTCACGTAGAAGCCGTACATCGCCACGATGAACCCGACCACGATCATGATCGCCGCGAGCACCCGGAACGCGTCGCCCACCAGCGCGACGACGACCACCAGCCCCACGAGGGCCACCGCGACGCTCGCGAGGGCCCGCACGGCGAACCACTTCCAGTGCCGGTAGTAGACCTCGCCGGGCTGGGCCCGCTCCGGTTCGGGTTCGACCTGTGCCTCGAGCGCACCGGTGGCTTCGGGTGCCTGTGTCCAGACCATCGCCGGTTCTCCCTGCCGCGCGCTGCCGATGCCTCCACCGGCCCGGCTCCGTGCTCGGTCTACCACGGTCCACCACTGCGGACCGGGCATGGTGTAGCACTGACGAGGTATGGCTGGTTTAGGCTTGCCGGTCAACCGTTCTCTTGGAGGCCGCTGATGGCACGCACCCCGGGCGGCAACCCCCTGGCGCCTCTGGTCCGGCAGATCCGTCTCACGTTGCTCCCTCTCGAATGGAAGACGAAGTACCCGCGCTTCCACATGGCCCGTTGGTTCGCCGTCGGCATCATCGTCGCCTCGCTCACCGGCAACCTCCCCTACACCAAGCTCAACCCGCTCGCGCCGAGCAAGGAGACCCAGGCGCAGAAGGATCTGAGCACGGGGACGACCGCCGACAAGGCCGGCCACGTCCTCATCGCGGTGCTCGCCTACCCGGTGCCCCTCGCTATCGCCGTCACGCACTGGGTCGACACCGAGGCCGTCCACGTCTGCACCGCGCTCAACCTCGGTTGCACGTTCGGTCCGAGCACGTACCAGGTCAAGATCACCAAGAAGGGCGCGACCACCCCCACCACGCTCAAGACGCCGTGAGCCGCCTCAGCGGCCCGGCCGCAGCGGCCGCCAAGGCCGCGCCCCATCCCCGCAGGGTCACGCCCGGGCGGCGAGCTCCTCGGGCGGCGTGTACCTCAAGCTGATGGGGGTGTCGAGCTCGAAGGGATCGTGCAGCCCGAGCTCGTCGCCGATCTCGCGCAGCGCCGGGAGCACCTCGCGCCCCATCAGCTCGATGCAGCGCAGCGAGTCGGGGTGGTCGACCTTGCCGTCGTTGCCCCACAGCATCAAGATGCTCGGCCGGCAGGTCTCGAGCACGACCCGGAGCGCCGCGATGCACTGGTCCGGGGTGCCCGCCACGATCTCGTGCGTGCGGAGCTGTTCCTCGAACGGCGCCGCCGACGAGCGGGGCACGAGCCCGTTGGCCAGCTTGGTGTACATGAGCCGGCGGGACTCCGAGCCGTACCCGGGCGGGTTGACCCAGTACGGGTGCCCCACCCCGGTGAACTGGCCCTGCATCCACATGAACTCGCGCGCGCCCTCGAGCGCCTTTTGCTCGGTGTCCTGCACGTGCACCCGGAGCAGGTAGCCCCGGTTCTCGGGGCCGGGCTCGTAGCCGACCCGGCGCGCCGCGTCGTCGTAGATCTCCCACAGCTGGCCGGTGAGGTGCAGGGGGGTGTTGAGCGAGATGTAGGGGTAGCGGTGCTCCGCGGCCCACACGAGGGTCTCGGGGCTGAACACGCCCGGAACCCAGATCCGCGGATGGGGCTTCTGCAGCACCCGGGCCCAGGGGTTGACCACGCGGTACTGGAAGTGCTCACCCTCCCAGGCGAAGGGCCCGTCGTCGGTCATCGTCTTGACGAGCAGGTTGTGGGCCTCGTCGAAGCGCTCCCGGTTGTAGGCCGGGTTGGCGTTGAGGCAGATGCTCTCCTGCCCCGCCCCGCGCACGATGCCCGACACCAGCCGTCCCTGCGAGATCATGTCGATCATCGCGATCTCTTCTGCGAACTGCAACGGGCTGTCGTAGGTCGGCAGCGGGTTGCCGAGCTGCACGATCTTCACCCGCTCGGTGATGGCGGCGAGGATGCTCGACCACACCGTGATGCGGGGCTGCATGCAGTAGGGGGCGTTGTGGTGCTCGTTGACCATGATCCCGTCGAAGCCGACCTCCTCGGCCAGGCGGTACTCCGCGAGCCGCTCCTGGTACAGGCGGCTCCCCTCGACGGGATCGAAGAACTTGTTGGAGAACAGGACCGACGTGTACCCCGCCTTCAACCCCTCGTCGTCGGGGTAGGCCCCCATGGGCTGCTCGGTGAAGTAGCTCAGGAACATCGCTTCCTCCTCAGCTCGCTCAGCTCGCTCAGCTCGCGCCGATGTGCGCCCGCACCAGGCGCGCCAGCTCGATGGGGCGCTCCAGGTCCACCGCGTGCCCGCAGTCCACCACGGTGCGCAGCGCGGCGTCGGGGAGCAAGGAGACGAACCGGTGGGCGCACTCCAGGGGGACGACCTGGTCGTCGTCGCCCCAGACCACCAGCGTCGGCACCTGCACCTCGCCGAGCAACGGCACCAGGCGCCGGTTGTACATGTACGGCTTCCACGCCACCCGGGCGGTCATCTCCCGGTGGATGTCCCACTGGATCAGCAGTTCGTCGGTGAGCTCCGATCCGTACACCGCCTCGTAGGCCGAGCGGTGCCGGAACGCCGCCTGGACGTACTCGGAGTGGGAGATGAGCACCTGGTCGAGGATCCGCCCGTCCCCCGGCAGGAGCCCAGCCGATCCGACGAGGACGAGGTGCGACAGGCCCTCGGGCCACATCGTCGCCAGCTCGGCGGCGATCCAGCCGCCGAAGCCGCACCCGACGAGCGCGACCCGGTCGTCGTGGCGGCGGCGGAGCCACCCTCCGAGGATCATCGCCAGGTCCCGGACATCGCGGGCCCACTCCGGCCGGCTCGACCCACCGAAGCCGGGCAGGTCGGGCGCTTCGACGGCGCACGCCGCGGCCAGGTGGTCGTGCAAGGGCAGCCACCCGGGGTTGCCGAAGGAGTGGTGCAGCACGACCACCGATGGGCCCTCGCCGCGTTGCAGGCACCGCAGCTCGACACCGGCGACGGACGTGACCGTCTCCTCGGCGTGACGCGCCGCCGTCGTCGCCTCCGGCGCCGTCATGACGTCCGCTCCACCTCGTCGACGAGGCCCTCGACCACCGAACCACCCCCCTCGGGCTGCTGGCAGACACCGTATCCCGGTCGGGCGGCGCGGTCTTCGGAGAGGGTGCGCAGGATCGGAAAAACCGCTCAGATCCGCTCCTTCGCGACCGATCTCAACCGGGTGCGGCTCAACGCGATCGCCAAGATCGTCATCGCGTCCGCGGCCACATCCGGCCTGGTCGCGGTGCTCCTCGCCGCCAACGCCGCGGGGCGACCGTCGTCACGCCAGATCGTGGTCGCCGCCACGTTCTGCGTGCTGCTGATCGCCAACTGGCGCTGGCCGCTCGTCATGTACCGCGAGGGCCAATCCGAGGGGGTCCAGCTCGACGAGGGCTTCTTCGTCATCCTCACGATCCTCGTGCCCGGGCCGCTGCTGGTGCTCGGCTTCGCCGTCGCCACCGTGGCCGGCCAGCTCGTCCGGCGGCGGCCCCTGGCGAAGTCGCTCTTCAACTCCGGCCAGTTCGTCACCGCGGCGGCCGCCGGCAGCGCAGTGGCCCACCTCATCTCGCCGTCGATCGGCCCGCACCCCGCCGCGCTCGGCGCGGTGCTCGCCGGCGTCGCCGTGTTCGTGATCGTCAACAACCTGTTCCTCGTCGCCATCCTGACGGCGACGGGCACCCCCTGGCGCAGCTCCCTGGTCGACGGCTGGCAGATCCGCGTGCTGATGCTGGCCGGGAGCATCAGCGTGGCGACCACCACTGCCCTGGTCGCGGCTGCCTACCCGTGGTCCCTCGCCCTGTCGGTCGTGCCGCTGCTCATCCTCCGCCAGGTGCTCTCGGGTCACTTCCAGGCCCGCCACGACCGCACGCGCCTGACCGGGCTGTTCGAAGCAACCCTCGAGGCCAACCGCTCGATGGGCAGCGGCAAGGTCTCCGACAACATCCTCGGTTCGGCCCGCACGCTCCTGCGCTGCCCTGACGCGGAGCTCACCTCGCACCCGCCGGGGCCCGACCAGCTCGGTGCCACGCTCGGCTTCGACCACGACGACATGTGGCTCGTCGTGTCCGGTCGGGATCGCCAGGAGCCCTTCGACGACGCCGACGGCAAGCTCCTCGAGGCGCTCGCTGCAGTCGGCAACGCGGCGCTGACCAACGCCAGCCTCTACGAGGAGGGCCGCTACCAGCGCAAGCGTCTGGCCGCGATCACCTCCAGCCTGGGCGAGGGCGTCTGCGCGCTCAACCCACAGGGGCGGATCACGTTTCTCAACCGTGCCGCCGCCGAGATGCTCGGCACCTCGCCCATCCCGGCGGAGGCCGATCTCAACACCTCCCTCGACAGCGTGGCGCTCCCCCTCGCGCCACCGTTCCTCCAGGCGCCGGGCCTGCGGGCCATGCAGGGCGGTGCCAGCGTCCGCTCCGACGACACGACCTTTCAGCGGGCGGACGGCACCACGCTCCCGGTGGCCCTCACCGCCTCGCCGATCCAGGGCGATCACGGCACGACGGGTGCGGTCGTCGTGTTCCGCGACATCACCGAGCGCAAGGCCTTCGAGGAGCAGCTGGCCCGCCACGCCTTCAGCGACGCCCTCACCGGACTCGCCAACCGGCGGCTCTTCCTCGACCACCTCGAGCACGCCGTGCGCCGCTCCCCCCGGTCGGGTGAGACCCACGCCGTGATCTTCGCCGACGTCGATCGCTTCAAGGTGGTCAACGACAGCCTCGGCCACCACGTGGGCGACCAGCTCCTGATCTCGATCGCAGAGCGCCTCCGCTCCTCGGTGCGACCGGGCGACGTCCTCGCCCGCCTCGGCGGCGACGAGTTCACGATCCTGCTCGAGGGCGTCGACGGCCCAGGCGACGCGTTCGCCGTCGCGCTTCGCGTGCGCGAGGCCCTGCGGGCGCCGATCCCGCTCGCCGACGGCCACGACGTGGTGGTGACGATGAGCCTCGGGATCGCGCTCTCGTCGCCCACGAGCACGAGGGACGACCTCCTGCGGGACGCGGATGTGGCCATGTACCATGCCAAGACCGCGGGCCGCAGCGGCGGCATCGAGGTCTTCGAGCCGGCCACGATGGGCGCCCGCTCCGCACAGCGGGTCGAGCTCGAATCCGACCTGCGGCGAGCCCTCGAGCGCGACGAGCTCGAGGTGTACTACCAGCCGGTGTACTCGGCCGCCGGCCACCAGATCATCGGGGCCGAGGCACTGGTCCGCTGGAACCACCCGACGCGCGGCCTGCTCGCCCCGGCGGAGTTCATCACCGTGGCAGAGGAGACCGGCCTGATCCTGCCCCTCGGGCGGGCCGTCCTGGAGACCGCGTGCCGCCAGACCCAGACGTGGCGCGACACCTTCGATGCCCTGCTCAGCATCGCCGTCAACCTCTCCCCCCGCCAGTTCCGCCAGCCCGACCTGATGGACCAGATCGAGCACGTGCTGCACGAGACCGGCCTCGACCCGCGCCAGCTGTGCCTCGAGATCACCGAGAGCATGGCCATGGACGACATCGACGGGACCACGGCGGTCCTGGCCCGCCTCAAGCAGCTCGGGACCCGTCTGGCGATCGACGACTTCGGCACCGGCTACTCGTCGCTCGGGTACCTCAAGCAGTTCCCCCTCGACGTCGTCAAGATCGATCGCAGCTTCGTCGACGGCCTCGACCTCAACGCGGTGGACTCCGCCATCATCGCCGCCGTGGTCACCCTGGCCCGCTCCGTCGGCATGACCACCGTCGCCGAGGGCGTCGAGACCCTCGCGCAGCTCAAGCACCTCCAGACGCTCGGGTGCGACGCGCTCCAGGGGTACTACCTGTCCCGCCCGTTGCCCGCCGCGGCGTTGGAGCGCCTGCTCGCCGAGGGCGCCGCCTTCATCCGTGCCCGGCCGGGGGCGGCCTGAAGGACGGGGCCGCGGGCGCCCGGCGAGGACGGAACCGGCCGCGTGCCGTTGCCGCGACCGCGATCAGGTGGCTGGCCGCCGCGAGCGCGAGGATGGCGAAGCTCGGCGGGATGCGCGGCGCGGCGTACGCGATCGACAGCCCGACCCACATCGATGCCAGCGCGATGCCCGACGAGAGCCAGAGGCCCACCCATGGCCGATCGGTCAGGCGCTGCGCGGCACCGGCCGGCGCGGCGAGCAGCCCGAGCAGCAGGAGCGCACCCACCGCCTGGGTCGCCTCTCCTGCGGTGACCCCGACCAGGCACAGGAACACGACTCCGAGGCCGCGCACCGGCATCCCGCGGGCTCGGGCCACCGCAGGATCGAGCGACGCGAACAGCAGGGGGCGAGCGATGGCGATCAGCACCACACCGGTCGCCACCGCCACGAGCGCCGCGACCCGCGCCTGCGAGGAGCTCAGGCCGAAGATGGATCCGAACAGGATGTTGACGCCCGCGGTCCCGTCTCCCCCACTGCCCGAGGTGGTGTAGATGCTCAGGAACAGCACGCCGAGGCCGAGCGTCCAAGCGAACACGTTGCCGATCACGACGTCGTCGGCGCGCCCCCTGGGCCCGAGGAGGCCGATCAGGGCGGCGACGGCGATGCACGCGGCGAAGAGCCCGACCCGAAGGTCGATGCCGGCGGCGAGCGCGGCGAGGGCGCCGGTCAACGACACGTGCGAGAGGGCATCCGCAGTGAAGACCTGGCTGCGCAGCACGAGGAAGTAGCCGACGAAGCCGGACGCCGACGCGATGAGGCCCCCGGCGACGAAGGCCCGCACCATGAAGGGGTGCGCGAGCATGTGCGTGACCGCGCGCACCGGGTCCACCACCGCCGCGCTCACGCCGCAGCCACCCGCACCCGGCCGCGCGAGGGGCGCTGGCCGGCCGAGCGGCGCAGGGTCGCGGCGAGGTAGGCGGCGAACGCGAAGGTCGTCACGTAGAACCCGACCGGGTACGGCGAGAAGTATGCGGCGACGAGTCCGGCCCACGTCGCCAGGACCGCGATCCCGATGGAAGCGGCGATCCCCGCCCCGGGCCGGGCGGTGAGCTGCTGGGCGGCCGCCGCGGGCATCACCAGCACGGCGAAGACGAGCAAGCTCCCGGTGATCTGGCTGACCTCGGCCACGGCGAGGGCGAGGAGCAGGAGGAAGACGACCGACAGCACCCGCGTCGGCAGCCCTCGTGCCGCGGCGACGTCACGGTCGACGGTCGCGAACAGCAACGGTCGGCCGATGACGACGAGCAGGCCGAGGGCGACGACGGCGACGAGCGCGAGGATGAGGACCTGGCGATCGGTGACGCCGAGGAAGCTCCCGAACAGCAGCGCATCGATCCCGTTGAGGAACCCGTGGTAGAGGCTGACGAAGAGGAGCCCGCTCGCGAGGGCGAACGCCTGGATGGTGCCGATCACCGCTGACTCCTCGGAGAAACCGCCACCGTGGTCGCTGCGGGGCAACGCCGCGATGGCGACCGCGGCGCCGATGCAGAAACCGAAGTACCCCCAGACCGTCGCGATGCCGAGCCACGTGGCGGCGGAGGCGCCCGGGAAGCCGACGAGGGCCAGGGTGTGGCCGGCGAAGGTCTGCCGGCGCAGGACCATGAACCAACCGATCGCACCGGCCGCCACCGCGGCGATCGTGCCGGCCCGGAAGGCGTTGACCATGAAGTGGTAGGCGAACATCTGCCGCAGGTCGGCGCCGAGGTCCCAGCTCAGGTGCGCGCCCGCCTCGGCCACGGCGAGGATCACGGGTGCGGGTGCGGGTGGTGGCGGTCGCTGTGGACCGAGGGAGCTTCGGGCTGGCCGACGACGACGAGGCCCCCGTCACTGGTGCGCAGGACCTCGATCGGGGTCCCGTAGAGCCCGGTGAGCGTCGGCCCGGTGATCACCTCGGACGGCAGACCCGAGATCGCCGCGCCCCGGGCGAGGTAGACGACGCGGTCGAGGTACGGCAGGATCGGGTTGACGTCGTGGGCCACGATCATCACCGTCACCCGGTCCTCCCGGCAGATCCGAGAGATGAGCGCGGCGACCGATGCCTGCGTGGGCAGATCGAGGCTGTCGAGGGGCTCGTCGAGGAGCACCAGGCGCGGGCGGCGGACCAGCGCCTGGGCGATCAGCAACCGTTGCTGCTCGCCGCCGGAGACCTCGCCGATCGGACGCTCGGCGTACCCGTTGGCGCCGACCAGGTCGATGACCTCCGCGATCCGGAGGTCCTCGCTCCTGGCGCGCGCCGACCACCGCCGCCGACCGGGGACCGGCGTCCCCCACCGGTCGCCGTCCAGGCCGAGGCGGACGAGGTCGACCCCCCGGACCCGCAGTCCCGGGGGGAAGCTCCGGCGCTGCGGCAGGTACCCGATCTCCTGGCTCGTCGCGCCCGGGGGCGAGCCGAGGACATCGAGGGTGCCACCGTCGAGCGCGACCAGTCCCAGGATCGCCTTGATCAGCGTCGACTTGCCCACGCCGTTCGGCCCGAGCACGGCGACGAAGTCGCCGGCGCGCACATCGAGGTCGACGCCCGACCACACCCGGCGCCGGCCGAGGGTGGCGGACGCCTGCCGGGCGCGCACCACGACCGAGGATGTCGCCGGCATCCCCGCTCCGGTGCCATCCCCCGCCCCCGCGGCAGCACCCGTGCTCATCGGCCGGTGGCGGCCCTGAGCGCAGCTTCGAGGGCACGGAGCTGGGCGGTCTGCCACGCCTGAAAGGTCGCCGTGGCAGGGGTGAGCGTCTCGGTGATGGTGACCGTCGGTATGCCGGCGCGCTTGCACTCCCCCAGCTGGGCCTGGACATCGGGCGTGGCGTTTTGGCGGTTGTACACGTAGACCTTGATCAGATGGCGGGAGATCTGGTGGTCGATCGCCTCCTTGTCCGCCGCGGACACGTCCGTCCCCTCGCTGATGGCGCGCAGGAAGGAGTCGGGCGTGACGACCTCGAGGCCGAGGACGGGGGCCATCATCGAAAAGATCGACTCCGACGCACCGACCGGCGTGCCCGCGTACCTCGCCTCGATGTCCGCGATCGTCGCGTCGTAATCGTGCAGACCGACCGTGGTGTAGGTGGCCGACTGTGCCGCGAGCACCGCCGCGTCGCCCGGATCCAAGGCGACGACGTCGGCGGTGTAGGCGGCGATCACCTTGCGGACGTCGTCGGGGTTGTACCAGCGGTGCGGGTTGCCGCCCGTCGCGACCCCGACGACGCGCCCGACGTCGAGCACCGTGCGCCGGCCGCCCGCCGCCCCCAGGAGCCTGCCCACCCAGGCGTCGTAGCCGATGCCGTTGTCGATCACCAGGTCGGCACGTGCGACCAGGCGAGCGTCGGCCGCCGTCGGCTCGTAGGCGTGGGGATCGGCATCGGGGTTGGTGACGATGCTGGTCACCTGGACGTGCGAACCGCCGACCTGGCTGGCGATGCTGCCCCAGAAGTCCTCCACCGCGACCACCCGCAGGACGCGACCGCTCGCAACCGGCGGAGCCGACGACGAAGCGGCGCACCCGGTCGCGCCGAGCACGGCTGCGGCGACGAAGACGGCGGCGACGGATCGCACGCCCCTCAGCGCTTCACCATGCATGGCCGAAACCTAGACTAAGACTCAGTCTCAGTCAATCGCCCGGGAGCGACCGATCGACCAGGGTGACCACGATCGATGCCGTCGGAGTGCAAGAGTTCTGGCGTGCGGGCGAGGGGGCTGCTGGGCTTGATCGGGATCACGACAGCCGTGACCGGCGCGCTGCTGGCGTCGATCCGTTCGGGAAGCGCGCGGCCGGGCCTGCGCCTCGACGCGCCGGCCCCACCCCAGGCGGCGTCCGTCGTCGGCTCGTCCGGCGCTTCCTGCCCGTGGCTGTCGTCGTCGACCGCCGTCGGCACGCGGGTCGACGAGCTGCTGCACGCCATGACCCCGCTGGAGGAGGCCACCCTCCTCCACCTGCTCAAGGTCGGCACCGACGGCATCCCCTACCAGGGCTTCACCCCGGGGATGGCCCGCCTGTGCATCCCGATGATCACCGAGCAGGACGGGGCCGCCGGGGTGGCGATGGGGTTCCACGACGTGACCCAGCTCCCCGCCCCGATCGCCGACGCCGCCGCCTTCGATCCCGCGCTGGCCGGCCGCTACGGGGACGTGATCGGTGCCGAGGACGCGACCAAGGGCGTCGACGTGGCGCTGGCGCCGACGATCAACATCGACCGCTCGCCGCAGTGGGGCAGGTCGTACGAGTCACTCGGCGAGGACCCCTTCCTGACCGGCACCCTGGCGGTCCCGCTCGTGCAGAGCATCCAGTCCCATCGGGTCGTGGCATCGGTCAAGCACCTCGCCGCCTACAACCAGGAGACCAAGCGCGGCACGTTGCAGGACGATTCGATCGTCTCCACCCGGGCGCTGCGCGAGATCTACCTCCCGGCGTGGTCCGCCGTCGTCCAGCAGGCCCACCCCGGCTCGATCATGTGCGCGTACGACCTCGTCAACGGCACGCCCTCGTGCGAGAGCCTGGACCTGCTCCAACAGGTGCTCCACGACGAGTGGCAGTTCAACGGGTTCGTGCGCTCCGACTGCGGATCCGTCTACCACGAAGCCGCCGCCATGGCCGCCGGCGTGTCGCAGGTCAAATGCAGCCCGTTCTACGACCCTGCGACGCTCGACGACGCCGTCCGGACCGGACGCATCAGCCGCGCCACCCTCGACGCCCTCGCCCGCCCGCTGCTGCGGGTCCTCTTCCGCTTCGACCTCATCGCCAACCCTCACCAGGCCGACGCCGACGCCGTGGCCACCACCCCGGCGCACCAGGCGGTCGCGTTGGCGACCGCCGAGGAGGGCACGGTCCTCCTCAAGAACACCGGCCACCTGCTCCCCCTCGACCTCGCCCACCTCTCCTCCATCGCGCTCGTCGGCGCCAACGGCGGTACCCCCATGCCGGCGGGGTACGGGGCGGTGCACGTCCAGCCCACCCATCCGGTCAACGCGCTGGCCGCCTTGCGCGCCCGGCTCGGCGATCGCGTCCGCTACAGCGACGGCGCCAACATCACCGACGCCGTCCAAGTGGCTCGCCACGCACAGGTCGCCGTCGTCGTGGTCTCCGACGTGGAGGCGGAAGACCGCGACCGCCCCAATCTCGAGCTCCCCGGCAACCAGGACCAGCTCGTGGAGGCGGTCGAGGCGGCCAACCCGCGCACGGTCGTGGTCCTCGAGACGGGCTCCGCGGTGCTCATGCCGTGGCTGGCCCACACCCCCGCCCTCGTCGAGACCTGGTACCCCGGCGAAGTCGCCGGTACGTCACTGGTAGCGGTCCTGTCCGGCGAGATCGATCCGGGCGGCAAGCTGCCCGTCACCTTCCCGGCCAGCGCCACCCCCCGCCCGGCCGACAGCCCGGACACCTTCGGCGGGGTCGGGGGCAAGACCAGCTACGCCGAGGGCATCGACGTCGGCTACCGCTGGTACCAGGCCAAGGGCACCACACCCGCCTTCGCCTTCGGGTTCGGGTTGTCCTACACCTCCTTCGGGTTCAGCGCTCTGCGCGCCACTGGCGACTCCGGGGCGGGGGTGAGCGTGCGCGCGACGGTCACCAACACGGGGCGTGTCGCCGGGAGCGACGTCGTGCAGTGCTACCTCGGCGCGCCGGCCAGCACGGGAGAGCCGCCGCGCCAGCTGCGCGGCTACCAGCGGGTCACCCTGCAGCCCGGCCAGTCGACCACCGTGCTGCTGCACCTGGCTCCGGGCGACCTGGCCCAGTGGTCCGACCCACAACGGGCGTGGGTGGTCGCTCCCGGCGCCTACCGGCTCTGGATCGGCGACGGATCCGAGCCGTCCGAGCTCCCCCTCGCGGCGACCGTCAGCCTTGCCGCCGCCAACCTCGGGTCCAACTCCGGGCCGGCCTGAGACGGCGCGCCACCCGGTGCAACGCCCCGAGCGCGGAGCCGAAGAACCCGCATCTTCACGCCCCCTTCACAGGCGCAACACACCTTGGCCGTAGATTCGACCAACCTTCACAGGTGGCTCTCAGGGCCCTCTCAGAAACGGCCGGTAGACACACGGGTGTGCTCGGTCGTCGAGCGGGTACAGAAGATGGGTCGAGCAAGGAGGATGAGGCCGTGAGGATCTTGGTGCTGGGCGGAGATGGCTACCTGGGCTGGCCGAGCGCCATCCACCTGTCGGCTTGCGGCCACGAGGTGGGGATCGCCGACAACTTCGTACGGCGCTCCTACGACGTCGAGCTCGGCGTCTCCAGCCTCGTGTCGATCGAACCGCTCGACGTCCGGGTGCGGGCCTGGCGGGACCTCACCGGTCGCCACCTCGCCACCTTCGTCGGCGACCTGACCGACCCCGCCTTCGTGCATGGCATGGTCGACGACTTCCGCCCCGATGCGATCGTCCACTTCGGCGAGCAGCGCTCGGCGCCGTACTCGATGATCGATCAGCGCCACGCCGTCTACACGCAGACCAACAACGTGGTGGGCACGCTCAACGTCCTGTACGCCATCGCCGACATCGACCGCGACATCCACCTCGTGAAGTTGGGCACGATGGGCGAGTACGGCACGCCCAACATCGACATCGAAGAGGGCTGGCTCACCGTGACCCACAAGGGTCGCACGGACACCGTGCTCTACCCGAAGCGGCCCGGCTCCTTCTACCACCTGTCCAAGGTGCACGACAGCCACAACATCGAGTTCGCGTGCCGAGTCTGGGGGGTGCGCGCCACCGACCTCAACCAGGGGATCGTCTACGGGCAGCAGACCGAGGAGACGGTCATGCATCCGGCCCTCGCCACCCGTTTCGACTACGACCACGTGTTCGGCACCGTGGTCAACCGCATGGTCATCCAGGCCGTCCTCGGCCACCCGCTCACCGTGTACGGATCGGGCTCCCAGACGAGGGGTCTGATCAACCTGGTCGACACGGTGGAGTGCATCCGGCTGAGCTGCGAGCACCCCGCCGACGCAGGCGACTTCCGCGTCTTCAACCAGTTCACCGAGCAGATGTCGGTGCTCGAGATCGCTTCGACGGTCGCGCGCGCCTACCCCGGGGACTGCAGCATCGAGCAGATCGAAAACCCCCGGGTCGAGGCGGACGGCCACTACTACCGGGCCGCGCACACCGGCCTGCTCGACCTCGGGCTGGTACCGCACCTGCTCAGCGAGACCCTGATCGACTCGATGTTCTCCATCGTGCGGAGCCACAAGCGGGGCGTCAACATCGACGCCATCCGGCCCTCGGTGCAGTGGCGGGCGACCGCCAACGAGCTTGTCGGCCCGCGCTGAGCAGCGACCCGGCTTTGCCCTGACCGACTCGCGGGAGGCGCGCGCCGCCGCGGCGCCGAGCCCGCGGCCCACACCCCCCCGAAGCGGCGCGATCGCCCTCATCGGTGTCGGTGCCCCGCTCGCCCTCGGCGTCGTGCACGCGCTGGTCGTCGCCCGCCGCTACCACGTCGGGTCCTTCGACGACGACGCCAACTACATCCTCGCGGCGAGAGCCCTCCTTGCCGGCCACGGGCTGACCGGACACCTCACCAGCGGGGTCCGCGTCGTGGGGGTGTACCCGCCCGGGTACCCGCTCCTGCTCGTCCCCCTGGTGTGGGCGTTCGGCCACGGGACCGTCGCCCTGCGCGCCCTGTCCCTCGCATGCGACGCGGCCCTCTTTCCCCTGACCTGGCACTACCTCGGCCGGCGCCGGATCTCCGACGGTTGCCGGGTCGCGACCCTCGGCCTCCTTGCCATGAGCCCGGTGCTCGCCACGTTCGGGACCATGGTGATGGCGGAGACGCCGTTCCTCGTCGTGCTCCTATCGCTCCTGCTCCTCCTCGAGCGCTGGGAGCGCTCCGACCGCACGCTGAGCGCCGCCGGCGCCGGCGTGATCGTGGCCACCGGTGGTCTCGTGCTGATGAAAGAGGCCGCCGCGGCCATGGCCGTGGGCGTTGTGATCTGGCTCCTGTGGCGGCGCGCCCTCCCCAAAGCGATCGCGGTCGGCGCCGGGACCGCGCTGCTCCTCGCACCGGTGGTCATCGCCCGCCTCGCCACCGGGGTGCCGCTGGCCGGCGCCCGCTACACCCAGGAGCTCGGCGGCTACTACCCCACCTCACTCACCACCCGGCTGCACCACGTCGTCACCGCCGCGGCCCACTACGCCACGACCGCCCTCCCCGCGAGCATCCTGCCCACCGGGGCACCGCTGCCTGGAAACGACCTCGGGGCGGACCTCATCCACCTGCTGGCGTGCCACGTGAGCATCCTGTGCGCCATCGGCGCGATCGAGTGGGCGAGGAGGCACCGCGACGCGGCCATCGTCATCATCCCGCTGTACCTGGCCGAGACGCTGGTGTGGCCACTGATCAACGAGCGCCGCGTGATCCTCGTGCTCCCCATCGTGGTGGCGTGGTACGCCCTCGGCGCCCGGGTCCTCGGCGGGTGGATCCTTGCGATCGCGCGCCGGCACCGGTGGGCGTCACCGCTGGTGTGGCGTGGCGCGTTCGGCGGGTTGGCCGCGGTCGCGCTCCTCCTGCCCCTCACCGTGCAGTTCCCCCGCGACTACCTCTTCGGCCTCTGGCAGGACAGCTCGCAGCCCGCCGGATCGCGCTACATCCACACGCTGGCCGCGCTCGGTGCCCCCTCCGACGTCGTCGAGACCGACTACCCCTCGACCGTCGCGCTTGACAGCGGTCACCGCACGGCGAACACCGCCTTCGTGGCGTCCTACGCGTTCTGCTCGTTGGCGGCGACCCAGATCGGCCTGACCCAGGACCGCGCCGCCTTCGTCCTCCTCGGTGCGCTCAACAAACCGTTCCAGATCGACAGCCCCTGCCTGCTCGACCAGCTGTCCGCCCAGCCGTGGGCGGTACGCATCATGCGCACCTCGCGCGACCTCGCATCGGTCTTCGAGCTCATCGGGCCGGGCACGGCCCACCCCGAGCTCGTCGATGTCGCCGCGTCCGCCGCCCTCAGCGCCTCGTCGGACCTGCAGCGCTTCCCGGTCGACCCGTCGGGACCGGGCGAGCAACCCGGCTCGCTCGCCGCGACCGCGACCGCCGGCGGCTCCGGCACCCTGACGTGGGACTGGTCGACCCGAACCGCCCTCCACCAGGTGAGCGTGGGCGAGGCCGGAGTCGATCCCGGCCTGGTCACCGAGGGCGTGCGCGTCCAGCTGCGGTCGCCGACCGGCGCCTGGACGACCGTCGCCTCCGCGGCGTCCTCGGTGGGCGACCTACCCGGCGCCACGCCCTTGCTCCTCGTGACGTTCCCGGAGCCGGAGATCGCGACGGCGATGCGGGTGGTGATCGACGGCGCCGGCACGGCCTCGGCGCTCGACGTGCATGCGCTCGCCACGCGGTCCACGCCATGACGGGGCGCGGCCAGGTCCGTCTCGGCGCGTTGCGGGGATCGCCACTCGCCCGCCGCTTCGCCGGCTACAGCCTGGGTTCCGTCGTCGCCACGATCACGAGCGAGGCGGCGTTCGTCGCCGCCTACGCATGGGGCCACACGGGGACCCTCGGCGCGTCGGCGTGCGGCTTCGTCGGCGGCGCGGTGCCCAACTACATCCTCAACCGGCGTTGGGCGTGGCGCGACCGCGCCGGGCACGACCGCCGGCGCGAGGCAACCCTGTATGCCTGCGTCGCCCTCCTCAGCTTCGTCACCTCTGCCGCGGTCACGCACTGGGCGGAGGGCGGGGCCCGCCACCTGACCGGCGACCACGCCACGCGGACTGCGCTCATCGCACTGGCCTACCTGGCCGTCTCCGGCGTGTTCTTCGTCGCCAAGTTCGTCGCCTTCGACCGCCTCGTGTTCAGGCGCCCGGGCGGCGCAGGCCAGGCCGACGACGAAGCCGACGCGCCACGAGCCCGCGCCGCTCGCTCCACCACGTCGTGAGCACGACGCGGGCGAACCTGGCCCCGTAGACCAGGTTGCGACCCTTCTTCGAGCGACCCGACGTGCGCAGGTACATCGTGGCCGGGACCTCGGTGACCCGGAAGCCCTGTGCGACGGCCCGGATCAGCAGCTCCGAGGTCTGGTACTGCGGCTGCACGAGCGAGACGGCCTCGGTCACCTCCGCCCGCATGGCCCGCAGCCCGTTGGCAGGGTCGGTGATCCGGGTCCCGGTGAGCAGGCTCACCAGCGCGCCAAACACCACCACACCGCTGTTGCGGACCGGATCCGTGCCGTAGGTGCGGCCGAGACGGCGCGATCCGTTGACCAGGTCGGCGTCGCCGGCGAGCAGTGGCGCCACGAGCGCCGGCAGCTCGCCCGGGTCGAACTGCCCATCGGCGTCGGCGGTCGCGATGAAGCGCGCCCCGAGGTGGCGCGCCAGGCGGTAGCCGAGGCGGAAGGCGTTGCCCTGGCCGACGTTGACCGGGATGCGGCACACCAGCGCCCCGGCCTGGCGCGCCTGTGCCTCAGTGCCGTCGCCAGAGCCATCGTCGACCACGAGGGTGGCGGTGCGCAGCCCGAGGATCTCGGTCGGCACGGAGCGGACCACGGCCGCGACCGAACCCTCCTCGTTGAGCGCGGGGATCACCACGATGATCTCCGCGCCGGTGGGTCCCGGATGCTCGCGGCCGAAGGTGGCCGCCGCGGAGTCCATGAGGGGGCCGGTGCGCGCGGTGTCTCGCACCGCCCCGGTCTCGGGCCGCTCCGGCGATCCCAGGCGCATGGGGCGCCAAGCTAGACGCTCGCGGGCGCCGCCGGGCGGGCCGGGCTGGGGTCGGCCGGACTGGCTCAGCCGGGCTGGCCGGGCTGACCGGTGATCGGGCCGGGCGGACTGGGGCCGGCCGGACTGGCTCAGCCGGGCTGGCCGGGCTGGCCGGTGATCGGCGGTCGGCGCTGCGCCCACGGCTGGGCCTGTTCGAGCTGCGATGCGAGCCGGATGAGCAGGTCCTCCCGCCCGTAGGAGGCCACGAACTGGACCCCGAGGGGGAGGCCCGCGCTGCTCCACTGCAGCGGCAGCGAGATGGCCGGCTGGCCGCTCATGTTGAACTGCGACGTGTACTGCATCAGGGCGAGCACCCGCTCCATGTCGTGCTCGGGGTCCGCCAGCCAACCGATGGGCGGCGGCGGGCCGGCGAGCACCGGGGTGACGAGGACGTCGAAGCCGTCCGGTTGCCACCACGACTCCATGCGACGGGTGAACCCGTGCAGCCAGCTGACGGACGCGAGGTACTGCGACGCGCTCACGCTGCGGCCGATCTCGCGGAGCAGGAGGTTGCCCGGCTCGAGGTCCCCCTCGCCGAGGGGGCGGCCGAGCCAGCGCTCCCACTCGTCGAAGTCGGCGGTGTTGGCCGTCGCGACCACGCTCAGGAAGTGGCCCTGGAACTCGAGATCTTCGAGCGCCGCCGGGTGCCCGACCTCCACGTGGTGGCCGAGGGACTCGAGCAGCCGGCCGGCGCGCTCGACCGCAGCGCGGCATTCGGCATCGGCCCCCACCCCGGGCATGAGCGGATGATCGAGCAGGCCGACGCGGAGCTGTCCGGGAGGCGCACCCACCTCGTCGATCCAGGGTCGTTGCGGCCGCGGCGCGCTGTAAGGGTCGCCCGGTTCATAGCCGGCGACGGCGTCGAGCACGGCGGCGGTGTCGCGCACGCTGCGGCTGAGCACGCCCTCGACGACGCCGCCCAGCCAGGACTCGCCGACGTCGGGACCAAGGCTCGTCCGTCCGCGGCTCGGCTTCAGTCCGACGATGCCGCACTCGCTGGCGGGGATCCGGATCGAGCCGCCCCCGTCGTTGCCGTGGGCCACCGGCGTGAGACCGGCCGCGACCGCCGCTCCCGAACCACCCGAGGACCCGCCCGTCGAGTGGTCGAGGTCCCACGGGTTCCGGCAGGGTCCGTACGCCAACGGCTCGGTCGTGATGGTGGAGCCGTTTTCGGGCACGTTGGTCCGGCCCACGAGCACGAAACCGGCCTGGCGGAAGCGCCGCATCAGGGTGCTGTCATGATCTGACCGATGGTCAGCAGCGCGCAGTGCCCGGCAGCCGCAGTGGTACGGGTCGCCCTCGGAGCGCAGGACGAGGTCCTTGACGAGCAGCGGCACGCCGCGGAAGGGCCCGTCGGGCAGGTCCCCGGCCGCCTCGTCGCGGGCTCGCTCGGCCCGGTGGTGGATCACCGCGTTGAGTGCGGGATTGAGGGCATCGATGCGGTCCAGCGCGGCAGCCACCAGTTCGGTCGGGCTCATCTCCCCCGCGCGCACCAGCGCCGCTTGCGCCGTGGCGTCGAGCCATTGCAGGTCGGTCGTCACCCGAGCGATGCTACCGACCGCCGCATCGCCGAGCCGCGTCGGACCGCGCGCGGACCGGTGCGGGCTCCTGCGCCCGTCCGCCGATCCGAGCCGGCTCAGGAGCCGACGGTGATCCCGACGGTGTGGTAGCCGGTCGCCGGGCCCGGCTGGGGCTCGGCATCGACCGAGGACTGGACCTGGCCGGCACCATCGCTGGCACGGACCCGGACCAGGTGACGCCCCGCGGACGCGATCCAGCGGTATGACCACTGGCGCCACGTGTCGTTGCTCAGCGCGCCGGCCAGCTGCGCCTCAGCCCACGGGCCGCTGTCGACCTGGATCTCGACCTTGCTGATGCCCCGGGTCGGCGCCCACGCGACCCCTCCCAGCATGCAGGGCCCCGCGACCGGCGGGTTGGGCGCGATGGCGTCGATGCGCGACTGCGTCTGGATGGGCCCCATCCGGTCCCAGCCCCGGGTGATCCAGTAGGCGTCGTAGGAGTCGAAGCGGGTGAGCTCGATCTCGGTGAGCCACTTGGTCCCCGACACGTACCCGTACAGCCCAGCCACGATGAGCCGGGCCGGAAACCCGTGCTCGAGCGGCAGGAGGTCCCCGTCCATCCCGATGGCCACGATGGCGTGACGCCCGTCGCGCACCGCGGCGACCGGGAACCCGGCGGTGAACCCGTCAACAGCACGCCCGACGACCTGGTCCGCGTCCGGGTGCACCCCGGCCGCGTCGAGCAGGTCGCCGAGGCGCACGCCACGCCACGACGCGTTGCCCACGAGATCGCCTCCCACCTCGTTGGACACGCATTGCAGGGTCACGTACTCCTCGACCATGGGCATGGCGGCGAGCTGGTCCCAGGTGAAGACCTGGGGGTGGTCGACCTTGCCCGTGAGCTTGAGCCGCCACGAATCGACATCCACTGTGGGTGGTCCGAGCAGGCGTGTGTCGATGCGGTAGAAGTCCTTGGCGGGCACGACGATCGGGCTCACCCCGGGGATGGCGACAGTATCCGCCGTCGTCGGGGCAGCGACCGGCTCGCTCACCGGTGGCAGGCTCACGCGCCGACGGGTGGCGACCGCGGCCTGCCGCACGAGGCGGCGTCCGCCTGCGGCGAAGGCCACCGCGGCGACGCCTGCACCGCCTGCAAGAGCCAGGAAGCCCCGACGCCCGACGAGCGCGGACCCCGATCCGGCCACGCCGGGCCGAGATCCACCCGGTCCCTGGCTGCGGACCGGCCCCGGCGGGGGCGCCATCGCCGGATCCCCGACGGCCGCGGCCCGCGGCGCGGCCAGGAGGAGGAGCGTGCACACGGCGAGGCCGATCGCGGCGCACACCGCGCACGCGACGACGACCTGGGCCACCTGGGCCTGCGGATCCCGCGAGGCCGCGAGGATGCCGAGCACCCCGAACCCGACGAAGCCCGCCAGGAGGAGGCCGCGCCGGCGCGAGCCGGCGATGCCGAGCCATGCCGCCGCCACGGCGCACACGACGAGCTCGACGCCGACCACGAAAGTCTTGTCGTGGTGCCCGAGCAGGCGGATGCCGAGATGGACCAGGCTCGGCGGCGACCAGTCGATGGCCGTCTGGCCGACCGCCGCGACGAGGGACGGCACCCCCCGGGCCAGACCCGACCACCACTCGGTCATCCCGAGGGCGACACCACCGCCGATGAGGCCCGACAGCGCCGCGGCCCACCGGGGCGGGCCCCGCCGGCCGGGCCGGTCCCCGGCCGGCGGTTGTTGCACCGCGGCCGGGGACGAGGTCGTCACCCGACCATCATGCCCGAGGTGACCGCCCTGTCGGCCGCGAGAGGCACCCCGAGCGGCCGCGCCCGGGTGCGCGTGTGTGCGCGTGCGAGGGGCGGCTCGCCCCCGGCCGAAAACCGGCCGTGGGCCGGTAGGTGGCCCGGCCAGCGCGACCGCGCGCAACACGACGTCCGAACCCGTTGGCGTTGTCGCATCCTGCGTGCGAAACCCCCGCCAAACCGCCCGTAGCGCACACAAGGACTCCGAACGCATACACGTTAGCTCCGCCTGCGGGCCCCGGCCGGACCCACCGCGGCACAGCCACCGCCCACGGTGGTATTTCGCGGGTGCCCGGCGCCCGGCGCCCGGTCAGCGACGCCCGGACGCGCACGGGACCGGCGCCGCGGCGCCGGTCCCGTGCGGCTGGAGAACGGCTCGGCGCCGGCTCAGTCGTTCCCGAAGTGGCGGCGGTTGAACACGTCCGGGCCGAAGGGCACGAGCCCGGTCTGGGCGGCGAAGCCGAGGTGGCCGTAGCCGTCGGCACCGCCGCGGTGGATGCCGAGGAGGTCCTCGTAGCTGCGCAGCGCCGAGTAGTGGTTGTAGCTGCCGGTCTTGTTGTCGGTGCCGGCCACGATGTAGCGGGCGTTGAGCAGCACCGCGCCGACCTGGCCGCCGCCGGTACCCGGTCCGAGCGGCGTGATGCCCAACTTCGGCAGCAACGGGCTGAACCCGGGCGACGCCTGAGCCGGCCCCGCCTGCTCGCTGCAGCACGAGGTCGTGTCGGTGACGGGATTGCCCTCGTCGAAGGTCACGACCACCAAGGTGTTCCCGCTTCGGTACGCAGGGGAGGAGAGGATGAGCGGCATCCAGTGCTCGAGCCAGGCATCGGCCCCGGCGAGTCCGCCGATGTTGGTGCCCTCGGTGTTGAGACCCTTGCACGGGGTGCTGTCATGCCCGTCGTTGCAGAGGTTGGGGACGATGAAGGAGAACTTCGGCGTCGTCGAGGTCCGGGCCAGGTCCTGGGCGAGGTGGCCGCGGAAGGAGTCGGGCGCCCCGTTCGCACCGACCGCCACGGTCCCCAAGGGGACGACGCCGGTGTTGCAGCGGGCCGGGTCGTCGATGATGGAGTGGAAGTAGATCAGCGGGTTGTGCCGGTTGGCGTACTGGTCGCCGAGCACCGCGCCGTTGGTCGGGTCGGCGCCGCCGACGGCGGGATGGGCGCAGTCCGTACCGCCGAGAGGGTCGGGGGTCCCGCCATCGCGGGTCACGTTGTTGCCCATGTCCTCGGCGTAGACCCGCCACGCCGGCGTGGCGTGCCTCTCTCCCTCACCCCGGGCGAGGGCGTCGTCGCCCCGGGCGAGGGCGTCGAGCTGGTCGGCGATGGTCATCACGCCGGCTGACGTCGCGCTGGGCGCCGGGTAGACGCAGCCGCTGCCGTCCACCTGCGCCGGGTACCTGGTCTGGTTGGGGTCGAGGGTGCCGGGGAGCACGTCGACGAACTGGCCGGCGAACGATGCGCTCAGGCAGTCCGAGCTCGTCAGGGGGTTGGGCGCCTGGCCCGAGACCTGCGCGATGTAGTTGTCGAGGCTGACGTGCCCGGTGGCGTAGTAGTGCTCGAGCAGCTCGCCTTGCGGCACGAGCGTGTGGTTGAGATAGGTCGCCGGTGAGGTCGGACCGAAGGTCGACGCGAAGCTCTCGTTTTCGAGGTCGACGACGATCACGTGCTGGATGGCGCCGTCGGGCAGCGCGGCGCGCACGATCCGCCCGCGGCTGTCTGGCGTTGACCCCTGGGTCTCGGCGCTGACGGCGCCGATGCCGGTCAGGAGCACTGCGGCGCCGATGGCGGAACAGACGAGCAACGCGCGCGTGCGCATGTGGACCAACCCCTTCGGTGACGGACGGCGGGATGGTAGCGACGGGAGCTTTCGGGCAGGCGAACGGTTCGCGAAGACCAGCTGAACATCGGGCCGCGCCCGAGCACCGCCCGAGCAGCGCACCGGGCAGTGCACCTCGGGGGATCTCCCGCGACCGCGACGTCGGAGCGGGAGACCCTACCCGGCGGAGATCGCGGCCAGCACCTCGTCGACCGCCTCCAGGGAGTGCCCGCTCACGAAGGCGTCGATGTACGGCAGCGCCGCCGCCATCCCCCCAACGAGCGGTGCGTACGCCGGTGCCGCCTTGCGCGGGTTCACCCACACGATGCGAGACGCCAGCCGGCGCAAGCGGGCCATCTCGCGGCCGAGGATCTCCGGCGGCCCACAATCCCAGCCGTCGGAGAGCACGACGACCACCGCGCCTCGGGCCAGGCCGCGCTGGCCGTAGGTGTCGTTGAAGGCTTTGAGGGCCTCGCCGATGCGGGTCCCCCCGGACCAGTCGGGCGCCGCTCGTCCCGCCCGCTCGAGCGCCACCGACGGGAGGGAGCCCCGCAGAGCGCGGGTCAGCCGGGTGAGGCGGGTGGCAAAGACGAAGGCCTCGGCGCGGGCGCCGTCGACACCCGACAGCAGCAGCTGCAGGTATGCCCGGGCGTAGGGCTCCATGGAGCCGGAGATGTCGCAGAGGAGCACCAGGCGCCGCGTGCGGGTCCGGCGGCGGCGGTGCACGGCGACCAGCGGCTCACCCCCGGTGCGCCGGGCGCGCCGAAGCGTGGCCCGCACGTCGAGGTCGCTGCCCTGCGCCGCGCGTTCACGACGGCGGCTGCGCCGGGGGGGTGGGGCGACGGCCATCTGCCCCGTCATGGCACGCAGGCGAGCCAGCTCCTCGGGCGTCATGGCGCCGAAGTCCTTGCTGCGGAGGCGCTCGTCCGCGCTGATGACGGCGGCCAGCCGCTCCTCGTCGGGGGGGATCGCTTCGCCGTCGCCGCCGCCATCGGTGAGCTGTGACGGGCGCCGCGCGGGCGACGAGGTCGCCGGCGCCGGTGATCCGGGCTCGGGTGGGCGCGCCGCAACCGGCGCGCCCACCGCGGCGGGCGGTTGATCGCCGCGGAAGTCGGCGGGGTCGACGACGCCACCGAAGACCTGGGCGAACACCCGGTCGAAGACCTCGACGTGGGCCCGATCGGCCACCAGGCTGATCCGGGCCAGCCAGTACAGCTCCGCGTCGGTGGTGGGCGGTGCCAGCGCCATGGCCGCCGCCAGGCGACCGGCGCGCTCGGGGGTCACCGGCACGCCGGCGGCATGCAGCAGGTGGCCGAGGCGCGCCGTGACGTCCGCCAGATCGGGGCCCGACGTCGTGTTCACCGCGACGATCGGGACGGCGACGCGAGCGACCGGCGCGGCGCACCGGTCTCCTTTCTCACGATGCGTCCGCCACCCAGTCCAGGCCCCGCTCCGCGACGGTGGCGAGGTCCTCGCGGTACTTCAGCACCGAGCCGACCGTCATCGACACCGCCGTCTCGTCGAGCACGGTGCACCCGAGCACCTCCAGCGCCTGCACCCAGTTGATCGCCTCCGCCACGCCGGGGGGCTTCTGAACGTCGAGAGTACGCAGGCGGCGGACCGCGGCGGCGACCTGCGCCACGAGCGATGTGTTGGCCGACGGCACCCGCTGGCGGATGATCGCCGTCGTCCGCTCCAGCTCGGGATAGTCGATCCAGTGGTAGAGGCAGCGGCGCTTGAGCGCGTCGTGCAGGTCACGGGTCCGGTTGGAGGTGAGCACGACGACCGGCACGTGGATGGCATGGATCGTCCCGAGCTCGGGGATCGTCACGCTGCCCTCGGCCAGGAGCTCGAACAGGAAGGCCTCGAACTCGTCGTCGGCCCGGTCGATCTCGTCGATGAGGAGCACTGCCGGGAGGGGACCCGGGTGGTCCACCGCGCGCAGCAGCGGCCGGCTCACCAGGTACTCGCGGCCGAAGAGGTCGTCGTTGCTCAGCGCCTCGCCGGCCGCCTCCGCGACCCGGATGGCCAGGAGCTGGCGCGGGAAGTTCCACTCGTAGAGCGCCTCCGACGCGTCGATCCCCTCGTAGCACTGGAGACGGATGAGCGGCGTGTCGAGCACCGCCGCCAGGGCCTTGGCCGCCTCCGTCTTGCCCACGCCCGCCTCCCCTTCGAGCAGCAGCGGCTGGCCAAGGCGCGCCGCGCAGAACAACGCCGTGGCGATGCCGTCATCGGCCAGGTAGCCGACGCCCGCCAGCGCGTCTCGCAGCGCGCCCGGGGAGGGCAGGCGGTCGGCGATCGATGTCAACGCTCGGCGGGGACCGGGTAGGCCCCGGGATCGGCGAGGAACGCCATGCGGCACCCGGGCCCGCAGAACCACACGATCCGCCCGTCTTGCGCGGCGTCGGGGTGCACGACCTGCAGCGCGTCGGGGCCGGCGAACACGGTCATCCCGCACACCGGGTCGATCTCACCGGGAGCGTCGTGCTCGGCCGGGTGCTGCTGCCCGGCGGTGGCCCCGGCCGGGCGAGGGCGTCGGGGGCGTGACGCGACGATCTCGGCCAGGATCGACAGCGCCACCTCCGGCGCGCTCGCCGCGTTGATGTCGAGGCCCGCCGGCGTGCGCACCTCGGCCTTGAGCTCGTCGGTGACGGCCAGGCCGGCCACGACCGCGGCTCCCCGCCTCCGACTGGCCACCAGGCCCACGTAGGGCACGGCCGCCTCCAGGGCGGCGACCAGGGCCTCCTCCTCGCCCCTGCCGTGCGACGCCACGACCAGCGCCGCCGCGTCGGGGGCCACCTGCCCGTCGAAGGCGGCGATGGCATAGCCGAGCGGGCGGCCGAGGGCGAAGAGGGCGGCGGCGATCGGGGTGCTGCCGACGACGTGGACGAG
>Ga0075030_100000871_pt1 | contig 26941 bp, 19 predicted proteins | sample LitLauG_LLR_2012_FD_71393 | JGI IMG/M metagenome (GOLD analysis project Ga0075030, IMG submission 71393) | Freshwater sediment microbial communities from Pennsylvania, USA - Little Laurel Run_MetaG_LLR_2012 | ecosystem: Environmental > Aquatic > Freshwater > Creek > Sediment | place: USA...
CGGTAACACCACCGCTTCAGGATCGCCAGGTGTTCCATGCGCTCGATTGCGGTTTGTGGTTGGGCAGGCGGGAACTCGGCCAGTGCGGCCTGGATTCTCGCTTCCATCGACTGCGACTTTGCGTGTTCGGCGCCCGAAATCGGAAAGGGCAGGGGGCCGGAGATTGCGCCCGTGTCGACGCGAAACAGGGAGACACTTTCAGGCTGCGCAGACTTCTGCACGATCAGCGCGTGCATCTGGTCCATACGGCGAACGGCTTCGGGCATCTGCTGCAATACCGGCGCCAGTTTGTCGAGGCGGGCGTGGAGCGAGGCGGCTTCCTCGAATGCAAGGTTCTCGGAAGCGCGGTCGCGCTCGACGGACATCTGGCGCTTGAGCGATTCGCCGCGCGTGTCGAGAAAGTCTTCTACCCGGACGACCTCGGCGCGGTACTCGTCGTCGGTGCAGCCGCGAAAGCATGGGGCCAGGCACATCTTCATCTCGGAATAGACGCAGCCGGGGAACTTGGGATCGGGGTTCAGGTCTTCGACGCAGCGCCGCATTTTGAAGAAATCGAGCGCGTCGTTCATGAATTTCTCGGCGGCCACGCGCGAGAGGAACGGTCCGTAGTAGAGATTCTTGCCATCGAGGCGGCCGAGGCGCGTGGTGACCGAGGCGCGCGGGTATTCATTTTCCATGTGCAGCTTGACGAGGGGCGCGAAGCGCAGCCGCAGACGGTTCGAGTACGTCCTTGGAAAGGAGGCGCGCAGGATTTGATAGAGCACGAATCCGGATTCGAAATCTGAGCCAGTCGGCGTGTACTCGATCGAGCGAACCTTGTCGCGCAGATTCAGGCGCTTCGTGCGTTCTTCCGGAACGGAGAGCAGGCGCTGCAGACGGCGGCGCAGGTTAGCCGTCTTGCTGACGTAGGGCTCGGAGGCGGGATCAGGGCCACGCAGAAGAAAGACGGCGGGCGCCGCAGGCGCCGCGGCGAAGATCTCCTGGTCACGTTCCGGTTGGAACTCGATGCGCTCGGTCAGCACTCTGCGATTTTAGTGCGGATTCACCACGGAGGCACAGAGACACGAAGAAAACCTTGGGATTAGAGTCGGAATTCAAGTTGCAGAACTGTGCCATTTTCGGCGCGTATAAAAGGCTTCCACCACAGAGGACACAGACATCGCAGAGGAAGTTCTTACTTCTGCATTCTGGCCTCTTACTCTGATTTCATCCGAAGCTGGCGCTCTTGAACTTCGTCCGGAAGTCCGCGCCTTTCATCTCCACGACCCGGCACATCTCGTGGAGGCGGGAACGCATGCGTTCCCCGATGCGGTCGCCGAGCGTTTCCGTGCGAGTAGCGGCGCTGGCCAGGGACCGGGGCTTGAGCTCAGAGGCGATCCCGGCGGCGGGTTCATCAGGAAAATTGGTAGTGATGATGGTGGTGCGCCGGTCGTTGTAGCGCGTGTTGAGGATCAGGCTGACCGTGTCCCACACCCACTCGCTGGGTTTGACGGCGCCGAGTTCATCGAGCACCAGCACCTCTGCCTCGAACACCGGGCGCAACACCTGGAGTTCGGTTGCCTGAACGGAGTCGTTGTAGGAATTCTGAATCTGTTTCAGGAGCTCGCGGTAGTCGCAGAAAAGACAGGCCGTCGCCCGGGTCGTGATCAGCTCTTTCAGAATGCCCACCGCCAGATGAGTTTTGCCGGTTCCGATCCCGCCTACCAGCAGCAGGCCCTTGCCGTCGCGCGGGTCGAATTCCTGGACGAAGCGCGAGGCGGCGATGTGAGAAAACGCGATGGAGCGGTCCGCGCCAGGGAAATCCGCCGTGAAGTTCGACAGCTCGCAGTGCTCGTAGCGCCTGGGAATGCGGGCGGATGCGATCAAGGCACCAGCGCGGGCGCGCAACTGGCAGTCGCAGCGGGTGACGCCGTGCTCGGCTCCCGGGACAGGTTTCCATCCTGAACCGGAGCAAGAAGGACAGAGTTCGGTTACGGCTTTCATCTATCTAGACTGTGCACCCGGAGTGGTCCCGGTGGCAACCCGAAAGCGTTTTCTGTCTGTGTACATCCTGTGGAGAGAACTGATTGCTTGTGGACAACCGAGGAAACCCGATCGCGAAAGCGGCAAAGTGCGTCCATCGGCCGCTAAGAAGCGGGACTGGGATATTAGTGTGTGGCACTTCTTTCCGGTATCAAGACTGCCAACGCCACCTTGTTCCGATTGACAATTTTCTGCAGCAGTAGAGAATGAGCCTCGCCGGTGCTCACGCTACGAGCTATCCCTCCCGGCTGCAGGCGTGAGGACCGCAATGACTAGTGTCAGGAGAATGCATGAACAAAGCTGACCTCGTTGACCGGATCGCCGGAGCCTGCAGTGTTTCGAAGGCGCAGGCAACGACCGCGATCGACACCGCCGTGGACAGCATTACTGCTGCCCTCAGAAAAGGGGACCGGGTAGCCTTGATCGGGTTCGGAACGTTTTCCGTCTCGCAACGCAAGGCACGCAATGGCCGGAACCCGCAGACCGGAGCAACTATCAAAATCGCTGCCCGCCGAGTAGCGAAATTCACCCCGGGAAATGAACTGAAGAAGGTAGTCAACAAAGGCAAGTAGGCAGCAGGGATCGATGTGTCAGATTGCGATACGGCAGGGGCGGCCCTGCCGTCTTTGTTTTTTAGCTCTCAGCCATCAGCCATCAGCCGTCAGGAACGCCCTCATGCCCTCGAATCCGCGTGCGGCAGCGGACGACCATAAGAATCGCCACCAAGCGCCGCGACAATAATGACTCCATTCGCATGACGATTTTCCTGATGGCTGACGGCTGATAACTGGGTTGCTGAATCCTTCCTAACTCCTGTAGAATCTAATGATTGAATTGAGGTCTCTGAACTGACATGAAGGCAGCTATCCATCCCAGCTACAATGAGATCCGCGTGCATTGCGCCTGCGGCAACACCTTTAACACCCGCTCGACCCACAAGGGAGACATCTCGGTCGAAATCTGTTCGGCCTGCCACCCGTTCTTTACCGGCAAGCAGAAGCTGATGGACACCGCCGGGCGCGTCGAGCGCTTCCGCCGCAAGTACGCCAAGAGCGACGCCGCCAAAGCGGATGCGGCAAAAACCGAGGCGGCAAAGAAGTAGGTTCTCTGGTTGGAAACCCAGCCCCCGCTGCAGCGGGGGCTTTTGTTTTGGGGACTGACTACAATACAACTGTGCGGAAGCATTGGGACAACTCGTGTGGAGCGGACATTCCTGCCCGCGCAGCCTTCGCTCCCGCTGCCGACAGCGCGGATAAGAATGTCCGCGCCACACGGGCGTTCCCTGCGACGTTGGGTATCGGCAACGTCATGATCTCCCCCGCTACCGTGCTCGCTCCTATGGCGGGCGTGACCGACACGGTCTTTCGCCGCTTCATCAAGAACCTGGGCGGATGCGGGCTGATCATGACCGAGTTCACGTCGGCCGACGGGGTGCTGCGCAATCCCAAAGTACGCGGCCGCTACCTGCACTTCTATGAAGACGAGCATCCCATCTCCGCTCAGCTTTTTGGCAGCAATCCGCAGATGCTGGCCGACGCGGCGCGCATGGTGGAGGACCTGGGCTTCGATCTGGTGGATCTGAACCTGGGCTGCCCGGCGAAGAAAGTTGTGAAGTGTAATGGCGGATCGGGGCTGCTGCGCGATCTGCCGCTGATTCGCCAGATCTTCGAGTCGGTGCGCGCGGCGGTGAAGATTCCGTTCACGGTGAAGTTCCGGGCGGGATGGAACGACGACGAGATTGTCTGCGTCGACCTCGCCCGCCTGGCGGAAGATTGCGGCCTGGGCGCGGTGGCGCTGCATGCCCGCACCCGGGAGCAGGGGTACAGCGGCAACGCCCGGTGGGAATGGATCGCCTCCGTCAAGCAGGTGGTGAAGATTCCGGTGATCGGCAATGGTGACATTCGGTCGCCGGAGGATGCTTGCGCCATGGTGGCGCAGACGGGATGCGATGCGGTGATGATCGGGCGGATGGCGCCGTCGAATCCGTGGATCTTCCGGCAGATTGAGCAGCATCGAGCTTGGATGGAAAGCGCCAGAAATGACCGAGCGATGTACCGGGAAGGGTACGACTTTAGTCGTGCCGAACAGGGCCGCTACCAACCCGCGGCTTTAGCCGCTGAGGGCACGACGGCTCCCTCAGGGGCCGAAGCCCTCAACACCGCCGTGGCTGATGGCACGACTAAAGTCGTGCCCTTCCCGTACGTGACTACGCCGGAAGTTTCACTTTTGGATAAGCCCTACGACGAGCCCACTGAGGCCGATCGCTACCAGATGATCCGCACCTATTTCCAGATGCTGCTCGAAGAAGAGATGCCGGGAGCCGAGGGCAAGATGAAGCAGTTCGCTTCCTGGTTCACACATGGCGTGCCGGGCGGCTCGGCGCTGCGGAAAGCGATCTACGATGCGAAGAGCGGCGCGGAAATACTGGGACGGGTCGAAGAGTTCTTCGAAGCCAAGCTTCCTGCACAGACCACGTAGGGATAGCCGCTTCGGCTGTCCGGTCCATTCTGATTATCCTAATTTTCGAACGATGCAGACTTTTCGCGGGCGAGGGGGCCCGCGCCACACATCCCTACGTGGGTTTTGCCAGGCTCAGTCTTCCTCTTTCTCCCTTTTCTATGTAGCCCCAGGGTGTCTGGTCGTCGTGCGTGAACACTGTCAGCCAGCGCTCGGAGATTGCCCACGCATAATACTTTTTCCGGTTTTCGATGGTCTGCAGCGGGAACAGATCAAAGGCCATCACCCAGGTCAGGTCGAGGTGCATGCTGGTGGGAATCAAATCCGAGATATAACAAGCTTTCTGCCTTCCCGGGCCGCTGCCGCTCTCGATGATCACAGCCTGCATGTTAGCGGTGTGGCCGGGAACAACCTTGACTGAGATGCCGGGCAGCAACTCGTGATCGCCATCCAGCAGAACCATCTGGTCCCTCTCGATCAGCGGATCGTAATTTGGACTCATGTAGCTGATGGCGTCGCGTTCCAGTTGCAGGCAGCCGTGCTCCCACTCCTTCTTCTGGACGTAATACTTGGCGTTGGGAAAGGTGGCAACGATCTGATCGCCGCGCCGCACCGTGTTCCATCCGCAGTGGTCGAAGTGGAGGTGGGTATTGATGACGATGTCGATGTCTTCGGGCGCGACCCCGGCCGCGTGCAGGTTGTCGAGCAGCTTCGCCGGCTGCTTGTAGATTTGCACCAGCTTGTCCGGCAACTTATTGCCGATACCGGTTTCGATCAGCACGTTCTTTTTCCCGGTACGCACCAGCAGCGAGTTCAGGCCGGCATCCAGCTGGTTCTGCTCATCCGGCATAGCCTTCTTCGACCACATGGTCTTGGGAACGACGCCGAAAAAGGCACCGCCATCGAGGAAGTAGGTGCCGTCGGAGACGACGGTCAGTTCGAAATCGCCGAGCGTTGTGCGATGCATGAAAACCAGCTTTCAGCCATCAGCCGTCAGCCGTCAGGAAAATCCGCCCTCCAACATGAGCCGTGGGCAGTGCGACCTGATGGCTGATGGCTGACGACTATTTCAACTCCTTCAGCCAGAAATCTTCCATCATGTGAAACAACTGCGTGCGCGTGGTCGCACCGGCAATGCCGTGCGTCTTATTCGGATACACCATCAGCTGAAACTGCTTGCCTGCTCTGATGAGCGCATCTGCCATCTGGATGGTGTTCTGGAAGTGTACGTTGTCGTCACTGGTGCCGTGGACGAGCAGCAACGAACCGTGGAGTTTAGCGGCGGCGCTGACGATGGAGTTGTCATATCCGTAGGCGTTGTCCTTCGGCAAACCCATGTAGCGCTCGCTGTAGATCGAATCGTAGTTGCGCTGGCTGGTCACCGGCGCGACGGAAATTCCGGCCTTGAAGCGATCCGAGTGAGTCAGCGCGTAGAGTGTCATCGAGCCGCCATTCGACCATCCCCAAATCCCGGTGCGCGCCCGATCCAGCTGCGGATACTGCGCATACAGTTGGTCGAGGCCGGTGAGCTGATCTTTCAGCTCGACCCCGCCAAACTGTCCGCGGAGCGCGGCCGAAAATTTCTTGCCGCGATTCGGAGTACCACGATTGTCGAGCGAGAAAATCGCGAAGCCCTCTCTCACTAACATCTGATGAAAGTGCGCTCTGGCGTCGCCCCACGCCTTGATCACCGTCTGAGCCCCCGGACCTCCGTAGATGAATACGATGAGAGGAACCTTCTGGCTCGGGCCGGCATTCGGCGGCAAGATCAGGTAACCATAAAGCGGCGTACCGTCGTCCGCTTTGAAGTCGAGAAACTTCGGCGCAATCAGGTCGTACGCGGCGACGCTGCGTCCTTCCCAGATCTTCAGGCACGAGCCGCCTGCCCCACAGACGGAAACTCGCGGCGGCTGCAAGGTGTTGGAATGGTGCTCGACGTAATGTTTGCCATCATCGGCAAATTCGGCTGAGTACAGGCCCTCTTCCGGGGAAATGCCTGGCAGAGCGGAACCGTCCAGCTTCACGGAAAAAAGCTGGAGCTGCCGCACTTCGCCCTTGTTGGCCGTAAAGTACACGGTGCCCGACTGTTCATCGACGCCATCGATCTGAAGGACCTCATAATCCCCGCTCTCGAGCTGCCGTTCCTGCTTCGCGTCGGCGGCTAGCGGATCCTTGCTGTCAAAACTGTAGAGATAGATGTGCGTGTGGCCGTCGCGCCAGCTTGTCCACAAGAACCGGTCGCCGGATTTCAAAATACGGAAATCGTCGTTCACGTTGACCCACGCATCCGGAGCCGATTCGGTCAGCACCTTGCGCGATCTGCCCGAGCGCGTGTCGATGAAATAGAGGTCCATCGCATCCTGCTTGCGATTCAGCACTTCGGCCCAAGCCCAGCCTTCGCGGATCCACCCGAAACGCGGGATGTAAATATCATCGTCGGCGGTGGGCGTGATCCAACGCGGCTTGCCGCCCCCGCTGCCTACTACCCCCAGCCGCACGGTGGGATTCGGGTCGCCCGCTTTGGGATATTTCTCGAGCTCGACATGGGGATGAGTGGGGATCCAATCGGTGATGGGATAGGTCGGAACCCGGGTTTCATCCATCTGGAGGTAGAGGATGTCGTGCCCTTCGGGCGACCAGAAGTAGTTGCTGCGCACGTCCAGCTCTTCGGCGTAGACCCAGTCCACCTCTCCGTTCAGAATGTTGTCAGCTTTGTCCTTGTCCTTGTCTTTGTCTTTCTCTTTTTCATCGCGAGTGATCGGGCGCTCGCCTTCTTCCCCGGACACTGGATGAACATAGAGGTTATGCTTGCGCACGTAAGCCAGGCGTTTGCCGTCGGGCGAAAACTTCGGGTGCTCGCTGGCATCGGGCGAAGAAGTGAGTTGCACAGCCGTTCCCGTGCCCAAGTCGTAGTACCAGAGCTGGCCCTGCGAGTCGAAGAGCAGATGCTTGGAATCGGGCGACCAGCTGTAGGCGGCAACGTGGTAGCGCGTGACGCGCTCTTTCTCGCGCTCATCTTTGATGCGGCTGGTGGGCGGGGCAAGCTGGGCAAGCTTCGCCTCGCTCATCAGCACTTTCTTCTCGCCCGTAGTGGTATCCACATACCAGAGTTCGCCGTGCTCGCCGGAATCATCGCGTTGCACGTACGAGACCTTGGTCCCGTCCGGACTCCACTTGATGGTCTCGGGGGCGCGCCCGGTGAGACCACCATCCGCGAAGATCGCATCGATGGTGAGTGGCTTGGCGGGCGCCGCAGTCTGGGCCGTCAGGCTGGAGACTAGAGCGATCATGCCGAGGCTGAAGGTCAGGAAGAATTTCTTCACGTAGCTACTCCGATGTGTGGGTTGCGGCCGGCCCCGTCTCGATTCCGGGAAACTCAAGAGTGTACAACCTGGGAGGGGTTGGCGTCAGATCGGGCGGGATGAATCACCGAAGAGAGAGCGATTGCATTTCTTCCCGTGCCGGATGTCTCGCTTCGTACGCTTTGATCGCAGCCTCGTGCTGCAGGGTCAGTCCGATATCGTCCAGCCCATTCAATAGGCAGTGGCGTGAAAACTCGTCCATCGCAAAGGCCGCTGAGAAGCCCTGGCCATCGTCCACGCGCAGTCTCTCCAGATCGATCGTGAGCCCATAATTCTCGCGATCCCTGGAGCGGCGCATGATCTCTGCCACCTGTTCGTCGGTCAGTTGGATGGTGAGCAGTCCATTTTTCAGGCTGTTGTTGGCAAAGATGTCGCCAAACGACGGCGCAATCACCACGCGGAAACCGTAATCCGCCAGCGCCCAGACGGCATGTTCACGCGAGGAGCCGCACCCGAAATTCCTGCCCGCGACTAGAACCGTGGCCTTTGCGTAGCGGGGCTCATGCAGGACGAAATCGGGTTTTTTCTTTCCGTCTCCAGAAAACCGCCAGTCATAGAACACGAACTCGCCAAACCCGGTGCGCTCAATGCGCTTGAGGAACTGCTTGGGGATGATCTGGTCGGTGTCCACATTCACGCGATCCAGGGGAACCACCCTCCCGGTATGCTGTCGAAACGCTTGCATGCTCGATCCTCGCTACTGAAACTTCCATTTCCGAATGTCTGTGAAGTGCCCGGTGACCGCTGCTGCCGCGGCCATCATCGGACTCACCAGATGGGTGCGTCCGCCGCGCCCCTGCCGGCCTTCAAAGTTGCGGTTGCTGGTCGAGGCACAACGTTCGCCCGGCTGCAGGATGTCAGGATTCATGCCCAGGCACATTGAGCATCCCGATTCGCGCCACTCGAAGCCGGCATCCAGGAACACGCGGTGCAGGCCTTCCTGCTCGGCCGCATGCTTGATGGCCTGCGAGCCGGGCACGACCATTGCACGGACCTTCGAATTCACGTGGTGGCCTTTTGCTACCCTGGCCGCGGCACGCAGATCTTCGATGCGGGAGTTGGTGCACGAGCCGATGAAGACCCGGTCGACGGAAATCTGCTCAATCGGCGTTCCCGGCTTCAGGTCCATGTAAACGAGCGCTTGCTCCGCGGCGCGCCGGTCCGCCTCTTGTGTGAAGCTCTGCAACTCGGGAACGCGCGCATTCACCGCAACCACCATCCCCGGATTTGTGCCCCAGGTGACGAACGGAGCCAGCGACGCGGCATCAATATCGATCACGCGATCGTATTTCGCGCCCGAATCGCTGGCGAGCGCGCGCCACGACGCAACTGCTTCGTCCCAATGCTTGCCCTGCGGGGCGAAGCGGCGGTCCTGCACATAGGCGAAAGTCGTCGCATCGGGAGCGATCATACCGGCGCGGGCGCCCGCCTCGATGCTCATGTTGCAAAGCGTCATCCGGCCTTCCATCGAAAGCCCTCGGACGACTTCGCCCGCGTACTCGATCACGTGTCCAGTCGCGCCGTCGGTACCGATCTGGCCGATGATGCCGAGAGCGAGGTCTTTCGCGGTCACGCCTTCGGGCAGTTTTCCGCGCACCTCGATCTGCATCGTCTTTGGCTTTTTCTGCGGCAGACACTGGGTGGCCAGCACGTGTTCGACTTCCGAGGTCCCAATTCCGAAGGCCAGCGACCCAAACGAACCGTGAGTCGAAGTGTGGCTGTCCCCGCACACGATGGTCATGCCGGGCAGCGTGATGCCCAACTCCGGACCGATCACGTGCACGATGCCCTGCTCCGCCGAGTCCATGTCGAACAGTGGAACGCCGAACTCCCGGCAGTTCTTCTGCAAAGCTTCAATCTGCCTGGCGGCAATCGGATCAGTAATCGGCAGCCCGCGCGGGGTCGTCGGGATGTTGTGGTCCACCGTCGCCACCGTGCGGATGGGCTGGCGCACTTTCCTGCCATTGGCGCGCAGCCCGTCGAAAGCCTGCGGCGACGTCACTTCATGCACGAGGTGCAGATCGATATACAGCAGCGGCGATTGCCCGTCGGGCGACGTGACTACGTGCGCGTCCCAGACTTTTTCAAACAGGGTGCGGGGGGCCATAGTGATTGCAGTATTTTATCAGCGGCGGGCCCTGGGCGCGGCACGCCGTGCGCTTTCCCCATATCATTTAGGAAACAAACATAGGAAAATAGATGCATGCTCAATGGCAAACGGATCGCCGTCGTGCTGCCCGCGTATAATGCCGAGAAAACGCTGGAAGCGACGGTGCGGGAATTGCCCGACCTGGTGGATATCCGCATCCTGGTGGACGATCACAGCTCCGATCGCACGGTGGAGATCGCGCACCGGCTCGGATTGCAGTTTTACGTCCACGACCGCAACTACGGCTATGGCCGCAACCAGCAGACCTGTTACCGGGAAGCGCTGGCCGCGGGCGCCGACGTCGTCATCATGGTGCATCCCGATTATCAGTACACGCCCCTGCTCACGACCGCCATGGCCAGCATGGTGGCTTATGGCGTATATGACGTTGTGCTCGGCTCCCGCATCATTGGAGGCACCGCGCTGCGGGGAGGCATGCCGGTTTATAAGTACATCGCCAACCGGCTGCTGACAGCGTTCGAGAACGTGTTCCTGGGAATCAAGCTGTCGGAATATCACACTGGGTATCGCGCCTTCAGCCGCGAAGTCCTGACCCGGCTGCCGCTGCGCGAAAACAGCGACGACTTCGTCTTCGACAACCAGATGCTGGCGCAGTGCGTGTACTTTGGCTTTCGCCTTGGCGAGGTTTCCTGTCCCACCAAGTATTTCGAGGACGCCTCCTCGATCAACTTCCGGCGCAGCGTGAAATACGGACTGGGCGTGCTGGGAACGACTCTTCAGTTCGTGCTGCAGCGGGCCGGCCTCTCACACTCCCAGATCTTCAGTGACTCCGGAAAGAAACTGGAAGCCGGCGCGCCGACTTACTATAGTGGGTTATCCCAGCAATCTGGGCGCTGACTCGCCGATTCCATCGACAAGGACTGTGACTAACCTCGCGTGAAGAAGAAAGCCATCATTATCGGAGCCGGCCCTGCCGGGCTGACCGCCGCCTACGAACTGCTTTGCCGTTCCGACATCATCCCGGTCGTCCTGGAAAAAAGCTCATCCATGGGAGGCATCTCGCGAACCGTCAACTACAAGGGAAATCGCATCGACCTGGGTGGCCATCGCTTCTTCTCGAAAAGTGACCGCGTCATGAACTGGTGGTTGCAGCACTTGCCGCTCGAGCATAAGGGTGGGGGAGCGCAGAACATCACTTACCAGCAGCAGAGCCGCGAGATCGCGGTGGGCGGAGCGGGGCCCGATCCTCAGATCACCGATGAGGTCATGCTGCTGCGCAAACGCAAGTCCCGCATTTACTACCTGCGCAAGTTCTTCGAATACCCCATTCAGCTGACCCGGAATACGCTGGTCCAGCTCGGCTTGGCGCGCACCCTGCGCATTGGCTTCAGCTATTTGCGCAGCATGCTGTTTCCAAAGAAGGACGTCATCAACCTCGAAGATTTTTTCATCAACCGCTTTGGGCGCGAACTGTACCTGACGTTCTTCAAGGACTACACCGAGAAAGTGTGGGGGGTGCCCTGCAACAAAATCAGCGCCGAATGGGGCGAACAACGGATCAAGGGCCTCTCGATCACCAAGGCGATTCTCCACTTCCTGAAACCTCCGGCGAAGAAACATTCCGGCATTGCTCAGAAGGAAACCGAAACTTCGCTGATTGAACAATTCATGTACCCGAAGTTCGGGCCCGGGCAGATGTGGGAAACCGTCGCCCGGAAGGTTACCGAGATGGGCGGGGAGATTTTGACCGGTTTCGACGTCAGCGCGATCCACTGCGACAACGGGCGCATCCGCGCAGTCTCAGCCACGGATCACGAGGGACGGATGCAGAGGTTCGAAGGCGATTACTTTTTCTCGACCATGCCGATCCAGGAACTCATCCGGGCGGTGGACGCGCCGGTACCGGCCAACGTGCGCGAAGTCAGCGACGGGTTGCTCTATCGCGATTTCATCACGGTTGGACTGTTGCTCAAGAAGCTGAAAATCGGCCAGAACAACGGCTCCCGCCAGCTGATCGACGACAACTGGATCTACATCCAGGAACCCGATGTGCGGGCTGGCCGCCTGCAGATCTTCAACAACTGGAGCGGCTACATGGTGGCCGACCCGCAGCACGTTTGGCTGGGAGTCGAGTATTTCTGCTACGAAACCGACGACCTCTGGAAGAAGGACGACGAGGAGATGGCGGCACTCGCCAAACAGGAGTTGGACCACATCGGAATCATCGATCGCAACGATGTGCTCGACTCCACCGTCATCCGCATGCCTAAGACCTATCCCGCGTATTTCGGCACGTACGACCGCTTTGAGGAGTTGCGGAAATACACGGATGGCTTCGAGAATCTTTTCCTGGTTGGCCGGAACGGAATGCACAAGTACAACAACCAGGACCATTCGATGCTCACCGCGATGGTGGCGGTGGATAACATCGTTGCCGGGATCAAAGATAAGTCCTCGATTTGGCGGGTGAATACTGAAATGGAGTATCACGAGGAAAAATGATGGGCGACGCAGTTTCTCCAGGGCAAGCTGCGACTCCTCTTCGAAACTTTTTCTTCCTGCTCCTTCTCACCCTTGCAGCAGTAGTCCTTCATAGTTACCACCCTTACGTGGAAGACGCTGAAATCTACGTTCCAGCGATCAAGCATGCCGTCGATCCCAGCCTCTACCCGCACGACGCCCATTTATTTACGGGTCAGACGCGGTTTTCCGTATTTCCTGTCGTCATGGCGGGGTTGATCCGTGTATCGCACCTTCCCATGGACTGGGTGCTTCTGCTTGTGCACACGGGGACCGTTTATCTGTTGCTGGTGGGAGCGTGGCGAGTCAGCCGACAGTGTTTCCCGAGGGAATCCGCGTCCTGGTGCAGCGTCACCCTGCTGGCCTGCCTTCTCACCCTGCCCGTGGCGGGAACAGCCCTCTACATTGTCGACGAGTACTTGACGCCGCGGGCGCTGGCGGCGGCGGCTGTACTCTGGGCGCTGGCCAGTTGGCTCGAAGGGAAGCCCGCAAGAACCGCGATTTGGCTCGCTGTGTCTTTCGTGTTCCATCCTCTGATGGCGGCCTTCGGCGTGTGCTATTTGGTTGTGCTCCTCGTCCAAAATGCCGCTATCAGCTGGGTCCGGGGGACGGCTGTCTCCACTTTCGCTGCCTTCGCCTTGCCGGTAAGCTCGAACGCGTATCACGAAGCGGCCGGCACACGGTCTTATCTTTTTCTCGCGCGCTGGGAGTGGTACGAATGGTTGGGCGCAATCGGGCCGCTAATACTGCTCGGATGGTTCTGCCACGTTGCGCGCCGGAAGGGGCTCGTGGTTCTCGCCCGCTTGAGCCAGGCGGCGGCGATTTTCGGTGCGCTGTTTTTTTTGGCGGGTCTTCCGATCTCGTTCGTGCCCCGCCTGTTTTTTCTGGCCGAGTTTCAGCCCCTGCGCAGCCTGCATCTTGTATACATTCTCCTGATTTTGTTTGGCGGAGGGTTGCTGGGCGAGTTCACCCTCCAGAGCAATTCGAAACGGCGGCTGCTCCTGTTGCTTTTCCTGCCCTTAGCTACGGGAATGTTCTACGCACAGCGGGCCTTGTTTCCGGCAACGCCCCATGTGGAGTGGCCCGGTGCCGCGACCAGAAACCCATGGGTCGATAGCTTTCTATGGATTCGGGAAAACACACCGCGGGACGCCTGGTTTGCGCTCGACCCGCGCTATATGGAATTGCCGGGAGAGGACAAACACGGCTTTCGCGCGATCGCCGAACGCAGCCGCATGGCCGATTCGATCAAAGATCCGGGGGCCGTGACCATAGCTCCACAGCTGGCCGAGGAGTGGTGGCGGCAGGTGCAGGCGCTCCGCGACTGGCCGTCTTTTCAGCCGGCTGACTTTCGCCGGCTGCAGCGGGACTTCGGGGTGAGCTGGGTGGTGGTTGTCGCTCGACAGAGCGGCGGCTTGACCTGCCCGTACCAGAGCTCTGCGGTGGCCGTTTGCCGGGTGGAATGAGGGAAGCCCGTGTTGCCCCTTAGACGCGAACCGCTTGCGGTATGGCGGCTTGTTCGCTCGCGCGCAACCCGCGTGAGGCCTGCGCCTCCGTGCTCAACTCGTACACTCCTGCCAGGAACGCGGTCGTCACCGAAATGGTGTCCACGGCCGTTATCCGGTCCGTGATCAGCGCGACGCCAACGGCGATTGCCCCGAGAATGAGCGCGATCCGCGCTCCGGGGTTCCGCAACCCACGAAGCACAATCAACGCCATCGGGATGGTCAGGGGAAGCAGGTCGTATTCCTTCAGCCGCAGCGCGAACAGAGCTGTTGACACGAGCAGCACGGCCGCGAAGTTCTGCCCGGCGACGTTCTTCCGCCGGAATTCGCGCGCAAAGTACAACAGGACTCCGAAAATTGCCAGGGAAGCGGCGAGGTAGAATGCCATCGCGGCGCGGTCGGAAGGGTGTCCCAGAAATTCCAGAACCTTGCCAAACATCGCAACGAGGCTGTAGTTGATCTCCAAGGGAAGGGTGTAGCGGATCGAAGACATGAACTCGGCGAAGCGCTGGGCCCACAGGAACTTCTGAACGGCGAACAGCCCGACGCCGCCAAGCGCCGCCGCGACCGCCGGCACCACCTGCGCCGAACCAAGCAAGAGGGGAACCACCAGCCAAACCAGGATCGGCGGTTTGAAAAAGGAACTCGCCAATACCACCGCGTAGAACGCTCCCCAGCGCTGTTTGTGCCATCCTCGTGCCGCAGCCGCCAGCACCGCACCGTACATGGGGATGGCCATGTTTCCGCTCAACAGCGTATCGCTCGGCACGAAAGCAGGGAAAAATATCACCAGCGGGAAGACGAAGCGCAGCATGTGCTGTTCGGCCGGCAGCGCGAATCGCGAACCGGCCCACAACTGCAACCCGAATCCGGTCGCGTAAGCAATCCAGAAGATTGCCGTGCGCAGCCACGCGGGGATCATGTTCAGCACTTTCAGGATCTCGATCGATACGGGCGGATACAAGTAGACGAACACGTGGTGCCCGAGCGCAGCCTCTCCCTTGCTGTGTCCGAGCGCAGCCTCCGCCTTCTGGCGCTCGAGGCTCACCCCGTATGGGTCCACTCCCATCTGCAGGTAGTGCATCGCCTCGCTGGTAACCCGCAGATCAAAGGAATTCTCGGGCAGAAAAATAAACATCCCCAGCACCGAGGCGAGGGTGGCGCACCAGAGCGCCGCCAGCCACGGTGAGGGCTTATTGCGGTCCAACCAATCGCGAATCAGGTTTTTGGCTTTCACCGGGAAATTGCCTGAGTGTAACAAGAGGAACCTGGAGCATCAATTCGTCGCTCCTCTCAAGCCGGCTCGGCTCTTTCGACGATTGAGAAGAACGGTGACCGCATACACCGCCAGCACTATGAAGAGCGGATCCACCGGACGCCGATAGTAGTCTTCCGGATGGGTCACGTAATAGACCATGGGAAAGAAAAACAGCGCAATCGCGTAGGGAATCACCGGCGCACCCAGGCTGCGCCAGCCGATCCACAGGCCCCACAACGCGAACACGGTCAGCGTGGTGCACAGAAAGGCGGCGGGAATGTCGAACGGCTCCTGCTGGAGGTAGGCGGGGCTGAAACTCCAATAATTCGTCCACATGTAAAGGGCGCGGCGGAAGCTCAGCCAAACAAAAAGGCCCTTGTGATGGGAGATGAATTCCATCGCCTGGTCCTGTTTGCGCTGCATGTATCGCACTTCGCCAAGCGTCACGTATTCCTGCCATTCCCGATCGCTGTGAGCAGGGTGGAGATATTCCGCATTCCAATGCGAAGTCTCGCCATTATTTCCGACGTACAGTTCGAGTCCGAAATTACCGCGGAAGGGGATGATCTTGTGGAAGGTGCGGTAGTTGCGCACGAACCAGGGCGACACCACGGCGATGAAGGCCAGCGCCGCCGCGGCTCCGGGAAGGAACCATCTCCCGCCCCGCCGCCACTTTCGATACCACATCCACAATCCGACCAGCGGAAGAACGGAGACCACGATGGGATCGTTCATGGCCGCGATTCCACTGGTCAGGCCAAATCCGATCCAGTCTCGCAGGCGAGGTGAGTCTTCCAGTCTTAACCCGGCGGCAAACGCCAGCGGCAGCAAGAAGGTCGACAGACTCGTAGGCCAGATGGTGGCGGAGGAGAAATAGATCCCGTACGGAAACAACGCCCAGACCCAGCCCGCGCGCAGGGCGGCCGTCTCCCCGAAGGTCCTGCGAGCCATGAAAAATACCGGAAGACAGGCCAGGGCGGAAAATATGCTGTTCAGCGAGAGCATGAAGATCGCCGCTCCCCGCGAATACTCGCCGAAAAGGCGAAACGACAGGGCGACGAGCGCAGGATAAATGGGGGACATCCAGGTCGTCGGCCCGGTGTCGGCCGGGGTCACCATCGGGCTGCTGAATCCCTTGCCTTCAACCAGGGATTGGGCGATCCGTCCGGTCTCTCCGGCGAAGTGAGCGTGAGCGCGATCGGGACTGAGCCGGTCCGGGTAAAGGAATCCCACGGCAACCAGGCGGAGCACCAGCGCCACCAGCACGATCGGCGCCAGGCGGAGGAATGGCGTGTGGGATTGGGGTTCGGGGGAGTTAACCATTGTCCTCTGCTGAATGCTCTGGACGTGCAAGAAGTGGGAGAACTCAGAGAATACCCGCTGAAGGAAGCCCGGGTCAACACAGCGTCGCTCGCGGAGAACGTCGCTTGCAGACGCTGCCAGCGCTCAGTAGTATTTAGTTAATCGATGAATACCACCCCAGCCCCCAATGACCGATCCCATCTCGCCATCGGCGAGATTTTCAGCTTCGCCTACGAGACCTTCACCAGCAACAAAGTCCGTTTCGCCCTGACCGCGCTCGGCATGGTCATTGGCACCGCCTCGCTCATCCTGGTCACCACGATTGGACTCACCGGGCGTCAATATGCGCTCAACCAGATCCAGTCCATTGGCACGAACGAAATCTGGGCTGAGTACCAGGGTGGCGCGCAACACATCAGCGGTTCCACGCCCGACCCGCTGACCATGGAAGACATTGCGGCCGTGCAGCGCGAAGTGCCGGGCATCGTCGCGTCCTCGCCGATCGCGCGACTGTCGGACCGGATCCCGACCGGCAATGGCAAAGAAAGAGACGTCACCATCCTCGGCGTTTCTGACGAGTACTTGCGGGTGCGCAACTTGATCATCCCCTCGGGCAGGTTCTTCGATAACGCTGACTTCCTGGCTCGAAACAAGGTTACGCTGATCACGGAGAAAATGGCGGTTCAGATCTACGGTTCCGCAGCCGGGGCGGTGGGCCATGTGATTAAGCTGACCGGACTGCCCTTCACCGTAATCGGAACCTTCAAGGAACACATCGACACCGGCCAGACGGAAATTGAGGAAAACTCGATGTTGATCCCGTACTCAGCCAGCCGTTATTTCGCGGAGACACCCTATATCAGTCTTGCTTACTTCTCCATGGCAGATTCCTCCATGGTGATCCCGGCAACCACAGAGATTAAGCGGGTCATTCAGTCGCGCCACCGCGCCGAATCGGTCTACGACGTGCAGAACCTTACCCCGTGGCTGGCCATGATGGATCGCATCGCCAGCGCGTTGACCATGGTTTTACTGGGCGTGTCGCTGGTTGTCCTGCTGGTCAGCGGCATTGGCATTATGAACATCATGCTGGCGACCGTCAGCGCGCGGATCCGCGAGATCGGCATCCGCAAGGCAGTCGGCGCAACCAATCGCGAAATCCGCTACCAGTTTCTGTCCGAAGCGGTTTTGATCTCCCTGATCGGCGGCATCATAGGCATCATCATTGGCCTCGCCATTCCTTTTTCAGTCCGCTTTTTCACCGAATACCGCATCCCCATCTCCGGACTTTCCGCCATCATCGCCATCGTGGTTTCTTCCCTGGTGGGCATCTTGTTCGGCACCCTCCCGGCCACTCGGGCCGCACAACTCGATCCGGTTGAGAGCCTGCGCTACGAATAGCCGCCTGCCCCGCGCAGAAGTGGCGCGGCTGCTCTATCGCAGCACATCGGGCTGCCTGGCTTGAATTCGGTTCTCTGCCCGCAAATGCGCCACCACCAGCCGGATGTCTTCATAACTGACGATCGGCGGCACAGCGTCTTTAATTGTTTTCAGCTTCTCAACGCCAAGCTGCAGGCAGGCCGCCTCGATCTGGGGCTGAGCATAGGGAGAAACCCATTTCGGGTCCAGCTTTACCTGCCCGGTTTCGATTAGATTGGCGACCGTGGACACGATGGTCGAAACCTGCCGCGCCCGAATGCGCGCAATCTCTTCAAAGGTGCGGCCTTCATTCAGAAGCCGCAGAGTCAGCTCGGCAGGTGACGGTTCTTTCGATGAAGTCTGAGTGGCCCGCGCGCCCTCGCCAAAGTGCCGGAGTACTCGGAGGATTTCTGCTCCATAGACGTCAGCCTTGCGCTCGCCAATCCCGGGTATCTGCTGCAATTCTGAAAAATTCGCTGGCCGGCGCCGGCACAGTTCTTCCAGAACGCTATCGTGAAGGATGATGTAGGCAGGAATTTTCTTCTCCCTCGCCATGTTGCGACGCCATTCACGTAAATAGTCGGCCAGCGCGGGATCCATCCCTGCATCCGACACGTCGCGCTTTCGCGGCTTGTCATCCGCCAGTCTGGGGACGTAACGCTTCTGCCTTAATGGCGCAGCCGCGGCCTCATCGCTTTTCTCTTCAGTCAGCCACTCGGGCTTCGTGCCACAGTTGTCGCAATTAGCGCAGCGCTGCCATTTCGGCATCTCGCCGAAATGCAGGCAGATCTGCCGTTGACGGCACGCGGGAGAATCTACAAAACGGCTTATGATGCGCTTGCGCTCCCAGGACCGCTCGCGTTCCGCGTCGTCGGAGATCTGCCCGATGAAGTACTCCAGCAGAATATGATCCCGTTTCTGCCAGAGGAGTACGCAGTCGGCGGGACGCCCATCCCGGCCGGCGCGGCCCGCTTCCTGGTAATACTGCTCGATCGATTTGGGCAGCGACAGGTGAATCACCGCTCGCACAGATGGCTTGTTGATGCCGAGGCCAAACGCGATCGTCCCGACCAGCACGCGGACCTCGTCCGACATCCATTTTTCCTGGTTCTGCCGGCGCATGGGAGCTTCCATCTTGGCGTGATATGGGATCGCCGCAATACCGTTCTCTTCCAGATACTCAACCGCTTCTTCTACGCGTCGAATGGTCGGGGCATAGACGATGACGCTGCCTTCGGTGTAGTGACGCAATGCACGGGTGAGCAGGTTCAGCTGGGTCCGCGATTCGCATTCGTGCGTCACATAACTGAGATTCTTGCGATGGAAGCTGGCGATGTAGAGATCGGGCTCGCGCATCTGCAACTGTTTCAGGATGTCGTGCCGCACCTGCCGGGTCGCGCTGGCGGTGAAGGCTGCGATCGGGCGATCTGGAAAGTGCGTGCGCAGCCGGCTCAACTGGCGGTAGTCCGGACGGAATTCATGTCCCCACTCGGAAATGCAGTGCGCCTCGTCGACTGCGAAAAAGCCCACCGGCACACTGGCCAGCCAGTCAAACGTGTTCTCAGCCGCCAACCGCTCGGGCGAAAGGTAAAGGAGGCGATAGTCGCCGCGCTTCGCATTGGCCATTACGTGGCTTCGTTCCGACGAATTCTGAAAGCTGTTGATGGCGGCTGCGGGAATTCCCATTTGCGCCAGTTGCGCGGCCTGGTCCTGCATGAGTGCGATCAGCGGAGAAACGATAATAGCTGTCTTTCCGGAAACCACTGCCGGAAGCTGGTAGCAGAGCGACTTGCCGCCGCCGGTGGGCATCACTACGCACGCGTCATGCCCAGCCAGCAGACTCCGAATGACATTTTCTTGTTTTGGGCGGAATTCGTGATATCCCCAATAACGCCGGAGTACTTCCGCCAAATTTGGAACTGGGTCAGGCATCGATTCCGCTTTGCGAAGTATAGAGAATGTTCCATCACCAAGCGACCTAAGGTCTGTGAGATCTCGACACTGGATTTGTGACGATGCCGCACAATAGGTGTCGGCACCCACGCATCGCAGAGTAAGAGATGAGTTGCACCTGTTCCGTTATTCCCGCCCGTTTACTCCAGATGTATTAACCAGTGAGTATGGAGGGTACCCCCCTCCCCCCGGTCTTTTGGAATCATGGAGTTAGGCTGTGGAAACACTCCAAAATCTAGATTCGCAAAGACTTATATGGAAAATATTCCGGAATAAGGACTTACGGTTGTCAAAGACCGCTGAAAATGGGTTTGGGGCAGCTTCGAGGCCCGTCTTGGGAGACGGGCACACCTCTTCACTGCCCCATTCAGGACAACATTGTCGCACCGGGACAGATTGGAAGTCTGTGACCGAGGACACGGATGGGAGTGATGTTTACGGCCAGCAAGTTTCGGTCGGGGAGCTTGTGGGTCGAGATTGTAGAGCGTTATAGTACGGACCGAATTTAAAAATAGAGTGAGGGGTCTCGAATTGATGTTGCCGGTCAGAGCTGATTCAATGGCGAAAGCCTTCTTCTTATGTCTGGCGGCGCTTTTCTTTGTCGCCCCCCCTGCGGCGGCTGGGCAGAACAATGAAAGAGAATCCGGATCATGGTCCGGCATCCTCGTGTCCAGCAGCTGCAATGCAGACGAAGCGTTTTTCGAGTCTCCGGAGTGCAACAAGGTCGTGCCGGGTGCGAAGTCGTCTCTTTATGACGATACGAACCGGGTGATGTACAACCTTGAGCCGCAGGACAAGGTAGTCTTTCACCTCGGAGACGCTGTGACCGTCCGAGGGGTAGTCGACGGCGATACGATTCAGATGTCTTCGATCGAGCCGATGTCGATTGGGCTCGCCGTCGGTCAAAAAGCTCCTGCTTTTGCGGTTCGCGACCAGTTTGGTCAGGTACAAACTCTCGATAGCTTGAAAGGAACGAACGGCACGGTTCTTCTCTTTTTCCGTTCCGCGGACTGGTGACCCTTCTGTAAAGGGCAGCTGGTCCAGCTGCAAAGCGCAATCCCGCGATTCGAAAAACAAGGGGTCAAGCTGGCAGCCATCAGCTATGACACGGAAGAAATTCTGAGATTTTTTGCTGCCCGGCACAAGATCGAATACCCCATGCTTGGCGACCCTGACTCGAAGACCATCAAAGCTTATGGCGTCCTCAATCAGGAAGCTACGGGGATGCAGAAGGGTTTTGCTCGCCCCGGATACTTCTTCATCGATCGCAAGGGCGTCATTCGAGAAAAGTTCTTCGAAGCGAAGTACCGAGAGCGACTTACCGGCAACAGCATCATTTCGAAACTTTTCCCGGAATTAGGCCAAGAAGTGACAGAGACGGTCGAAGCCCAGCATCTCCAGCTGGCCCTCGAACAATCCGATCGCAGCGCCGTTCCTGGTGCTCGCATCACGCTGGCTGCCGAACTGCGTTTGCCACCGGAGGTGCACGTGTATGCGCCCGGCGCTCAAGGTTATAAGCCGATTAAGCTGGTGATGGACGCGATGCCAGAAATGGAGTTCAAGCCAACGATTTACCCGCTGTCCAAAACGCTCTACCTGCCCGTGATCAACGAGCGCGTACCTGTCTTCGAGGGCGTATTCCGGATCAGCCAAGATTTAAAAGTAAACTCCGGTTCAGAATTTGCCGGTTCGCTTGGGAAGGATGGCAAAATATTCACGATAACTGCGAAGCTTGAATATCAGGCGTGCGACAAAACCAAGTGCTACGTGCCTACGTCCGTTCCCATCAAATGGCAACTGCAGGTTTTCCCGCTGGATCGGACCCGGGCGCCCGTGGACATTCGGCACAAATAGACAACCGATTTAGAAATCGGGTTCCATCCCGAAGCCACCGTCGTGAGCCCTATTCCGCAGGTTTGGCGGATCTTGCTTAGCGGCACGACTCAACAGGCTGCGGAAAAACCCCTGCGCGGTCTGCATCCTGACCTCAGCGGCTGAAGCCGTTACTGAAAACAGGTGTTTATCGCAGCGGTAAATCGCTGCGCCACCCAGAATCAAGTACCGCATCGACTTTTCCCGCAAGCTGTAAAGTCGTGCCCTTCCCAACGCTCACGCGAATGAGAGTTTTTCTGCAGCCAGCTAGACGCCCGCCTCTCTCAAGCAGGATACTTCCGCTAATCCCATGAAACTCGGCATTATCTCCGACACACATGGTTTGCTCCGGCCCGAATCTCTGGAAGCGCTTAAAGGCTGCCAGCGAATTTTGCACGCCGGAGACATCGGCGGACCCGAGATTCTCGAAGCCCTCTGCCAAATTGCGCCCGTGACCGCTGTGCGCGGGAACGTGGATCGAGGCCGGTGGTGCTCCGGGCTGCCTAACGATGAAGTCGTCGAGATCGCGGGCATCTCGATCTACATGCTGCATGACCTTGCCCAACTCGACTTGAAGCCGGAGACGGCGGGGTTCCGGGTCGTCGTTCACGGCCACAGCCATCGGCCGAAAATGGAAGAGAAGAATGGGGTGCTCTACTTCAATCCGGGGAGCGCGGGTCCACGACGGTTTCGGCTGCCGGCGAGTGTGGGAAGGCTGGAGATCCGGGCGGGACGCTTGTTCGGCGAGCTTGTGTCGCTGGAGTAGCGGTTGACCCACTTTCCAGTTCCCTCGACAAGCGAGGCTGCCCCCTCCCGTGACTCCATCCTTTCGCGGGCAAGAATGCCCGCGCCACACGGCAGTGGCAGACCTGCAAGCGGGGTCAACGGGTGCGTACCCGGGGCGGACAGGAGTGTCCGCCCTACACGGGGCGGGAAACTGGGGCCTCGAGTTGGGCGTGGGAACCGCGGAGCCAGAGGCGGACGCGGTCAACATAGATGTAGACGACGGGCGTGGTGAACAGAGTCAGCATCTGGCTGACGATGAGGCCGCCGACAATCGTGATGCCGAGGGGGCGGCGGAGTTCGGAGCCGGTGCCGGTGCCCAGAGCGAGGGGCAGGCCGCCGAGAAGCGCGGCCATCGTCGTCATCATGATGGGGCGGAAGCGGAGCAGGCAGGCTTCGTGGATGGCGTCGGTGGGCGACGTGCCGTGGCGGCGCTCGGTGTCGAGCGCGAAGTCGATCATCATGATCGCGTTCTTCTTCACGAGACCGATCAGAAGGATGATGCCGATCATTCCTACGATGTTGAGTTCGTTTTTCGAGATCAGCAGAGCGAGGAGCGCGCCTACTCCGGCGGAGGGGAGGGTGGAGAGAATCGTGAAGGGGTGGGCGAAGCTTTCGTAGAGGATGCCGAGCACAATGTAGACAGTGACGAGAGCGGCAATGACGAGGATCAAGCTGCTGGTCAGGGAATCCAGATAGGCAGCGGCTGTGCCCTGGAAGCCGGCATGAATCGTGGCGGGAAATCCGATGCTGCGCTCGGCGTCTTCAATGACTTTGGTGGCGTCGCCCAAGGCTACGCCGGGCGCGAGATTGAACGAGATGGTGGCGGACGGATATTGTCCCTGGTGATTAACGGCGAGGGCGACATTCGAGGGGCCGAAATGAGCCATGGAGGAGAGAGGGACGGCCGTGCCGCCGCTGCCGCGCACGTAGATATTGTCGAGTGCCTCCTTGGTGCGTGAGAAGTTGGGCGCGACCTCCATCACGACGTGGTATTGGTTGAGCTGGCGGTACATGACCGAAACCTGGCGCTGTCCGAAGGCGTCGTAGAGAGCGTTGTCAACGTCGGCGGCCGCCACGCCGAGACGGGCGGCGGTGTCGCGGTCGATGAGAACAGTGGTTTGAAGACCTTTATCCTGCTGATCGGTGTTGACATCGCGGAGCTGGGGCAGTGACCGGAGTTTCTGCAGCAGACGTGGCGACCAGTCGTTGAGTTCAGCGAGGTCTTCTCCCTGCAACGTGTATTGATATTGCGCCTGGCCCATGCGGCCGCCGATGGTGAGGTCTTGCGCGGACTGCATGTAGAGCGTGGCGCCGGGGACCACGGCGAGTTTGCCGCGCAGGCGCCCGATGACCTGGTCGGCGGTGATTTTGCGTTCGGCGAGCGGCTGGAGGGTGATGAACATGCGCCCGGTGTTGCCGCTGCCGGCGAAACCGACGATGGTCGCAACGGCGGGGTCCTTCATCACGATATTGACGTACTGGCGCATCTTGGCGCTCAGGGCTTCGAAGGAGATGTCTTGGGCGGCCTGAACGGAGCCGCCGAGGCGACCTGTGTCCTGCTGCGGGAAGAAGCCTTTGGGAACGAGGATGTAGAGGTAGATGCTCAGGCACGCGGTGGCAACCGTAACCGCGAGCGTGAGCGGCTGATGACGCAGCACCCATGCCAGTGCGTGCCGATACGTGCCGAGCAGGTGGTCGAAGACCCATTCGAAGGCGCGGTAAATGAAATTGTGTTTCTTCTCGTGATTCCCACGCAGGAATTTAGCGCACATCATGGGAGTCAAGGTCAGTGAGAGGAGGAGCGAGACGGCGATGGCAATGGAGAGCACGACAGCGAACTCGCGGAACAAGCGGCCAACAATTCCAGCCATCAGCAGAATCGGGATAAAGACGGCGATGAGGGAGGTGCTCATGGAGAGGACGGTGAATCCGATTTCGCGGGCACCACGGAAGGCGGCCTGGACGGGAGTCATGCCCATCTCGATGAAGCGGGTAATGTTTTCGAGGACGACGATGGCGTCGTCCACCACGAAGCCGGTGGAGATGGCGAGCGCCATCAGCGAGAGATTGTCGAGACTGTAGCCGAGCAGATACATCACTGCGAAGGTGCCGATGAGAGAAAGCGGGACCGCAACGCTGGGAATGACGGTGGCCCGGAAGGTGCGCAAGAAAGCGAAGACGACGAGGATGACCAGAACTACGGAGATGACCAGGGTGCGTTCGATATCAGCGACCGAGGCGCGGACGGTGGTGGTACGGTCGAGAACGACGCTCAAGTTGATGGCGGGGGAGATTGCGAGTTTCAGTTGCGGAAGCGCAGCGATGACGCGATCGACGGTGGCGATGATGTTGGCGCCCGGTTGCCGGGAAACGATAATGAGGACGGCGGGCTTGCCACTGGCCAGGCCAATGTTGCGGACGTCTTCGACCGAGTCCTGTACGTCGGCGACGTCGCCGAGACGGACGGGGGCACCGTTGTTATAGCTGACAATGAGATTTTGGTACTGATCGGCGCGGAAGATCTGATCGTTATTGCGGATGGTCCAGGCGTTGACGGCGCCGGTGAATTCTCCTTTGGGAGAGTGTGCGTTGGCCAAGCCGAGAGCGGTGCGGACGGTGTCGAGGCCGACGCCGAGTTTGTTGAGAAGAGTGGGATTGACTTCGGCGCGAACAGCCGGCTTGGCACCTCCGCCGACGAAGACCTGGCCGACACCATCGATCTGCGCGAGTTTCTGCGAGAGGATGGAATCAGCGGCGTCGTACATCTTGGGCAGCGTGATGGTGTCGGAGGTGAGGGCGAGGATGAGGATCGGGGCATCCGCGGGATTCACCTTGCGATAGGTGGGATTGCCGGGCAAGTACGAGGGAAGCTGGCTGCGCGCGGCATTGATGGCGGCTTGCACGTCGCGGGCAGCGCCGTCGATGTTGCGATTCAGATCGAATTGCAGGGCGATGTTGGTGGAGCCGAGCGAACTGGTCGAGGTCATCTGGTTGATGCCGGCGATACGTCCGAATTGGCGTTCGAGCGGCGTCGCAACGGCCGAGGCCATGGTTTCGGGATTGGCTCCGGGGAGACCAGCCTGCACCTGGATGACGGGGAACTCGACTTGAGGCAATGGAGCAACCGGAAGGAAATTAAAGGCCAGGATGCCAGCCATGAGCAGGGCAGCGGCGAGAAGCGAGGTGCCGACCGGTCGTTTGATGAATGGAGCGGAGACGTTCATGGCTAGTCTCCGAGAGCCTCAGAGGGTTGGTCGGGCGCGGGCTCTTCGATCGGGTTGCCGATCTGGTAGCGGGCGAAGCGTTGGGCCAGGCGGTCAAACCACAAGTAGACGACAGGGGTGGTGTAAAGAGTGAGAAGCTGGGAAAGAATCAGTCCGCCGACGATGGTGATGCCGAGCGGGTGGCGGAGTTCGCTGCCGGTGCCGCGGCCGAGGGCGAGCGGCAAGCCTCCGAGCAGCGCGGCCATGGTGGTCATCATGATGGGCCGGAAGCGGAGCAGGCAGGCCTGGTAGATCGCTTCCTCGGGCTGCTTTTTCTCCACACGTTCGGCTTCGAGCGCAAAGTCGATCATCATAATGGCGTTCTTTTTGACGATTCCAATGAGCAGGATGATTCCGATCAGGGCGACGACGCCGAGATCGTTGCGGGTAAGGAGGAGCGCGAGAATTGCGCCCACTCCGGCGGAGGGCAGCGTGGAGAGAATCGTAAGCGGATGGATGTAGCTTTCGTAGAGGACTCCGAGCACGATGTAGACGGTGATGATGGCGGCGAGAATCAACCAGGGTTCCGTCGAGAGAGAATTGTGGAAGGCGGCGGCCGTCCCCTGAAAACTGGTGACGATGCTGCGCGGGAGGTTGATTTCCTGCTGTGCCTGTTCGATGGCTTGGGTAGCTTCGCCGAGCGAAACGCCCGGAGCGAGGTTGAAAGAGAGCGTGACCACAGGAAATTGTCCCTGGTGGTTGATGGCGAGCGGTGAGTTGCGCTGCTCGAAATGGGTAAAGGTGGAGAGCGGGACCTGCGCTCCTGTGTTGGATTTAACGTAGATGTGCTTCAGATCGTCGGGACTGGCCTGGAACGAGGGATCGACTTCGAGCACCACGTGATACTGGTTGAGCTGGGTGAACATGGTGGACACCTGGCGCTGGCCGAAGGCGTCGTAAAGCGTGTCGTCAATCGCCTGGGGGAGAATGCCCAGGCGGGACGCGGTGTCACGGTCAATGACCAGGTTGGCCTCGAGGCCATTGTTCTGCGAGTCGCTGGCAACGTCTCGGAGGGCGGGGGCGGCCTGCAGTTTCTGCAGGAGACGCGGGGCCCAGGCAGCGAGCTCGTTGACGTCGGCATCTTCCATCGAATACTGGTACTGCGTGCGGCT
>Ga0075030_100000875_pt1 | contig 26904 bp, 26 predicted proteins | sample LitLauG_LLR_2012_FD_71393 | JGI IMG/M metagenome (GOLD analysis project Ga0075030, IMG submission 71393) | Freshwater sediment microbial communities from Pennsylvania, USA - Little Laurel Run_MetaG_LLR_2012 | ecosystem: Environmental > Aquatic > Freshwater > Creek > Sediment | place: USA...
CAACATGAGCTTCATGGAAACCGGGCTCTGGGGGGAGAACGGGTTCTTCCGCTCCATCGGCATCGCGGGCGCGCTATCGCCCGAATCGCGCAAGAGCGAGCTTACCGCGAGAAGAACCATGCTCACGATGCACCAGATCGGCGGATTCGTCACGCTGGGCCTCATGGCCGCGACGCTGTATTACGGGCAGAAGACGCTGAACGATTCGAATATACCGACACAGGGGCCGAACGGGCAAAACATCCCGAGCCAGGAACGCACGGACCAGAACAACCACAACAAGTTCGTCACGTACACGATCATTTCGTACGGGCTGACGGGCCTGCTCGCGGTAATCTCCCCCCCGCCCCTCATCCGGCGGGACGAGACGAGCACGACGACGATACACAAGACGCTCGCGTGGATCCATTTTGCGGGGATGGTGCTCACGCCCATCGTGGGGAATATGGTCAAGAAGCGCTCGGGGCACTTCAGCTATATCGACCTCCCGAACGCCCGGTTCCACCAGATCGCGGCGTACGCCACGACGGGGGTGTTCGCCGCGTCGCTTATCGTCATCACATTTTAGGGAGATTTCATGAAGACGGTCCTTGCCACGTCCGCGCTCCTCGCGCTTCTTCTTTTCCTTCTCCTGGCGGTTCTTGCCGTCGTCCCCGCCCCCGCGCAGGCGAGGCACCTGAAGCAGCTCAAGGGTGAATCGTCGATGACGTACAGAATGGTCCACCCGCTTCACAAGATCGAGGCCACCAGCAAGGACGTCACATACGACGTCGAGGCGGACCCGGGAGCCAGGGAATTCAAAAAGGTCGCGGGAACGGTGGATGTGACCACGTTCGACAGCGGGAATTCGAACAGGGACTCGCACGCGATGGAGGTCATCGACGCGATCGATTACCCGGATGCGAGATTCGAGGGGACGCTCTTCACGCAGAAGGGGGACAGCATCTATATCTCGGGGAAGGTGACGTTCCACGGCGTCACACGGGACGTCACGGCGGGAGCCCTCGCGCACTGGTCGCAAGAGAAAGTGACGGTGGAGGGGAGCTTCGCGCTCAGCCTGGAAGCATTCAAGATTGACCGGCCGTCACTCCTCCTTGTCCCCGTCGAGGACAAACTGAGCTTCGATTTTGTCGCCGCATTCGGACTGGATTAACTCCATGGGGACCTCATGCTTGCGGGGCGCTCTTCTCCTCCCGGCGGCGCTGACGATCCTGGCGGGCTGCGGCACATCGGAAATCACGAGCCGCTGGCGGAGCGCCGACGCCGTCTTCACCGGACCCGGCGCACGCTGGCCTGCGCCCGTATATTCCGACAGGCGGATGTCCCTCACCGTTTGCAACGACAGCGAGTACGCATACGTGGGACTCCGGACGACCGACCGGGGGACCCAGGAACTCATACTCCGCCAGGGCATCCTCTGGTGGTTTGACAGCGAAGGGGGGACGAAAAGAACATTTGGCGTCCGCTATCCGCCCGCGGCTCCCGCACGAAGCGCGGGGGACGGGACCGGGGACCGCGACGACATCCCTCCACCCCCCGGGCGGGGCGGGGATCGCGCGGCACCGCTGGATCTCGAACTCTACTCCGGTGAAACCGCGCACGAACGGATGAGCATACTCGCGACCGGCGGGATCGAGGCCGGATTTCACCGGGAGCGGGACACGCTTGTCTACGCGCTGCGGATCCCTCTCGCTCCCGGCGCAATTCACCCGTTCGGCATCGGCGCAAGACGCGGCACGCTCGTCGGACTCGGCGCGGTGACCATTGAGGGGACGAGCGCACCCGAAGTCCCTCCCGCCGGGAGAGCATCGGAAGGTGAGCCTGAAGGGGGATCAGGAGGATTCGGCACCCGGCGGACACGTCCCGGCGAAATGGGGGGCGGAAGGCCCGAAGAACGCTTCAGGGGGGATCAGTTGAATCTCTGGTTCAAGGTAAGGTTTCCCGAACGGGAGTAACCCATTCACGCAGATCAATCGCGCGGCGGAGAGGAGGGCAGACCGTCGTAACCGAAGGAAGCCAGAACACGGATGAATGAGAAGAGACACCGGGCCGTTCTTGCGCTTGCCAGCCTCCCCCTGGTCTTCTTCCTCCTCGTCCCCACGGCGGGCCTTCTCTTCCGCGTGCCGCTGCGCGACATGTTCAGCGCATTTCTCGACCCGCAGTCGGCCCAGGCGGTGAGCCTGAGCATACTCACGACGCTCGCCACGGTCATCATCACGATCCTCTTCGGGACGCCGCTGGCCTATCTCATCGCCCGGAAGGAATTCCCGGGGAAGCGGGCGCTCGATGCGCTCATCGATCTCCCGATAGTTCTCCCTCCGTCCGTTGCCGGGATCGCGCTCCTTGTCACGTTCGGCAGGCGGGGTCTGGCAGGCCCGTTGTTCAGCTCCCTGGGAATAGAAATCCCCTTCACCCCGGCCGCGGTCGTGCTGGCCCAGCTCTTCGTTTCGTCCCCGTTCTACGTGAAGACGCTTGCAGTGGCGGTGGCCTCCGTCGACCGCGACCTGGAGCAGGCGGCCGCCATTGACGGGGCGACCGGCTGGCAGGTGTTCCGGAAGGTCACGCTCCCTCTTTCGATCCGGGGGGCGCTGGGGGGGGCGATAATGACATGGGCCCGTGCACTGGGAGAGTTCGGGGCGACGATACTTTTTGCCGGGAACTTCCCCGGGAAAACGCAGACGATGCCGCTTGCGATCTACATCGGGTTCGAACTGGACATGCGGATAGCGCTGAGCATGGCCGCGATACTCCTTATCACGTCATTCGCGGTGCTCGCACTCGTGAAGGGCCTTGCGGGAAAATGGAGCGGGACGTAGCGGGTGCCCTCCGGATTATGCGTGGGGAATCTGGGCCATGGAGGGAACCTCCTGCTCCACGACCTTCGCCCCCCTCCTCTCAAGCTCCTTCCACGGAATGCCGCGTGATTCCTCAAACGCTCTCTTCGCTTCTTCGGGCGTCGTCCGCCGCACAGGGTCAAGCGAAACAATCCGCTTACCGTTTTCGACGTACTCCACAGCCCAGAAAATTTCCCGCGTTCTCGGCATATGGTATCCTCCGCCGTGATTTTCCCCGATTCTGTGAATTCCCCGGGGCATTTCGGGCCCGGGTCGCTGTCCCCGTCTATCATCTGAAACGCGCCGGGGGGAAATTTCGTTCACACCCCCGGAATCAGCCGAATTCAGCGGAAATCGTTCACGCCACCTTCTCTTTGCCGCTCATTCCGCGGATGATATACGCGGCCAACTCCGCTCCGAGGCCGAAGGCGATCCCGACCAGCGTCCCGATCTGAAGATTCCTGAAGACCATCGATGCGAAAAATCCGGTCGAGGCAAAAACCGTGTACCAGGAGAAGAGGGCAAGGTACACCATGATGACCGCGTTGGCGACCGCGGTGAGGACCCCCGCGAAGGCGACGCGCTGCACGCCGCCGCGGAGAGTCCCCCTGCGAACGCAACTGTCGTATGCATACACGGACGCGCCGACACCCGCGACGTACGCCGCATTGACATTCGCATGCAACAGCGTGAAGCGGCCGACAATAAACGTCAGTACGACAAACCAGACGAGAAGAGCGATCGCGCCGTCCCTGCGCCGCGGCGACGCCAGCGCCGCAAAAACCACCGACGCCGCCACCCCGCTCGTCACGAACTGGGAAGGGAGCACCCGCAGGTCAAATACGCTCAGCCGGAAGAAAAGGGACCCGAACGCCACGACCGTGATCGCGACGACGATCAGGCGTACGACGGTGATCTTCACGACATCCTGGGTCCAGTTCGTTTCCATGTGTACACCGGTCCTGCTATGGACTTGTGGAGCCCAATGTATCGTGTTGCGCAAACATAGTCAATCGGGGCGCCCGGTTGACTTTGGGCATATATTTCGTTATTCATTCCCGGTTCCATTCCGCAAACCCACCCAACCCCCCACAACCTCGGAGCGCGCCATGGCGAAAAAATTCTGGATGACGTTTATCGCGGTTTTTGTCACCGCCGTCGTTCTCGACATGATCATCTACGCCGGCATCCTCGGTTCCGCCTTCAGTTCCCTGAGCGTATGGCGCGCCGACAAAAACTCGTTCCAGTGGATTTACCCCGTGATATCCCTCGTCGGATCGTTCTTCTTCACATTCATATTCTCCAAAGGCTATGAAGGGAAGGGGATCGCCGAGGGAGTACGGTACGGCCTGTACACCGGGATCTGGCTGAGCATCGGCATGGCCTACGGAACGTTTGCGATGGTCGACATCCCCTACGCGATGACGCTCGAGTGGTTCATACTCGGGGTTCTCCGGTTCGTCGTCATGGGGGTTGTCGCGTCAATGCTCTACGGAAAGAAGGCGGCGCAGGCAAGCTGAAGGTGATGCTGCAGAGGGATCCCGGGGCTCTTACTCAGGGAGGGGGGATGCGCTCCCCCTTCGCGCCGGGGGACGGCGTCCGGCCGGCGAGCACCTGCACCGGCCGCGGCTGCCAGGCTCCCCCGTCCCAGTAACGGATCTCCCCGGCGACTGTTTTCATGTACCCGTCGAAGAAATCGCCGCGTACGCGCCCCCGCGCCTCCAGGGCGTCGAAAAGACCCTTCGTCTCGTTGGCGGATTTGACCCCCACGATGCCGAAGTCCGCCCGGAAGATGAACTCGTAATACACCGGGATGGAATCAGGAACTGCCGTGGCCAGGACCCGGAAGCCCGGCTCGTTTTGCAGCGGGACGGATTTTGCACCCGAGAGACGCAACTGCGCTCCGGATTCCTTCGCCAGGATCGTCCGGGGGATCAGGGCGTAGTAACGCTCCGCCGGCGAGACGGGGAGCCCGAACCCGCCGGAGAAGGAGGACTCGCCGTCGCCGTTGATGCGCGAGGGATCGAGACCAATGACCACCTGCATGTTGCGTCCCTCGTCGCTGTCGCTCATGCCGAACAGGACGAATTCGTTCCCCCCTGCGCCGGCGATCGGGGCCGTCCCCATCATCCGGATCTGTCCGAAGTGCCTGTACGTGCCGAGCCGTTTCCCGGCGGCGTCGTAGCGGGAGAGAACGGAGGGGGAATGCAGATGATGCGTCAGGATGAATATCTCACTCCGGCCCGACCCCGAGAAATCGCCGACGCTGAATGCGCTGACCCGGAATTCGCTGGGGTAAATCCGGCCGCGGCAGCTGACCGCTTCACCGGGCCTGATCGTCATGATCTCGTTCATCCTGCCGTCAAGCACGTGAAGCACCTCGCCATACGGGGCCTCCGGGGGGGAGAACGGGAGCGACGTAAGGACCTCCTTTGCGCCGTCTCCGTTCATGTCAGCGACCTGCGTGAACGGCTGCCCCAACCGCTGCTCGGTCTGCATGAGATCGTTCAGGTGCTGGACGGGGTATGACCAGAGCTTCACCCCCTCCCTGTTGTACGCATCAATTGTGCTCGAACTCTGATTCTCGACCGCCGTGCTGAGCCGGTGATCCGCCGCGGGCATGAGGTCGAACGTCAGCATCAGGAAGACGAGACCGCCGAGGAGGGCGAGCCCGCCTCCCCCGGCGACGAACGGGTGCGCACGGACAAACCTCCGCATCAACCCCGGCGGGTGGATCTGCGCGAGGGAGACGTCGCGAAAGGGGGGCTCGAATATCGCCGGGGGGCGCGCCGAGCGGACGGGAAGCCGCCGGGGAACGCCCGGGAGTTCCGCCGGACGGGTCAGAATGTCGATCTGCAAATCGGCGTAGAATGTCGACGCCGTCTCCGACAGACCGCGGCACCCTTCGCAATCCTCCAGGTGAGATTCGATTTCCCGCCGCTCCTTCTCACCGAGGGGGGCGCGCAGGACATACAGCTCAATGCTGTGCTCGCCGGGATGTTCCATCGTCACATGAGATATCCTTACATCTCCCGCTTCATGCTGAACCGGAGGATTGCTCCGGACCTGCCTTTGCTTTCAAGCATTTTCCAGGCAATCCGGCCGTTTCACGTGTTCTGCCGGAGAACTTCGACCGAACGTTTATACGCCAGCCGCGCAAGATATTCCAGCCGGGCCCTGTGGGTGGAGCGGTATTCCGCCTCCGACAGGGAGGGGACCAGAGACTGGAGCCCCGCGAAGAGGGAATGGCCGTCGGCTTCTTCACCTGTAAAACGAAGCGCGACGTTCTTTTCTATCACCTCCACGTAGTTCCGGAACATGTCCCGCTCCACTTTGCCGCTGTCGACGTATTCCGACGCCATCCTGCCGAGAACCTCCCTGCACGCGGTCTGCACGAGCGAAAGAATTTCAGGTACCGTGAAGGGATCTTCCGCGGCCGCGTGCTCAGGCTCCGCCGTGCACGGGGTGAAATAGATCGACCTGATCGCGAGGGCGACGGAGGTGAGGGGAACAAGCCGGGAGCAGGTGTGCTGCTTCCGGAGGATCCGGGAGAGGTGCGCGAGCATCGCAGGCACATGATCGTCCGGCGTGGCCTCTTCCCTCAGCGCACGCTCGAGCTCCTCGCGGGAAAACGGGGGGAGATGCTCCAGCGAATCGGAGAGCGCCGGAAGGAGGTACGTCTCGCCGAACCGTTCGACGACGGCAAAGTTGTGAAGCGCCTGGACCGAGAGCTTGACGTTGCGGAGGATCTTTCCGAGGTCGGGATCCGACTCGCCGTAAAACCGCACGACGCCGTGATTGACCTTGGTGAAGACGATGCGCCGGAGATGCGTCAGGAGCTCCTGGTCGGACGCCGCGGCGCGGTCGATCCCCTGGAAGTACGCCCTGATCTGCAGCACGGAGCCGTCCGCCCCGCGCTGAAACAGCTCGGCGATGCAGTCGTACGCCAGATCGCGGTAGTTCGTCCCGTGCACGCCGGAGTCGAGCATGACGGGGGCGATTTTCCTCCGCAGACCCACCGCAGCCATGGAATGGCAGAGCTCAACGAGCCCGTTGAGCTGGTGAACCGTTAACGTGTTCCCGACGGCGGCTTCAATCCAGATCCTGAGGTCGGGAGCGAGTGGGTACCCTGTTGTCAATTGCTGACCGGGGTGACAGTTTGATGCGGGGGCAAAAAAAATGGCCCCCGCGATGCAGAGGGCCTATAGGTGTGAACGGGTACGGCAATGGAATATATGCGTTTCTCAGGAAACTCTCAAGACCGTCGCCCCTCTCACGCTCCCCGCTTTAAGCCCGAGAAGGGCCTCATTGGCCCGGGCAAGGGGAAATTCGATCGTCTCAGGCCTCAGGGGGATCGACGCCGCCAGGGACAGAAATTCCCGTATATCCCGGCGGGTCACATTCGCGACGCTTTTGATCTCCTTTTCCATCCAGAGATGAGAGGGGTAGTCGAGCCCGAGAAGGAGGTTTTTGTCGGCCTCCTCCTTCCGGATTGCGTTGATCACCAGCCGTCCCCCAGGCTCGAGGTTTCCGAGCGCCCCCAGGACGGGACCCCACGCCGGGGTCGTATCAATAATTGCCCGGAGTTTCCAGGGAGTCCTTTCCCTCGTATCCCCCGTCCACGCAGCCCCGAGCTCACGGGCAAACGCCCGTTCCGATTCGCCGCGTGCGAAGACGCAGACACGCGAGCGCGGATACATATGATTCACCATTTTCAAGACCAGGTGGGCCGACGCTCCGAAGCCGGTCAATCCCAGCGTGTCGCCGTCCCTGATGCCCGCAAGCCGGAGGGACCGGTACCCGATCGCCCCTGCGCAGAGGAGCGGGGCGGCCTCGACGTCCGAAAAGATCCCGGGGAGCGGGTGGACGAAATCCTCGTGTGCAACGATCAACGGAGCATATCCTCCGTTAACGTCACGCCCCGTGGCCCGGAATTCCGGACACAGATTTTCGTCCCCGTCGCGACAGAACCTGCACTGTCCGCATGCCGAATAGATCCAGGCGACGCCGACACGCTGTCCGACGCCGACCGAGCTTACGGAAGATCCCTTCTCCTCGACCCGCCCGACAACCTGATGACCCGGAACGACGGGGAACCGGGGGGGAGCCAGCCTCCCTTCTATTTCGTCGAGATCGGTGTGGCAGACTCCGCACACGGAAACACTGATCAGCACTTCCCTGTCGCCAGGGTGCGGGGAGGGGATCCCGGCCTGTAGAAGGGGAGATCTGTCTTCCGGGAGTTTCGTCACCCGGTGTATCTGCATTACGTTCACGCGTCACCTCAGCGGCTTGCAGAGTCCAGCAGCTCGACAGACGGCCCGTCCAGGATCACGTCCGGGGCGCGGGCAATATCTTCCCACTGAGCCCGGCTCGTGGCACTCACAATCGGGGCCGTGATCCCGGGCCGGGCAAGAAGCCATGCAAGCGCCACGACCGCCTGCGAGGCGTTGAGCCTTTCCCCCACCGTGTCGAGCGCCGCGAGTATGCGAAAGCCGCGTTCGTTGAGATACTTCCGAAGCCCGGCCCCGCGCGCACTTTTCGAAAGGTCATTCACCGAGCGGTACTTTCCCGTCAGAAAACCGGCCGCGAGGGGGAAGTAGGGGATCACCGCGACGTTCTTCGACCGGCAGAGCCCTTCGAGCTCTTTTTCATACCCCGCCCGCTCGTAGAGATTATAGTGGGGCTGCATTGTCTGATAGCGGGGATACCCCTTATCCTCCGCCGCCGCGAGCGATTCCGAAAGCCTGGCCGGCGTAAGGTTCGATGCCCCGATCGCCCGGACTTTTCCCTCTTTTACAAGGAGCGCATACGCCTCGAGCGTCTCATCGACGGGCGTTCCGGGATCGTCCCGATGCGTCTGGTACAGGTCGATATACCGGGTCTGCAGCCGGCGGAGAGAATCTTCCACGGCGTCGAGAATGCGCGACTTCGACAGCCCTTTCTTCCCCGGTCCCATTTCGCTCCCCACTTTTGTCGCAATCACCACCTTGTCCCTGTTCCCCCGCAATCGCATCCAATTCCCGATTATCGTCTCGGATTCGCCGCCCGTGTGACCCGGAACCCAGGTCGAATACGAATCGGCGGTATCGATGCAGTTGAACCCCGAGGCGACGAAGGCGTCCAGGAGCGCGAATGCCCCCGGCTCGTCGACAGTCCATCCGAATACGTTGCCGCCGAATATGAGCGGCGCGATCGAGATATCTGAATTTCCCAGCGTGCGTCTGTCCATCATTATCATTGCTTTCCGGTGGAGTGGGGGCGGCCCGGCCTCTTCACCCTTCAGACCAGGGGAGGCACTTCAGAGATGGTAGAAAAAAAACGGCCGAGACTCAACATCGAGCACGTCATTTCCGCCGCTGGGGGCGAAAGACGAAGAAACCCCGGAAGACGCGGAACGTGAGGTAGAGGATGAACCCGATCGCGGAGTAATAAATGTAGTGTTCCCGCTTCCCGGCCCCCGTCGAGAAGAATTTCACCGCGGTGAGCGCCCCGGCACCGATCATGTACAGGGGGCCCATGTTAAAGTACGGCGCTTCCTCCACTTCACGGAATGCCCGTATCTCCGATCTCCCGAGCGTTTTCTGCGTGGCAGCCCTGTGGACAAGATTCTTTATGTGAAAGGGATTCCCGTCCGCGGAACTGAGGATCTCGTTCATGCACATTCCAATATCCACGGCGGCGATGGGAGTGAGACGCATGAGGTGGGACACGAGACGGCGCGCGACCGGGTCCGGGAGCCGCTCGAGCGGAACTCTCTCAAAGGAGGCCCAGAACCCCAGAAATGGTTCCAGGTCTTTCGTCGCCAGGGCGGATCCGCATACGACGGTAATCCGGATCAGGGACTGGAAGAACCTCATGCTCGGAATCGATATTCTTTCGAGATTGGTGATGAACAGGAAGTACTTCTTCCCGCTCCGGGCGATCCCCTTCAGGATTTCGGCCTCCAGATTGCGCAGGCCGAGCCTCGTCAGCTCCCTTTTTACGGCGCCCCAGTCCGCGCGCTCACCTCCTGTCTCAATGCGGAGGTCCCCGTTCCTGTACAGCCCCCCCGCCAGCTCTTTGAGGCAATCCCCGAGAGGTGCGGGAGAATTCACCGTGAGAATACTGTCCCTCCGCACGGCGGCGGCGCGGGAGGAAAACTCGACGCGATGTATTTCGCCGGTCAGGAGGAGCCGCGCTTCGTTCATGAGACTGGATTTTCCAATCCCGAACTGGCCCGTGATGAGCGTGTGCCTTTCCTCGCGCAGGTTCTTCAGAATACGGCGCAGCTCTTCCTCCCTCCCGAAGAACGCCTGGTCCTGCCGGACGTCAGCCGCACCGCCGTGCGCATCCATGCTTCACCCCCCTTCCTGCATTGAAAACCCGTCTCCTGTCATCGAGAGGGAGAGAATGCTCCCCGCCGGGCCGAACCGGTTCTTCACGACGGAGAGTGTCCTGAGGCCAGGGTGCCCGTCTCCCATCCCGATGGACAGGACGCAATCCACGGCGTGCTCCAGCGTCTTGGGACCCGCGGCCTGAAGTCCTTTCGTGACCTGCCCGACGACGAGGAGGACCATCCCCTTCTCCTGCGCGAGCCTCCGGAGGAGGTACGTGCATTTGCGGACCTGGGCGGTGGTCCCGGGAAGGGAATCCGACAACTCGGTGTACACCGTCTGTATCGAATCGATCACGAGCATTCCCGGGGGAGCGCGCCGCACGTGCGAGACGACCGCGTTCACGTTCGTTTCGAACAACACGCTTATGGCTCTCGAGCGGATGTGAAGCCGGTCCGCCCTGAGTTTCAACTGCTGGACGGACTCCTCGCCGCTGACGTAGAGCGCCGACTGCGCGCATGAATCCAGCAACTGGAGCAGCAGCGTTGATTTTCCGGCACCCGGAGGACCGGACAGGAGGACCGAACTTCCGGTGACGAATCCCCCTCCCAGGAGCGCATCGACGGAGGCGATGCGGGTCATCATCCTGGGGATGGTTGACGCAGGGACGTCCGGAAGCGGCAGAGGAAACGAATCGACTTCAACTGAATCCCGGGCCTGCGTGATTGTCATCCATGCGCCGCACCACGGACACACCAGGGAAAAATCCCCGATATCCTGTTTGCACGCTCCGCAGCGATACACCATGGGAGTCTACGGGGCGAAACGCATGATGATACATACGAGCTTCTCCTTCCCGCCCGACGGCACGCGGCGGATGTCAAGGAGTATCCCGGCGTACGGGGAACGGAACTCATACCTGAGCGCGCGGAGTCCTTCCTTCACCCTCAGTCCCGATTCCGCAACGGCCATGCGGGCGCGCTCCATGGCTACCTTCCCCGCCATAAGCGTTCTTGTGGCGAGAAGCTTTTCGAGGGATCTCTTCGTCCGGGACCATTTCAGCTCGGACCTCGTGCGGGCGGAGGGGGGAGCATACCCCCGTTTCACGAGCTCACACGAGTTTGCGAACTCCAGCGAGTCCGAAGCCGAGGCGAGCATGGCGTCAGCGATTTCGCGGTCAAGACCCAGCACCGACACCCGGTCCTGGACGTCGGCGCTCTCACGTTTGATCCCGTTCAGCGCCCTTTGTTCGTCGAGGTTTTCCGGCACGGCGCGGACGGCGAGTATATCCCCCGCACGGACCGTGTCCCCCTTCTGTTTTCTCAACTCCACCTTCTCGCCGCTACTTATCATGAAATCGATGAGGACGCCCCCCGACGGGGCGGCCGCTACGGCGTCCGGCGAAGGAGGCCCGGCTCTCCTGACGGTCTTGACGATGACCGTCCCCCCCGTCGCAAGGACGCCGTCCAGGTTCAGCTCGCTCAGGTCGCGTTCCCTCGCGTAATTCAACCGGAGTGTTTTTCCCGAGCCGGTCACCGGATTGAAATACCTGGGGCGGGTCAGTATGACGGGGATCCCGGCCGTCGCGACTTCGCCGAAGAAGTATGACTCGCATAACGTGTCTCCCGGCTCCCCCAGTGAGCCGAGGAGCCGACCTCCCATTTCCACGGTCCGCACCGCCGCGCTGGCCGGCTCCCCCTTCTCACAAACGATATTGTCCGCCACGTACTCCGATTCGAAATCCCTCCCGACAGCGTGAAGCTTCCGGTCCGGCCCCTCGAAGAGGAGCACCCGGGGATTGAGCGCGCCGACAACACGGAACCTCCCTTTCAACGGACCGCCGCTCAACTGATCGTGCGCGTCCATGAGCGCATAGACGATCCCCGAGGGAGCGAACGCCCCGTAGTCCCTGACAGCGGATTCCACCGAATGCTCCGCAACCCGGATGAACCTTTCGTATCCCTGCGCCGCGACATACAGCGCGGGGATGCACGCGGTGAAGAAGAATATGGCGAGCGCGCTGTCCAGACGGGAACCGGTCGGCACCCTGAACCTGTGCGGAGAATTCGCGTCGAAAGGGAAAACGCACCGGAGGCGCGAGAAGGGGTAGAAGAGGCGAACCCCGTTCGGCGTGCACGTGTCGAGGATGAGGTGGGAAGCGTACCCGAGTATCACACAGGCAAACACGTCGATCCCCGCCAGGAGGGGGACAAGCGAGAGGAGAGCAAGGCAAAGGACCACTGAGAGGGAATGTGTCAGCGTCCTGTGACCGAATTTTCTCTCGATCGCGCGGGTGAGGGGTGGAAACACCCGCCCGACCAGGCTCGCCCCGCTGTCGATGTCCGGGATGACGGCGGCCGTCGCAACCGCCAGCGCATTGAGCGCCGTGAGACCGACCCCTGCGGTCGTCAGGAGGATGAGGTAGAGGAGCCCCGCAAAACCGATGTGCGTCGTCGCTTTCATCGAGATCCGCCGGGTCACGATTGAAGCGCCCGGTAGCATTCCTGCACCCTCTCCTCCACGCCGTAACGCCGGAGCAACTCATTGTGCGATTCGTAGAGGTCCTGAATAATCTCGAGCGCGCGCTTCCTGAGAAGTTTCCGCTTGCGGGCCCAGCCGAGATCCACACCCAATTCGATCACCGAGAGGACGTTTACCATATTCGTACCGACGATGAGAGCGGGGTCGAAGGCGGCCGGAGAGCGGAACACCCGGCAGAGGATATCGTTCATCTTCCTGTCGAGCCGGGCCGGGTACTGCCGCTTGAGGGCTTCGAGAAACTCCCTGAGGACATTCCTGAACAGGGAGACGATCTCCGCATCGTCCGGAGGGGGGGAAGCGGGCTCGCTGACTGCCGGGGCGGGGGCCGATTGTGCCGCATTGTCCGGAACGGCATCCTCCTCATTCATCCGTGCCGCCTCAGCGACACCCTTTCCAGGCTCCGCATCATCCGGATCCCTTTCGCTCCCGGGGGCGCCCCCCTGAAGGATTTCCGCCCTCTGGCGGATCGCCGAGTTCTGCTCCAGGTCATAGAGGATCAATCTCCCCCGCCTGAACCGCGAGGCTTCGCGCAACAACTCCTCCGGCGAGTAAAATCGAACGAGGTCAATCTGCGGAAACGGAAGACCGGCGCTGTCGACCTCGAGTATGCCGTTCCTGCACCCGGAGTCCGTGAGCAGTCCCGTGATCTGCTTTCTCGAAAGGCGATCGATTACGATGTTGAGCGTCGGCTCGCAGTAGAATGTCCTCAGGAATCGTTCGAATCCCTGACGCGAGACAGAATACAGGTACACCCTGCACCGCATGCCGCACGCAGAAAGGAGCATCTGCACGGCATTGACCCCGAGAAGCGCACGCAGCTCATGATGGAGCGTGGCATACTCGGCGACATGTTTTCCGCTGACAAAGAGGATGTCGAAGATATCCGGAGAGTCGTCGTACGTGATGACGATATAGGCGAACTTCTCATCTCCCTGGGCCGCCGGGAGGAGGAGAGGATTGACGACCGCCGCATCAACCCCGCACATGATCTCGAGAGCCCCGGCAATCATCGCCCGGGCTCTCCGGCGAGAGTCCTCTCGATTTCCCCGAGGCGCGACACGAACACGGCGACGGAGCGCTTCAGGCGGATCAGATCGATCTTCGCTCCCGAGAACGCGTGATAATCAATCCGTCCCTGCGTAAAGAGAAGCTCCTGAAACGCGGCCAGGGAAGTGCGCAGGTCGAGCTCTTCCCTGAGAGCGGCAAGCTCTCCCGCGAGGTCGTACTTCTTCCGCAGAAGCGCGAGACGGGCCAGAGACTGCTTCCGGACTACTAACAGGTAACGGGTTTCCGCCTCCGCGCGATCGATCTCCGCGCGAGCGCGCGCCGACCCGTCAAAAAGGTCGGAGAGCGAAAGCGCGACCGTGAACCTGTACGAGTCCTTCGGGAGGACGAGAGATCCGGTGCCGTCGGTGAAGACAATATCCCTCATGCCGATCCCTCCATTTACGGAGACGTGCGGTATGAGCCTGTGCCAGAAGCTCGAGGCCGCCAGTGCTTCGTCCGCCTTTGCGATCTCAATCAATGCGAGCGACCTGTTGAGCGAGTCGAGACCCGCCTCGGGGAACTCCCCGGGGAGGCTCTCCCCGGTCTCAGCCCAGGGTAGCTCCGGCGGCACGACCGGCCCGGGCTGGGCCCACGCGCGCGGCACGATAAGAAAGAGCATTGCGATGAGGACTTTCGTTCGCATGGTGTCTCCCCCCTCCCCCCCCACCGAGGGGGGAGACCCCCCGGATTCAGTGTCCCGAGACTGTTTCACGGGACACCGATCCGTCTGCGTTTCCGAGAGAGGTTACGATCTTCCAGCTCCCGTCAGGGAGATCCGTCCGCGTGCACAGCGCGCCCGAGGGGAGCGCGGAATTCGTCGTCCTGCGTATGAGCGATTGGTTTTCGTCCGTCACCTCCGTCACGACGCCGCCGGCGCTTGCGTAGCGGGTGGTTACCCGGACGGTCTGGCTCACCTGATTGTCGACGCGCGACACGACGGGCAGGCGGAAGGTGTACGTCTCAGTAATCCCGTTCCTGAGCACATGCGTCACAATCGTATCGCGCGACGCCGGGCATACCTCCGTCACCGTCGTCTGACTCGGCTGAGCTGCACGGAACCCCTCGTAGCTGTCGAATTGCGCCACCTCGCTGACAATCCGCCCCGGCGTTCCGTAGGACTTTCTCACCGAGATCAGGAGAAGGCCTTTGGGATGCGTGTGCCGCTCCGTTACGACGACTCCCAGCCCCCCGGGTGTGACCGTACCATAGACGAACACGGAATCCGCGGAAGTGTTCCGGTTCGCCGCGGGGACACTTACCCGGAGCGGCTGCGATCCCGAGTACCCTGTCCATTCGGCGATCGAGGTCATTTCGTCGATCGCTTCGCAAAGAAGCTGCTCGCCCGTTTCAGGGATCTCAATCCCCTGTACCCCCGGAGGTTCCGTCAGCGATGCGGAATCATGACGGCAGCCGGAGAGCAGGACAAGAAGCACGACGCTCGCCGGAAGCGCCCGGCCCGCGAGGCGACGCAGGGAAATCAAGATGTCATTCGCCGGATTCATTTTTCCTCCAGTCTTGTTGGATGGTTGCTTAGAAGTGAAACACGCGCACAGCCGTCTCGAACGACCGGTCTCCGACCCGGATTATCCCGATGTAGTCGCCGGGAGGGGCAAACAGCCCCGCGGAAGTATCGCCCAGCCACGTGTGGGAATGCACTCCCCTGGATTCAAGCAATTCGGTGAAGAGCGTGACGACGGGCTGGTCCGCTCCCTCCGCAGTGCGGCGAACAATCGAGAGGGTGACGCGGGCGGATTGCTTCAGCGAGTACAAGATCTCCGTGTTGCGCCTGAACGAATCGAACGCCGCGGGGGAACATCTCAGACTGGCGACGATATCGTCGCTCTCCACGGAAGTCGAAAGTTTGCAGCCGGAGAGGAGAAGTGCGGAAAGAAGAACGAAGGCCTGTTGTCCCGGCAACGGGAGGATTGTCATCACCATTACCCCGCAAATGGCACATGCGTGCGTTTCATAAGATTAGACGCACGGCGGGGCGGGTTTCTTACAGGGGGAAGCGAGTCACGTTTGCTGTGTCTTTAATGCAGAGAACTTCGTGGACCACCGGAGCGGAGGTGTGGAAAGTGACGCGGGGCTAACGACGTTTCACGGGACTCATGTCACAAGAGAGATCACTCCTGCAATGACGGACCGAAGTAGGGTTTTGGATCCACCCTCTTTCCGTTTTTCACGACTTCATAGTGCAGGTGCGCCGTCGATGCGAGGCCCGACCTCCCCGAGTAGCCAATGACATCCCCCTTCTTGACGATCGTCCCAGGCGCGACGCTCACCCTCGAGAGGTGCGCGTACAGTGTCCTGAATCCGCCGCCGTGGGAAAGCTCGATTTCAAGGCCGTAGCCTTCCTTCGGTCCCGCCAGCGTCACTTTTCCGCGCGCAGTGGCAAGCACAGGTGTTCCCACCGGGACTTCGATATCGACGCCGTCATGCTGCTTGACGATGTTGAGGACCGGATGCATCCTCGGCCCGAAATCCCCCGAGACATCAGAGGCGTTTTTTCCTTGAATCGGACAGATGGAGGGGACTGTCTGCGCCGGAGCGTTGGACAACCCGGCGACGAGGAAAACGACGAGAAGGAGGAAGGAGGAGTGCTTCACGGTATTCTCCTTTCGGCAGCGATTCAGCGCCCGGTATTGCTAACGGATGAGGGTCAGCTTCCGCGTTTCGATGAATTTACCGGCTTCAAGCCGGTAGAGATACACTCCGCTTGCCAGGTTCAGTGCGTCAAACCGGACATCATGGAATCCCGCATCCTGGTCTCCGTTCACCACGGTCGCAACAAGCTGCCCCAGAAGATTGTGTACGGTCAGGAGAACGTGTGATTTGACCGGGAGAGCGTACCGGATGACGGTTGAGGGATTGAAGGGGTTGGGAAAATTCTGCGCGAGATCAAACTCGCGGGGGAGCTCGCCGGCCTGCGCAGAGGCGGACCTGCCTGACAGGGGGGACCTCTCTCCTCCCTTTCCCTGGTCCGAGAAGGGATCCGCCGCCGGTTGATCATCCCGGATGTCACGGGGAAGCTCACGGCCAAAAAGCGGGGATGAAGCAAGAAACAGGAGGAGGAATGCGGACAAAAAATAAAAACCCCGGAAAACCGACACGGTTGTCATGACTCACCTCCCGGTGAAGTGAAACGAGAATGGTACGCGAATCAATAACTCCGTATCAAGTATTCGGGATTCTGTTTCTCCTTACATATGCGGGTTGCAGTACAGGGCCTGAAAAAATGTACTCATTTGCATCGGTGGTGTCAAGTGGGGGGCTGAGGTTTTCCCGTGTCATTTTTGCGGGAAGTGTCCAGCCGGCCGTTTTCGCGCGAAAGCGGCCAATCATGCCCGTTCGGGGTCATTCCCGCCCGCAATCGCCAGATGCTCCAGGCGGACCGGAAAAGTCGCCATGGGCGTGTCTCTTGATTGTCATTCGGCTGCCGGCGGGACGTTCTTTTGAAAAGGATTGAATCCGATATACCAGAAGACGGCGTATCCCGCTATGATCCAGAAAGCTTCTTTCAGCCGCTTTACCGCGATATATGCCGCGGACAGTGTGATAGGATCAGGAAATCCAAACGCGACGAGGAGCGCGACGAACCCCACTTCGGAAGCACCGATCCCCCCGGGGAGGAAGAAGAAGACGATTCGGAAAAGCGAGGCGGTCGATTCGAGAGCGATCGCCTGCGTAAACGTCGGGTTCACGCCAAGAAACCGGAGGATGAGGTATGTCTCCACGCCGACGGCGATCCAGGCGGAGAACGCAAGGACGAGAGAGAGGAGGAATTTTCCCGTATGGTCCCGGGCAAACCGGCCAACATGTTCGTCAAGCCTCTGGATGTACGGCTCGCCGCGTGCCAGGAGCGCGCGGAGCGGCCGGAACGGGACGCGGGCGAGCCACCCGGCAACCTGTCCCATCCGGCGGCCGCTGAAGGGAAGGGTGATCAGTGCAATGGCAACGAGGAGAGAGACGAACACGATCGCAAGACCCCTGATCCCTTTGCCGGGTCCGATGTGCTCCGCCACGTCCGGGTAGAGGAGGACCACAAGGGAGAATCCGATGAGGATGAACACCGCCTGGGCGACCGCGATGTTGATTTTCATAATGATGGACGAGCCGATCCCCTCCGTGATGTCGACGCCGCACTCCCTCTTGAGAAGGAGGGGCCGCATCGGCTCCCCGACGGCAACGCCCCCGGGGATGGAGTAGAGAAGCGCGTCCGTCGCGGTACGGATGAGAAACAGCCGGCCGGTCCGCGGAGGAGGGTCCATTCGTATCGTCAGCCGCCAGGCGAATGATTCCGACAGGAAGACAAATCCGTAAGGAAGAAGAAGGAGAAATGCGAGCGGCCCTATCCCCCTCACTCTCTCCGCAACGAGGGAAATCTGCATATTCGAAAAATAGTGCCAGAGGATTGCCGCCAGCAGCGCGACGAGCGCCGGTTGCAGAATCCAGCGAGCGATCCTCGCTCCCGTTTTCTTATGATTCATCAGATTTTTATGCAGATTGATTCGCCAAAAACAGTGAACGGGGATGAGCAGGACCGTTTTGCATCATGGATTGACGAGGTTCCATGATATTCCTTGACTTTGTTTCACTAAAGGTATAGTTTCGTTGTGATGTTTGCACCTATGACTACGAAGGAGTACGCGGATGAAACGACATTATGTCATTCTTACGGCCTTTATCGTTACCCTGTTTTTCGCCGGCGGTTCTGCGAGCGCGCAGAACCTCGTCGGACGATGGGCACTCGGAATCGATGCGGGTCCGAATTACTGGATAACCGATTACAATGACTACCGGGTGAGCTTCGGAGGCCAGGTGGTGGCCCGATACGAAATCGCGCGCTATTTCGGCCTCGGTCTGTCGGCGGGATACGAGATCCTGAAGACCAACCAGACCACGCCCCTGGATCCCGGGGCGTACGCCTCGTACATGAAAGCCAATGTCATACCCGTTTCGATCGTCGCCTATCTGCATTTCTTCCCGAGGAAGAGCGTCAATCCCTACGTGTACCTGGGTGGAGGGATGATGATGTACCAGCGGTTCGGCATCGGGACTGCGGATCCCGTGGACGGCGCATGGCATTCATCGTACGTGATTCCGGTCGGGTTCGGGGTCGAATCGTTCCTGAACAATGAAATGTCGATCGACGCCGCCGTCGGGTTCGCGAACACCGCGAACAACGTCGACGCACGCACGACAAGCTCGTTCAAGGGATACGCCAGCGCCCGGATCGGTCTGAATTTCTATCTCAACGACGGCCAGGCCCGCAGGCCGGCATCAAATCCCGCCCCTGTGAGATTCTGAACCGGGATCTCTGCGGAGCGGCACCGCACCCACGTATGATCTGCCGGAAGTGCAGCACTATGCGTGCGCTTCCGGCAGAAGTGCGCCTGAGCCAGCCAAGCGAACCGAGGACGGAGTTCAATCCCCCCCAATTTCCTTTATCGGCGGACCATAGTCAACTGAACGAACCTTTCCTGAACCTCACGATACGTTGACGCACGCCGGACGCCCACCTCATGACGAAGGACGAGATGAAACACTCATGCGCCTGTCTTGCAATATTTGCCGCGGCGATTCTCTGCGGATGTTCGCACACGGGGGATCCGTGGTCCTCCGCCGCTCTCGGGAAGATCTCACCGGAAGACGTCCACACGAACATCTTCTATCTCGCATCGGACTCGATGATGGGGCGGAACACCCCAAGCCCCCAGCTCGACACCGCAGCATCGTATATCGCGGCGGCATTCGCCCGGGACGGTCTTCGGCCGGTGAACGGCTCCTACTACCAGCGCGTGCTCCTGAACATCGTGGGACTCGGAGAGCCCAACGCGCTCCGGATCCGTTCGGGATCCGCGGAACGGACCTACGAGATCAAGTCGGAGTTCATGCCGTTCGAAATGACGGCGAACGGCGCGGCACGCGGGCCCGTCGTCTTCGCAGGGTACGGGATCACGGCCCCGGAGTATAAGTACGACGATTATGCCGGGATCGACGTGAAGGGGAAGATCGTCTTCGTCCTGCGGCATGAACCCGGGGAAGACGATTCCACGTCGGTGTTCCTCGGGACCGCGGCGACGGAATATTCCGGCGTGGAAACGAAGGTCCGGATCGCCGTCGAGCACGGCGCCTCAGGCGTGATCGTGGCAACGGATCCCCTCAACCACACGTCGCTGGCGCCGCGGGGGTTCCCCTGGCCGTCTCTTTCCCCCTTCCTCCCGATCGATGCGCTCCCGCTGACGCTTGCGGCGGATGAGAACAAGAAAGTCCCGGTCGTCCACGCCGGGGTGGAGGTCATCGAGCAGCTCTTCGGAAGCGTGGATTCGCTCAGGAGGCTCCAGAGGGAGATCGACGCGCGGCTCGTTCCACGCTCGGGGCCGATCGCCGGTGCCGAGGCGTTCATCCGGACGAGCACCGTCATTCGCGACATGTCGGCAAACAACGTGGTGGGGATCCTGCCGGGGATCGATCCCGCCCTGAAGTCCGAGACGGTCATCGTGGGTGCGCACTACGACCACCTGGGGTACAGGAAGGAGCACGCACCGGGGGCACGGTACATCTTCAACGGCGCGGACGACAACGCCTCAGGGACCTGCGCGCTTCTCGAGATCGCGGCGGCGCTGGGCGGGCTCCCGTCCTCCCCGCGCAGGAGCGTGCTCTGCATCGCGTTTGCGGGAGAGGAAAAGGGACTGTTCGGATCCGAATTCTACGCGCGCCATCCCCTCGTTCCCCTCGCGACGACGGTCGCCATGCTCAACATGGACATGGTCGGGATGAACGGCGAAGATTCGCTGTACCTTGTCGGCGCCGAGGGGTCTCCCGAGCTCGCGCGGATTGCGCATGAAGAGGACGCCCGCGTCGGATTTGTTCTCGTGGAGCAGAAACTCACGATGGGCGGAAGCGATCACATGAGCTTCATGAAGAGGAACATTCCCGACCTCTTCTTCCATTCCGGGCTCCACAGCGCGTACCACACGGTCAACGACAGGCCGGAACTCATCAACACGCGCAAGGTTGCGCGCGCCGCGAGCCTGGTGTTCCTCACGGCGGTCCGCATCGCCGCGGATTCCGCGCACTACAGGTATTTGCCAATCAACAGCCCCACCTACTAACAACAAAGGAGTCCCTCATGCGTTTCACACCCCGCGGCATGTTCATCGTCCTGTTCACCGGAGCGGCCGTCTGCGCGACCGCACACGCGCAGGACCAGTACACGCTCAAGTACATGCTGGAGAAGGGCAAAGCGTACCGGTTCGCCGATACGTCGCTGATCAAGTCTTCGCAGGAGATCAACGGACAGGAAATGAAATCGACGATCACCTCGTATTCCACGGTCAGGCTCATACCGGAAGCGATCGGGGAGGACGGCTCGACCGTGCTCACGATCTCCCCCGACCAGATGAAGGTCGTTGTGAAGAACGCAAGGATGGACACGACGATCGACGTCAAAGAGATGATCGGCAAGCGGACCCGCATGACGATCTCCGCGCTGGGAGAAACTCTGAAGAAGGAAGTTGTCGATACGGTGCAGCTCACACCCCTGACGGCCTCGATGGGACGGCAGGACATCATCAGGCTCCACACGATGCCCGCAAAACCGGTGAAGCTCGGGGAAAAATGGACCTCCACGAGACCCGACACGAACGACGCGATGGGCGGGCGGATGGTCACGCTCGCGACGGGGGAATTCACGCTCCTCTCCCGGGAGAACAAGCTCGGGATTGACTGCCTGAAGATCTCCTATGCCGGGAAGCTGACCGTCAAGGGGAAGGGAACCACGAACGGGATGGACTTCTTCGTGGAAGGATCGGGGACCACCTCCGGAACCTATTTCCAGGCGATCAGGACCGGCGTGACCGTGTGGGAAGATTCCAAGTACGACGTGGAATCGACCGTGGCACTCACCGGAGCCCAGAACATGACGATTCCGAGTTCGACGTCCGTCTCGACGCACAGGATACTCCTGAAGGACTGAGCCGGCGCGACACACCCCGCGTGCGGTCACTGCCCTTCCGCTCACGCTCATGCCGACCCATGCGCGGTGCGCCCTCCCCGCGGGGAGTACGCATCGCGCAGGTCACGGCCGAGGTTCAGAAATTCTTCGCGAACGCGGCGGTAACCGTATAGAGAACCGGGGGAATGTCGTAGAGGGATTCTCTGAGGAGGAGGAGATCCTGCCCGTCTGTCCTTGTGTAGCGGACTTCGTACGAGTCAAAAGACGAATCCGTGCCGCAGACCTGCAGCGCCGACAAAGAAAACGGGAGACCCAGCGAATCAGTTTCAAACGCGCTCCCCCTTGACGTCCAGCGCACGGGCCCTATGCCGTCCGCGAACCAGAGGGAATCGAGGAATGTCGTCACAGGCCCCTGAAAAAGAAGGACTCCGGCCGTATCGACGGTCTCCGCGCCGAACACCGCCCGCGTGTAGACGAAACAGGTGATAAGAGGCGCTCCGAAAGCCGGGATCACGTCCTCGCCGACAAAGCGCGTCACCACGCTTCGCATGACCCGGTCCCGGAGCAGGTGCCCCGAAGCCATTGCGACGGTAAACGTCGAATCGTACGTCACAAGCGTGTCCGGCACCGGATTCAGATCCAGCACAATGAGCGGGTTCCAGAGCGGGAGCCGCGGCAGGCGCCCGGTAACCTGCGATTCCTCATCAATGATTTCAATCCGGCCCCCTTCCTCAGCAAGCAGCACGGTGTCGATCCGCATACCGGATGCCCCGGACGTCGTCACGCACACCGTGGCAACGGGAGGAGGCATCCCGACGTGGACCGGGCCGGTTCCGGAATACGCGAGGACGCTCACCTCGTGCTGGAACGAAGAGACCGGATTGTGGTTGCTGTCAAAATTCTGGCGGGTGTATGAGAGGGTCCGGCCCGGGACGAATGCGAACGAAGGGGGAATCGAGATGCGGGGACCCGAGGGGCTGTCGTTCCGGGTACATCCTGACTGAGCGACGAGGAAGAGAACAGCGGTGAAAGCCGGAAGTCGGATCATGTCGAGCTACCGGATAACAAGCACGTTCGCCGCCTTTCCCGGAGGAGCGTCTTCCGTCTCAGTGTTGGCGGGGTCGAGGACAGGCGCACCGTCCACGACGAACCGGTAGTGATAGCGCCCCGGGGGAACCGTGACGCCGCGTGTAAATTCCGATCCGTTCCAGTAAAGCGGAAGCCGCCGCCAGTCCGCAAAATCACCCTCGATCTCAACGCTCGCGCTCCTGTCCCCTGCAAACCGGAATTTCTGCATTCCCTTCCCGATGAACGACATCATTGCGGCGGTGTCACCGAGAGCGGCGGCAACGCTGCGGCAGGCTTCCGCGCCGGAAACCCTGCGGTTCGAGACGATCATCCCGCCCGGGTCGATCAGAAACGTCGCGGGGTATCCTCCCACGGCGTAGTCCCGGACCACCCGTGAAGTGTCGCTCAGCAGAATCTGCGGCCAACTGATCCCCTGGTCCGCGGTGAAGGACTGCAGAGGGTCTCCGAGCGGGAGGGCCATTCCCAGAACCTGGATCCTCGCGTTTCCGTACGCGGACTGAATATCATTCAGGTACGGAATCTCCGCCAGACAGCGGGGAGAACCCGGATACCAGAACTGGAGAAGGACGTACCTCCCCCTGAACTGCCGGAGGCTCACGTTCTCCCCGGTCAGCGTCCGACCCTCGAAGTCCCTCGCAGTGGCACCTGCGGCGATCCCTTCCGCCGCGGGGACGATCTTCTCCCTGCGCAGCGTCAGCGATCCCCCGTCGACGGAAACCCTCGCGATGCGAAACGCTTCATCCGCGATCTCCACGCGGTCGCCCTGACGGTAGCGGAGGCACGTGGCCGTCGTGACGTCACTGCTATCCTCCACGGGGAAAAAGGCGAACTCGTCTGGCCTCTCCCCGTAGACGCCGGATTGAAATCCGTTGGACACCGCGCACATGAATTTCCGATCCCCGGATGTGAATACTCCCCTGCGATATTCACAGGTGCCGATGCCGAACACGATCTTGCCGCGCATTTCCTCCGCACGCTCAGGGGGGACGCTGACATAGGGGCAGAGGCGCACCGCGACTTCCCCCTCCCGTACCTTTTTCCCGTCAAAGAACTCGAACCCGGCGGACGGCCTGTCGATACGCGCATTCAGGCTGTCCATCTCCGCAGGGGTGAGCGCTCCCGGGCGAAACGAAGGGACGACGATCCTGTCCTTCCCCCAGAAGCTGTGATCATCCTGATTGTCGATAACATAGACGATATTCCCCTGCGCGTCGTACCCCGCGACAATCGGGATATCCTGCGTGAGAACCTTCGTCGTAAATTTTGTCGTGTCATAGCCGTTGCGCCTGATCAGATCGAGCGCAAACGCCGGGTCGATGAGTCCGCTCCTGTACGACTGGAAGACGAACTGGCCCATATCGAGGTTCATATACCGGATGCTGAAGCCGTGTATATCCACGGGGATTCCCCGGACCTCCGCGATCGCGCGCTCCCACGGGCCGGCGTTTTCCCCCGGATAGCTCAGCCGGATCACCGGGGGAAACGGGCCGTATCCGGGGGTCCGGAAAAGAGGGACCTCGAGGCTGTCCGGCCGGGCAAGCGCCAGGGAGAGCGAAAGAGACTGGAGAAGCACCAGGAGACGGACGTTCAGGATCATTGATCGCATGGGGCGAAATGTGACGACGAAGGATACGGTGCGCAACGGCGGTCGGAATACAAATGTAGGCCGGAATCAGTTCAGAATCAATACGGCGCCGGGAGGGTCGGCGCGATAATTCGCGCCCCGAATTGAACGTCGGGATGAATCGGCGCCGATTTTACGTATATTCCGACTGTTCCGGAATGACCGAATTCACACGGGGTGTACTTCATGACATACAGAAGTCTCATCATTGCGGCGGCGATGCTTCTCGCTCTTCCTCCGCTCATGTTCGGACAGGCCGAAAACGTCCCCGCGACGGACCCGGTATACACATTCCTGAAACGGATGCAGGTGCGGGGGATACTCGACGCGTACAGCGATGCGGTCCTCCCTCTCTCGCGCCGGGAAGTCGGCGAGTTCCTCGTCACCGTCGGGAAGAACAGCGCAAGGCTGACCGCGTCGGAAAGCGACTGGCTCCGCCGGTACCTCGATGAATTCCGGTACGAGGCGAGCGGGACCACCGAGGGGACGAACTCGCTCATCGCCACATCTTCGGAAGGGATGACGAGCGGTTCCGCCAGGTTCTTCGCGGACAACCAGAAATACCTGTATGCCTACCGCGACTCGAACCTGACGTTGTTCATGAACGCTTTATTAACATTCGACGCCAGGATGATTACCGGCGACGCTCTCGGGAGCGCTCACGCGGAGTTCGTCCAGGGGGGCGCGAGCGCGCGGGGGACGATCTACAACCGCCTGGGGTACTCCTTCCAGGCGGTCAACGCCGCGTTCCGGGGGAGCCGTGACCTCCTGGCGCGCGACCCGGCGATCTCCCAGATTCAAACGCTCGGACAAACCAACATACAGAATTTTGATCAGGCAGAGGGGGTCGTGCGCTATGACGGGGGGATAGTGTCCGCCCAGGTGGGGACACAGCGGGTCATGTGGGGGACCGGATACGATCAAAAGATGGTCATCTCGGACAATATCGCCCCGTTCCCGTTCATACGCGCGGATTTTCACTACGGATTTCTCCGCTTTACGTTCATCCACGGCTGGCTTCTCGGACTTCCCCGCCCGTGGACCGATTTTGTGTCCGCGGATTCCGCCGCAAAGCTGAAGGGCCCTTCCATCGCGGACAAGTACATCGCGGCGCACAGGGTGGAGCTCTCGTTCCCCCATTTCATCGATTTCGGATTTCAGGACATGGTCATCTACAGCAACAGGGCCCCCGATTTGGCCTACCTCGCCCCGATGATGCTCCTGGAATCGGCCGCGAGGGCCCGGGGCGACAGGGACAACGGCCTTTGGTCGGTAGACATGAGGACGCATTTCACGCCGGGACTCGAGATTACCGCCGCGATACTCTTCGATGACCTTCACTTCGGCGACTTTTTCAAGAACAGGTACTATAACAAGAACGCATACCAGGTCGGCCTGTTTCTGACCGATCCACTCATGATCCGGAATACGAGCCTCATGGTCGAATGGACGCGGGTCCAGCCCTTCGTCTTCTCGCACGACTATTCCATCGAGGACACGTACACGAGCAACGGGGCGGTCATCGGGCCGCGCATCGGACCGAACTCCGAGTCGTGGTTCATTCGGGGGGACCTGTTCCCTGCGGAAAGGCTGACGCTGTCGGCCAGGTTCTTTTACGAGAGTCACGGCGACAACGTCTATGACGCGGGGGGGAATCTCCTGACGAACGTGGGCGGGGACGTCGAACAGGGGCACCGGCCGGTGGACCCTCTTACGATCGTCTTTCTCGGCGGCAACCTCGTGAAGACGCGGAGTCTCCAGCTCCTGGCGACATACGAGCCGGTGTACCAGATCTGGATCGACGGTTGGTATGAAGCCGACAGGCTCGAAACGGCCGCCACGGGGGCCGTTTCCGTCAACGGCACGCTCGGCCTCAGGGTGAGGACGGCGTTCTGACAGAGCTCCGGACGGACGCAATCACCGGATGAGCGCGGGGAATACCGACACGCGGAGCCGCTCGCAGCCCATCGGTATCAGCGTCACCGTATCGACGCTCGCCTCCAGGCGGAGCGGGCTCCCGGGAATCTGGCCGATCAGCCCGTTTGATTCCTGTTTCCATCCAGGGACCCGGGCCGCGCTGACGCGCAGCTCACATGGAGCGCTCTCCGGGGCGAAGGGCTGGGAATCCAGCGGACCCTCCTTCGCAACAAACTTCAGCGAACGGACAGGATTCGCCGGGTCCAGAAGAAGCCCGTAGTTCCAGGCCGTGGCCGGGAAGACTTCAAATGCGGGCCATACGTCCGTCCCCCCGCTCCGCTCCCAGCGTTCTCCTATCTTCAAGGCATAGGTAAGCGGGCCCCTCGTCACCGAGACCGTGTTCCCGTTCCCCTTCCAGACTCTCACGCCGATCTCCTGCGGGAGGTCCAGATGAACGACATCTCCGCTTTTCCACGTGCGATCGAGTACGACCCACGTTCCGGGTCCGGGCGCGACGCCGGCGTCGCGCCCGGACCCGGAACGTGGGTCGTACTCGATCGCACGTGGAAAAGCGGAGAT
>Ga0075030_100000876_pt1 | contig 26897 bp, 21 predicted proteins | sample LitLauG_LLR_2012_FD_71393 | JGI IMG/M metagenome (GOLD analysis project Ga0075030, IMG submission 71393) | Freshwater sediment microbial communities from Pennsylvania, USA - Little Laurel Run_MetaG_LLR_2012 | ecosystem: Environmental > Aquatic > Freshwater > Creek > Sediment | place: USA...
GAGTTCTTCCGCGACTGCGTCTCGATCGACGCGATCTCCGGTGACGACCTAACGCGCTTCGTCGTGACGCTCAAGAAAGATCATGGCTTGGGATCCAATACGATCCTGCACAACGCGGTCATCGTCGCGCAGTTTCTCAAGCGCCATGGTAGGAGCGGGATCACAAAAGAGCTATCGCTACCGGAGCGCATCACGCCGCTTGTGAAGATATACCGCCACGAGGAGCTTGCCCGCTTTTTTGCAGCGTGCTCCGATGCGGAACGCGCCTTGTTCGCCACGTTTCTGCTGACCGGTTTCCGCGAGCAGGAAGTGATGTTCCTGCGCTGGAGCGACGTGAACTTCGAGTTGCGGACTGTGCGGGTGACCTCGAAACCGGAACTGAGATTTTACCCGAAGCGATGGGAAGATCGTGAGATTCCGGCCCCGGTGGAACTCATCGACGAGCTTCGGAAGCATGCGCATCGCCCGAACTGCCAATTTGTGTTCCCATCGCCTACAGGAAATCGCGAACAGCATATGCTCGATCACTGCAAATCGATCGCGAAGCGTGCCAAACTCGACCCGACAAAGTTTGATTTGAAGACGTTTCGTTCCACCTATGCCACGGGAATGCTGCGCAGGGGTTTCGATGTACGAACCGTGCAACACTGGATGGGCCACAAGTCCCTTGAGACCACGATGCGCTACCTAGCGCCGGCCACCGATGTTCACGACGAGTTGGACCTGGTGACTATTCCGTCCGTCGGGAAGGCCGCCCCGGCGCCGCGAAAGTCTGCCGCGCGCGAAACCCGTTCTCTTCGGAAAGGAGGACGATCGCATGCCCGCGCCGAAGGGCCGGTACCCGCCGGCGCACTAAAACGCGGTACCTGAGCATACCGAGCCTTTGCGCATGGGCCAGTTGCTGGATGCGCTGGCCCGAGTGGCCGAAGAGAGTTGCTCCTGAGACAATTGACAGGAGGGGCGGGCAACCATGCAGATTACGATAGAGCTGCCGGAGGACATCGCCGTAGGGCTTGGATCGAAGTGGCAGGATCTGCCTCGTGCGGCGCTCGAAAGCCTGGCGCTTGAGGCATATCGGTTCGCATGCCCTCACTGCTGCGCAGCTTCGGCGGCTCCTTGTTTTCGAGACGCGGATGCAGGTCGACGCCTTTCTAAAGGAGCACGAAATCTTCGACTACGCGGCCGCGGATTTCGAACAGGACCGTGAGACACTTCGGGAGCTCCGAATGAGAGAGGCTCAGCCCTGAGCTCGGACCCCCATGGTCGTCGGCCCGGACATACAATCGTCGGCTCGTGGGAAACACAGAATCACGCCAGGCGCCAGTCGGCCAATTTGGCGAGCGCCTTACCGGCGCCGCGATCCGGATCGATGGTTAGTTCGAGAATCGAGGCTCCCTTGAGATCGATTGCATAGTCCTCCGATTCGGCGGTGGAACCATCCGGACTGAAGTTCCACTGCTGCCGTACGACTTCCTTTAAAGGTTCGTCCGGGCGGCCGGCCCATCGCACAGTGAATTCCTGAGTTCGCGCGACATCGGACTCATTGAACTGGAGGCGCATGCGACGGATCGACCGCGGCTGATCGAAGACCAGCCGGATCCGTTGTATGCCCGGCGAAGCAGCGCGCCAGCCGGGTCCTGCTCCGAAACTGAAAGCAGTTTCACTAGGGTAGCCGTCGGCTTCCGAAGTGACCTCAACTTCGGCAAGGTCCTGGAGCTTTAGCCACTCGTGACCATCTGCTGCGTCGATGGGAAGCAGAGTTGAACCGAGAACGCGTTTACGCATGATTTTATTGTCGCGCCCCGTCAATCCTGAATCTATCGAACGGTGGTCTGTTCGAGTGTTATGATCTGGGCTCAAGGAGTGGGATTGTGCCATCACAGGCCTGACTGAGGGTGACAATACAGGTTAACGTCTTTGCGCCAAATAGCCGTCTACCCCACGGGATCTTCTTGACTGGCGCAGAGCGCCTCGCGCACCCGACCCGAGGTCGCCCCCTGGCGGACAACCGGAGCTGATGAATCCCAACGCTGTGAGAGCCAGCCGTCAACGATCGAGTTCCGCCAACAGCTCCTCCGTCATATGGACGAGCGCGCCGGCGATTAACCCTTCGGCAGCCTGCCCGGCTTCGGTTTGTCCACTACCATCTGTGGTGATGCGACCCAGTTGAGCCCATGTTGGGTGTCCAACGTTGCGTGCTTCAGCCAAGATCGCTTTGCGTTGCTCTTCAGGGAGGGCTTTGAGCTGCGCAACGATCGCACGAAATCGCGGGGACCCCTTCGCCTCACGAGCCAACTTCAGGTGTACTGAGTCCGCCTTGAATCGGCCAAGGTCAACCTCGGTGAAACATTGGTAGGCGTATAGGCCAGTCGATTCCCGAACGTGTGCCTTCTGCTGCGCCTCAATATAGGGGATCAAATCGCGTGCTTTGGTCCCTACGGTTGAAGACGAATCCTGATCGGAGCGATCTGCAGATTGTTGAGCGACCGAACCGCAGTTGCTGCACGCGGCACCCAGGATAATGACCGAGCTCAGAAAGAAGCCTTTTGGATTCATATTTTCTCCCTTAGAAGCGCTGCGGAAGTACTCGGGGCACGGCGTTCTTGTCCAATACCTTCCGTACCTGGCTCTGTGCGCCATCAAGCATCTCGAAATCGGTTGCGCCGGACGCGACGAACCAGCGACGCCAAGCCGCCGCGCGTTTTGAGAACTCCTTATTCCATGGCACAAAGAGCGCGAAACCCGACACACCCGAGAAGTCCATCACATCTTTCGGGGGCAGGGGGCTGCTCACGCCCCCAGAATCTTGGATTAAGTCACTGAAAAGGAGGACTGTCCGCGTGCCAACAGCAGCCTTCATTATCGCGGCGGAATAGGCAAGAGTCTCGAACAGAGGAGTGGGGTCCTTCACGGGTGGCGGTGTGCGTACGTACGATTCAATCGATCGCTGGTTTGCCTCCACACGCCGCCACACAGCGTCGAGGCGCAGTTGGTTCCTGCGCCAGTCGTCCAGCCTCTTAACCGGAGAAAGTACGCCCGCCGTAACGCGCGGCATCGTGCACTGAACCTTAACGCACCCCTCGGGACTGAATCGGCCACCGAGTTCGATGATGGTCAAGACGTCGCCTGGGCCAACCTCATGGAGGATCTCCGAAAGCTTCGCAACGATGGGCGGAGAAGTCTTATACGATGGGCTGATATCGCGGACAATCACAACACTGCGCGAAGGGCTTTCTCCTTGCGTCTCCGCGAATAGCGGGGCGGTCAACAATGGGAAGAATTCACGTCTCGTCATCTCTCAACCTCATTCTTACTGGCGCCCAGATTCTTACTCGGGGCCTTGTGGGAAGGGAACCGCGCCTCGCCGCCGACGATCGTCATCAAGTGCCACGCCTTGTCGAGCGGCCAAAACCACATACGCACGATAGAATCGGGTACGTGCTCAAGATTTCCCCGCGCTGAATTGAATGCTTCCTGCAGAAGATCGTGCAAGAAGATGCGGCGCTGGCGAGCGTACTCGGACGTGAATTCCCGGAACCCGTCAATCTCAGCAGCTCGGAGCTCTTGTTCCACCGAAGCGCGCAGTCTTCCAGAGTCAGAGTCTTCCTTTTCCTGCAAACCTGCCAAAAGGACTCGGCGCTTCCAATCCAGGCGTCGCCGCAAGGATGCATCTGTCCACGGAAAGGGAGCAGTTTTGGCCGGTATTTGCCCAGCGGATTCCAGAGTCGCTGCGAGCGCGTCGAGGACCAGCCGTAACCCGCCGAGCAGGCCGCTTGCGGAGAGCATCCGCAGCACGATCCAGGGGATCACCAAGGCTAGCAATGCCGGGAACGAAACGACCCAAGTCAGGACACCACCTGCGAAAGAAATAGCGCCCCAAGCGGCAGCAATCTGAGAGAGGCACAGAATAACCGCGATGCCCGCAGCCATAGTGGGCCCGAGTCGGTCCAACTGAGGGGACACCGCGGATGGGTTAACCATCGACTCGGTGGACTGAGTCGCGCCTCCACCCGCGATCACTAGCGCGCCGTCGTCACCACCCGTAGCCGACGCGTCCACGATGGAACGAACAGCAGCAAGTTGCGCGGTACGCACGTACGCAACCGTCCCCTGCCCGCCGATCAATGCACACGCAAGGACAGTTGTCGCAACCCGCGCCCACACACCAACCACCGAATGGGTCAACATACCAACGGCCACAGTGACCGCAACAATACTGAACGCGAGCCAGGCAGGCGGAGCATCTGTTGGCCAGATCAGGCCGAGGCTGGCCAGCAGGACGGCGAAATCGGCATATGCGACGGTCGCGGTCAACGCGACGAGGAATAGCCCGACAAGTGCTCGGGTTGGTTCAGGAGGGATGGGCCGTCCGAGCCACGCTGTCAGGTCGAGTATTGCGGCATAGAGGCGCTCCTCCAGTACGGCGGTAGCGCCAAAGAACGCCTCGACTAGAGCGCGCACCGCAGCACACACCAACCGATGGAAGAGCACCAGGAGAACCAACGTTAGAATGATTGGGCCCATCTTCGAGTCCTTTCCCCTTCTGGGAGTTTTGTGAATGCATCGGAGGGGCCAAAGATGGATGGCCGCAAAACGGAAGCTAACTCACTCTTTTTTCGATAACACGGGACCAGACTCGAAGGCTGGCTGGATCTGCGATGCTCCACTGAGAGTTCTTGAGGAGAGCACCATTCTCAGTGGAGAAGGGCAAGCGCAGGCCGAACTGTAACATCCTAGGCTACTGGCTCCACTCGGCGCATCTCCCTGTCGGAGGAGGCTTCAGAGCTAGATTGTTCTGATCCCGACGCGAAGTGCATCACCGCCGGGCTTGAAACTTAGGCTTCGTGAACTTGTTCGTTGTGGGATATTCGCGTGAGCCGAACATTCTCCAACCTCACCCATGCTGAGCGCTACAACTTATTCAGAGTTAGAACAAACTGACCATACGTCCGCGTAGTGTAAGCGTGTCGACTACCGGTGGAACGCAGCCTTTTGCGCCCCACAGTCGGCGCGCCACAACTAGGCGCACAGCAACACCGGTCTGGCCTTCACTGAGAAGCTGTTCGAGTGACGGGAGGCTCAGTGATTTCTCTTCGTCCGACCCTTTTCGCGCGCGCCAACTCGCGGCCCCTTCGAGGAAGGTATTTAAATTCAATCGATTCGTTCCTATCTCCAGTTGGATAACAGCCGCGATGTTCACGCTTCCGAGCGATGGTCTTCAATCTGCATATGCAATCCCGTCCCGATCGTGCGGAACAAGGCAAGCGCCAGCGTTGGAAATCAAGCGAAGGGGGTGCGGATGGATTCCCGTGGAGGGTACGCGATCAGATCCTTCGTGATGACGGGGCCTGAATCGAGGCGCTCTGCGGCGCGCGAGCAAGTCGAGTCTCCTATGAACAAGAAACCCAGTTTGCTCGATCAAGTGGCCGTGCAAAAACTCGATCGCAACGGACGGTGGTACGTATTGCCAGTGGATCAGATCGCCTATATCTTTCTTGGCTCGGCCTCCGCTTTGCGGTCCATTCATGCGCCGTGGTCGCGCGAGGCGCACCTTGACACCGGGGACGTTTACGTTCGTACCTTGCGGGGAGTTACGGCTCGTACCGATTTCCGGCAGTTCACCGAGATCGAGGTTAGGCTGGACCAGCGCCATTTCATGCTGGTGAATCGTGCCCTGATGGCAAACCTGCGTCGCATCACCGAACTGGATTTGAAGGGAAAGATCAAACAGGTCGGGATTGCGATGGGCGATGAAACCGAGTGGCTGAGCGTCAGCCGTCGACCACTCGATCTCTTACTTCCGCGACTAGGGTTTCGTAAACGACGGGCGGCACCAGTCGCGAACGGTCCGGGTCCCCTAGGTCGGCAGGGACGAAACAGCTAAAGCCGATGAGCCGACGATCAACAAGCCTTGTGCCACCGAGATCCTATGCCGGAAACTCCCACTTTACGACCGCCCGCCTGCCGCTTTGGACCATGATCCGGCACAAACCTATCCCGCCAGCGGGGATTGCGCGTATACTGCAAACTCGGATTTGTCGCGCAATACACGCTGCTGGACGGCCCGACACGAGTGTTGGTTTGGAATCGGCCGTCTGTCGGCCGGAGTGCTACCGCTTGTCTAAGATGACTACACGCGCAAAGAGAGGAGACTTGAATCATGAGTAACTTTGTAGACGATACCGCTCGCGTCCTGGCGAGCCCGATGGCACGACGGCGGGCTCTCAGGCTCGTTAGCGGCGCACTTCTGGGTGGCCTCCTGGGTGCCCTTACGGGATGCAACGCCAACTGCCTCGGATCTAACACATCGTATTGTGCGGTATCCAAAGTATGTTGTCCCGGAGGGTATAGATACCTTTGTGGTGGGGGTTGCTACCAGTCCGGGTGCCCAGCGAACCTAGAACAGACGGACGTATGCAGCGGCTGAAGTTTTTGGCGAATCGCGCTTAGCCGGAAGACCTCCTGGCCCCGCCCGTCCAAACGGTACAGCCCTTGAGACTGAAGTTGCCCAGACTCTCCCGAATGTCCTCTTTAACCCGTCCGGGCAGGCATCCGGAACGAGTCGTGGCGCTCTTCGCCGTCTTGCGCAGGAGGAACCGCAATGGTAACGGAGCGGCAAAGGAATGCGAACTCGACCGCCCGGCTACTGCGCGGAAAATGCTGTGCATTCCTTCTGGTGTTCATTCTGTCGACCCAGGTTCCGCTCACCGCATCGGAACATCACGGCCAGGTTACCTTCGGCGGTGTGCCGGTTTCAGGCGCGACCGTCACTGCCGCGCGGGGCGACATGAGATTCGTCGCGATTACGGACCCGATGGGTAGTTATGCATTTTCAGATCTTCCGTATGGCGCTTGGACCATCGAGGTGGAGATGTCGGGATTCGCCAGGGTGAAAGGCGACACATCCACCAGCACGTGGGAATTGAAGATGCTTCCACTCGGGGAGATCCACGCTGAAGTTGCGCACAACGAGTGGCCGGCGTCCACACTTGCTGCGACACCGGTCGCCGCTGCGTCGAACGCCAAGCCAGCCGCAACCCCGCCAAGAGCGCTAACTGGCGCATTCGCAAGCCTCAGCCCGGAAGATCTCAATCAACGCGCTGCAGACGGGTTGCTCATTAGTGGCCCCGTCAACAACGGCGCGGCTTCGCCGTTTGCGAAGCCTGTCGATGACGATTCCAATCTGCCCGCCGTGCTGGCCCAGCCTTTGTACTATGGCGGCATCGGCGTCTTCCCCGGCATTTCTTCGCTCGATGCGCGCTCATTTTCGCTGACCGGACAGAACACGCCGAAACCGGCATACAACCGCTTTACTGGGTCCTTTAACTTCGGTGGTCCCCTCATTCCTCACAAGAACAACGCGACATTCTTCATCGGATATCAACGCATGCAGAATCGCAATGCGAATACGACGGCGGGCCGGATGCCGACCACCGCCGAACGCAGCGGCGATTTTTCTCAATCGGTGAATCGGCTTGGGCAACCGGTGCAGATCATCGATCCGCTCATCCGACTACCGTTCGTGGACAATGTGATTCCGCAGAGCCGCATCAGCCCGCAGGCAACATCGCTCTTGACTTTCTTTCCGCTTCCGAACTTTGATGGCAGCGCGCCGTACGACTATCAAATCCCGATTGTCGCCGCGACACACCAGGACGCGTTGCAAACGCGATTGAACGAATCGATCAATACGAGGAATCAGATCTTCGGCAACTTCGATATGCAGAGCACGCGCAGCGGCGATCCGAGTCTCTTCAACTTTCTTGACTCGACGCGCACGGTCGGCATCAACACGGCGATCAACTGGACAATACGCTCCACCCGGCGCTTTTCCGCAACCTTTAGATATCAATTTAGCCGGCTCTCAATGCGAACGACGCCGTACTTTGCCAATCGTCTGAACCTTGCGGGCCTTGCCGGTATCAATGGAAGTAATCGGGAGGCTGTGAATTGGGGTCCGCCAAGTTTGGTATTCTCCGGAGGAACAGCGGGCCTGTCCGATGCGCAGTATTCATTCAATCGGAATCAGACGAACACGATTTCGTTCAGCAGCTTCTTGAATCGCGGCCAGCACAATGTCACATTTGGCGGGGATGTGCGCCGCCAACAGGTGAACATCCTTTCGCAACAGGACCCGCGCGGGACGTTCACATTCACGGGCACGGCTACGGGATCGGATCTCGCAGATTTCCTTCTTGGAACTCCCGACACGGCCTCGATTGCGTTCGGCAATGCGGATAAATACTTTCGTCAAACGTTCTATGACACTTTCATCACCGATGACTGGAAGGTGAATGACGCTCTCACGGTGAATGCTGGAGCGCGGTGGGAGTATGAAGCTCCGATCAGCGAGCTGTACGGCCGTCTTGTGAACCTGAATATCGCGCCGGGCTTCTCGGCCGTCGCACCCGTGGTGGGAAAGAATCTTGTTCTGCCGGACAGACGGGGCATTCAGCCGCGGGTTTCATTTGCATGGCGTCCGATTGCGGCTTGGTCGGTGATTATTCGAGGAGGGTATGGAGTGTATCGAAACACAAACGTCTATCAGTCGATAGCGATTCAGATGGCACAACAGCCGCCGCTATCGAAGAGCCTGAGCGTTCAGAACACTCCTTCAAATCCACTGACCCTTGCAAATGGTTTTGTCTTCGCACAAGGAACAACGCCCAATACTTTTGCGATCGATCCGAATTTCCGCGTGGGGTACGTGCAGACCTGGAGCTTGTCCGTTCAGCGCGATCTGCCGGCCGCAGTGCAAATGACGGCGATGTATCTGGGAACGAAAGGCACCCGATTGCCCCAGGAATCTCTGCCCAACACGTTTGCGTCGGGAGCGCTGAATCCGGCGGGATACATCTATCTGACGTCGAATGGAACCTCTACTCGGGAAGCCGGCCAGATCCAACTGCGCCGCCGTCTGCGAAGCGGTTTCACTGCGACTGTGCAATACACGTACTCGAAGGCGCTCGACGATGCATCGCTCATGGCGGGTGGTCAGGTTGTTACTGCGAGTACGGGCGGCACGTCTATCGCGCAGAACTGGCTAGACCTTGGCGCGGAACGAGCTCCATCGAATTTCGATCAGAGGCACCAGCTAACCATACAGGGGCAGTACTCGACTGGCGTGGGTGTCCGAGGCGGAGCATTGCTTGGCGGCTTGAAGGGCGCGGCCTTTAAGGATTGGACGATCATGTCATCGCTGAATATTGGAAGCGGTTTGCCCGAGACGCCGATCTATTTCGCGGCGGTGCCCGGCACCGGAGTGACCGGAAACTTGCGGCCGGACGTGACCGGCGCTTCGATTTATGCAGCCCCAACTGGACTGTTTCTGAATCCCGCAGCGTTCCGTGCGCCGACCCCCGGCCAGTGGGGCAATGCGGGCCGGAATTCGATCACGGGTCCATCACAGTTCGGTTTGAATGCCTCGCTGGGCCGTACGTTTCGATGGGGTGGGTTCAGCATGGACTTACGGATGGATGTGACGAACGTCCTGAATCACGTCACCTTTAAGAACTGGAATACAACGGTGAACAGTGCGCAATTCGGACTGCCCAGCAGCGTGAACACAATGCGCAGTGTGCAACCAACTTTGCGCGTCCGGTTCTGATGTATGGAAGAGAATGGAAAGGTCTTGAGCCGGAACAGTCCCCTTCTCAAGTGGAAGGGGCTGATGCTTTCCATGACGATGCTCTGGTTGATTCCGGCAGCACACGCACAACAGCAACCGCCGCAGGTGACCATCAAGGTCGATACACAGTTGGTCGTGGAAACCGTAGTCGTGAAGGACAAGGACGGCAAGAACATCGAAGGGCTGACGGACAAGGATTTCACCGTTACTGAAGATGGCGTGCCGCAGGCCATCAGCGTGTTCCAATTTCAAAGACTAGAAGACACGCCGGCGATAACGCCGGTCACGCCCGTTGCTTCGCGGCTCGTCAACACCGTCCGGCCCTCGAAGCCGGCCCAGATCACACCTCCACCTCCCGGTGACGCACGTTACAGAAATCGTCGCCTTCTGGTTCTGTTCTTCGATCTGACTGCAATGCCGCCGCCAGATCAATTGCGCGCGTTCGGGGCGGCGGATAAATTCATTCGAACGCAGATGAAGTCGCCGGATCTGTTAGCAATCATGATCTTCGATTCCAAGGGCGCGGTCAAAGTACTTCGGGATTTCACGAACGAGCGAAACCAGCTTCTCGACACGATCCAGAAGTTGATGTTTCCGGATGACAACTACAATGACACAGCCGATACGGGAGTCGCGTTCGGGCAAGATAGCAGTGAGTTCAACATCTTCAACACCGATCGCAAACTAGCAGCTCTTCAGACCGCCATCAATATGCTGAAGTCGGTGGACGGGCAGAAAGCGCTTGTCTATTTTGCGAGTGGTTTGCAGCTGAATGGTACCTACAATCAGGCGCAACTAAGTGCCACGGTCAACGCGGCGATTCGCGCCAACGTCGCATTCTTCCCGGTAGACGCCCGCGGGCTCGTTGCGTCACTACCCTTGGGAGATGCGAGCCAGAGGTCGCCAGGCGGCATCGGCATGTATTCGGGCGCTACGGCGATGGCGTCGATGACCGGATTCCAGGGGTCGCAGGACACGCTGTTTGCGCTCGCTGGAGACACCGGCGGCAAGGTGATGCTCGATAACAATGATCTCGCAGCGGGAATAGTTCAGGCGGAGCAGGCGATCACGAGCTACTATATCATCGGGTATTACCCGCCGACTTCCGCGCTGGACGGAAAGTTCCGGCGCGTCAAGATTGCTCTCAAAGAAACTCCATCCGCGAAGTTGGATTACAGGCAGGGATATTTCGCAGGGAAGACGTTTAACAAGTTCACTGCTTCCGATAAGGAGCGCCAGCTTGAAGATGCTCTCATGCTGGGCGATCCGATTACCGATCTCACCATTGCGATGGAACTGAATTACTTCCAGCTGAATCGCACGGAGTATTTCGTTCCGATCACCGTGAAGATTCCAGGCAGCGAACTCGTGCAGGCCCGAAGCGGAGGTGCGGAGCGCACCCTCATCGACTTCATTGGTGAAGTGAAGGACGATGGCGGCACAACGATTCAAAACCTGCGCGACAAAATCGACATCCAGCTCACAGGCGAAGCGGCAAGCGCGTTGTCGAAGCGGCCGATCCAATACGACACGGCCTTCACGCTTCTACCCGGAAAGTATGTGATCAAGTTTCTAGCGCGCGACGCAGAGACCGGCCGGATTGGAACCTATCAGGCTCCCTTTGTCATCCCGAACCTCATGAAGGAGGAGAAGGTCATTCCGATCAGCTCGGTCGTGTTGAGCAGCCAGCGCGTGGACATGAGGAAAGCGCTATACGGCGTCGCGAAAGGCAAGAACTCAGCGCAAGCCGCACAGGCCGTGAATCCGCTGGTCGTCGAGGGCAAGAAGTTGGTCCCCAGCGTGACGCGAGTCTTCAGTGAGCGCCGCGAGATGTACGTGTACCTGCAGGCGTACGAGCCAAACGCGACAAGCGTCCACCCGCTCATCGCATTCGTCACGTTCTATCGCGCCCAGACGAAGGCGTTTGAAACTTTGCCGCTCCAGTTCGTGGACGGGTTGGATCCGAAATCTACAGCGTTGCCGCTGAAATTCAGCCTGTCACTCTCGAAACTGCCGCCCGGCGAATACAACTTCCAGGTCACGGTGTTGGATACAATTGGGCAGAAGGTCGCGTTCTGGCAGGCACCGGTCATGCTCGTGCCCTAAAACTAAGGATAGCGGGACAAACGCCGAATGCTGTCGCTCTGTGGCGTCAACGCTTTTCAGCGCTGGAATTCGTCTGGTGCTTTTCCTATCCGCCACAAAACCTCCTTGACCAGCAATATGGTTTCTCTGACTCAGGACACTAGTCCAAGTGTTTTTCGATGTCGGCGACAAGGGCAACATAATCTGGCGCATCTGCGGGCCGCGCCGGAGCGTTACCGGCGATTGTTGCTGCCTGGGCTGCTCTACCCAGCGCGAGCTTCAGAACAAGGGCTTTGAGGCCGTCCCACAGTGGACCCTTCCTTTGCCAGTCTATTGGTTTTCCATTCACCGTTATTCCCGTCTCGCCAAGGACCTGACCTATAGTCCCTCCTTTGACTTGTGAACTAAAGATTATTCTGGTGGCGGGCAGGCTAGGTATGGCGGCAGGCATCGTCACTTCTATGCTTGCAGCTAAGAAATCGACGCTTGTGCCGCGACTCAGCCAGACATGAGATCCATTAGCATCGAATGCTACTCTCGGCGTTCCGTCTCGACTCGTGGCCGGGAGAGGTGGCGTTGTGATTGAGGCTACCGTTGAGGCTTTGGAAAGAGGTACCGCCCCAGCGCCGTTTGCTTTCTGGTACCGCTTGAAGGATGCTTTTAATTCCTCCGCAGCTGCGCCAAACACAATGGGGAAAATCTCAGGTTTGCCGTCCGCCCCGAGCACCCCAATTCCGACCGGTTCTGGTCCCTCGAATACATAGAATGCTTTTCCGTCCCGTGCGGCGTTAACGGTATATGTTTCCCATTGGAAATCGTATTTAGTAGGAACGGCAGGAACAGGAGGAAGCGCCCGTGCCGGTGCCGACTTCTGGCCAAATACCGCAATGGCCGGAGCAGCAACCAAAGCAGCTGTCAAAGCGATCTCGAACAAATGCAATCGGCTCGACATGGAAACCTCCGAGAGGAACATTTTTGCGATCCAAAAATTGAGACACGGCAAGGGAAAGTACTAGGGCCAGCTTGCGGGGACCTCGACTCCGGCGAGAGCAAAGACCGCCGGACCGCCGATGCCGACCTCGGAGGCGACCCTCCCTTCTTCGTCAAGCACCACCGCCGAAGGCGTGCCCGTGGCACCAAACACCTGTCCGGAACCGAAGTAAGGATCGAGCAGCACCTTGGCGCGGAAGCCCTGCTCCCGGTTGGCCTCGGGCGAGCCCGAGGAGATCACCACTAGTTCCGGCGCGCCCTCGGGACGCTTCCAAGTCTTCACGTCCGGCAAGATCTTCTGGCAGAACCCGCAGGACGGATTCCAGAACAGGAGCAGCGTAGGGCGTCCCCGCAGCGCAGCCAGGTCCATAGTTTTGCCGGTGAGATCCGGCAGCCTGAGTGAAGGCACGGCGTCACCCTTCTTCACCGGTGGCGGCAGCGTGGCGCGCGCGACCAGGGCGCGAATCGCGTCTAATCCAGCCGCGATCCGGCTCGCGATCTTGCCTTCGACAACCAGAATTGCGCTCGGCGAAGCTGTGACCAGGTAAGCCTCCGAGACCTCACGATCGGACTGCAGAAGCACGTTGCGCAGGCCATGAGCCGCGCTCTTGGTCCGGTTTAGCTCCTTTTCGCCGCGACTGACCGGCACGATCGCAACGCGCTCCACGTACTCGCGTTGCCACAGCGTCAGTTCCGGCTGGAGCGCTTCGCACGCACCGCAGCCCGGCTCGGTGAACACGAGCAAAATTGGTTTGCTTGCTTCTCCCAGGGAATACAAACTCATCGTGCCGCCCTCGACCGCCTTTAGCTCAAACGCCGGCGCAGGATCTCCCACGGGCAGGCCTAGCACCGGCTCGGCATTGGGATTGAAGTTCAGTTTCTTTTCGATCACTTCCAGGCGCAGCAGCAGCCGGCCGTTCTGTTTGAACATGTGGAAAAGGAACCACAACGTCAGCGCGAGCACCACGGCCAGCGCGCCAATTGCAGTAAGCATGGCAATCTCAAACGAATCTCTGGAGAGAGTCGGCCACGCGGAAGGAATTTCATCTGCCTTCCACGCGACCACGCTGGCCAGCGCCAGCAGCCCGATGTTGCGGACCAGCGTCCGCCAGCTCACTGGCGATGAACTCAGTTGCCCGAAGCAGCGACATTCGGGGGTCCGCCCGCGAGCGAGGCTCACCGTGATTCCCGCGATGAAGATGGCCAGCAGCGCCGTCGCGCCGATGGCTCCCGTAACCGCCCAGCGGTAGCGCAGCAGAGCGATCGCGCAGGCAAGTTCGGCCAACGGCAACAACACGGCGACCGCGGGCGTCAACGCGGCTGGCACTCCGAAATCACCCAGCGACTTTCGCGAGCCTCGCACATCGCGCACCTTAGCAAGCCCGGCCACGGCGAAGACCGCCGCAAGTGCAAAGCGCACGATGAGCAGAATAGCTCCTATACTGACAACGAAAGCTTGGTTTAACGCGGACATGGTCTGTGTTGAAGCCACTTTTAATTCTGATGACGCGGCGGATGTTCCCTCTCACGATTCTCTCGCTCAAGAGCACCGCTGCCGGATATGCACACCAAAGACCAAGGCTGCTCTGGGATGGCTCTCGGATGCGGGTCTCTATTTGGGTCCAGCCAACTACTTGGATTCAAACAAGTTCTAGAGGGAACCAGCGATTCGCCTGAATAGAAGGCGCGTGGCACTGGAGTTATCACTGAGGTGGCATTACTTGACCTGCTTCTCAGTGAGCCACACGACGCACTTCTTACAGATAGACTGCCTCGCTGAACGGGCAGCTATTGAAATTGAAGAGTGCGTTTCGAGATCCTTCCAGACAGTGTTTCCGTCTTGTGTCTGAAGGTCGAGCTCAGATCTGGGCAGGATATTCTTAATTACCGGTGCGATCCGGCAGTAATACCTTCGTATGACCCGGAGTCTTTCAGCCGATTCGAATGCCGAGCAATCTCCTGATTATCGAACCCGAAGTTGTTCATGCCTTCGGCCACATGTTGCTGGGCGGCGAGAACCTGAGAACCGGGGATTCTGACCGGCGGGATGGGGTCTGTGCCTTTTTCTCGCCAACGGGGTTGATGTTTTGCTACCGGCTGACGTTCTTCCTTCTGCAGCGTGACTCGGCCCGTTAACCATTCCGTACTTGTATGCCAGATCTACGTCCAACGACCCGCGGCGAAGGATGAGCTAAGGGCGTCGCCGGGCTCGTCGGCTTCTAAGCACGAGCTATTGGGTTTTGTCCTGCATCATCTACGCAAGGAACGACCCGCGCGTTGATCGGAGTTCAGTACCGGCGCCGGAACCCGGAATCTGCCAGTGACACCATTGATGGTGAGAGTCGCGTCCACATACGGCAAACCCGTCGACAGGCCGTCCGGGTATGTGAAGTTCAACTGGTCGATGATGTTGCCAGGCGCAGCACCGCAGTAATCGACGCTGGCCGGCTGGCCCCCGATGATTAGGTCGCAACTAGCTGGGCCGCCGGGCACCTCCAGTGCCGCTACTGACCCGCCGTAGGCGGCGGGCACGCCGTCCTGCTGAGGTGAGTTCTTCGGTCCGAATCCATTGCCCCAGAGTACGTATGCGATGCCCCCTTGGACGCTGCATTGGGTTGCTTCACATCCAGATCCCGTTACCCACGCAATCCCGTTCGTGTACTCATTCAGGAAGATCGAAGGAGATCTCGTGTCCGCGACAGTGATCAGTTCGGCATTGCTGTCGATCCCGTCTCGCGTCACCATTACATTCACCGCCGTCCCGGACGGTGTCCCCCATGGAATCTGAAAATTGATTTGCGTCGCAGACACGTAGGTGAGAGGCGCGCTCACGCCACCCACAGTGACCATCACACCGTCAATTGATGTGGGGAAGTTGTGGGCCGGTGAGACCTGACGCGAAGCGCCCACAAAATTGCCCCCGTACACAGTAGCCAGACTACCCGCCGCGAGGGTTCCCAAGTAAGACGCGGCATTCACGACCCGCCCCGGTGTGATAACCGGCGTTTCCGAAGAGATTTGTGTTCTCTCATAGACCCTCACGTAGTCCACCAGCATGTCCTGGGCCGCGAAAGGCACATTCAAATCAGGTGTTCCCAAGAAGGTAGTTGGACCGCCGATGGCCAGATTCAGCAAAATGAAAAATGGGTTGTTGAAGACCCACAGACGGCCTCCCGGGAGCGACGCGGGCGTCACCTTATGATAGGAAGCACCATCCACGAACCACTCGATGGAATCCTGCGACCACTCGATGGAATACAGATGATAGTCGTCCGCAACCTTCTCACCAAACGGCAGCCCGTAAGACTTCCCGATGCCGTTTCCGCCTGAATAACCCGGCCCATGCGCGGTCCCGTTATTGATGGAGACATCATTATTGAAGGTCCCGAAGTTTTCCATGATGTCGATCTCGCCACAAGCGGGCCACCCGACAGAACCGATGTTCTCGCCCAGCATCCAAAAAGCCGGCCAGACACCCTGCCCGAATGGAAGCTTGATCCTCGCCGTAATCCTGCCGTATTGCCAACCGAGGTCGGCCGTGTGCGTCGAAGCGCCAGGACTACCAGTTTGAAGGCGGGTCGACGTATACTTGCCGGAAGCGTCCCGGATGGCGCGGATGACCAGATTGCCCTTGCCGTCCTGAAACACATTGGCCGACGAGCTCGTGTACGCTTCAGCCTCCCCGTTGCCCCACCCGCCACCGCCGAGATCGTAGTTCCACTTCGTCGGATCAGGGGGCGTACCCGCCGGACTGTTGAATTCATCGCCCCACACGAGTTTCCACCCACTCGTGGTCTGCGACGACGCTGTGCCCCAGGCAAGCAAAACAAGCAAGCATATGCGGATAATGCGCATCATCGTGTTAATCATGTCGCAGTCACACCCGCGTTTCAATCGGATTCTCGCGTCGCCATGCATCAAAACAGAATCTTAAACGCAAACTGAATCTGCCGGGGCGTATAGTTCGGGTTCGTTCGAACAATCTGGCCGAATCCTAGACCGACTGTGCCGGCACGATTCTGCTCAAGCGTCGGAACGAGGTTAGTGGTTACGTCATGATTCTGGTCGTTTGCGATGAAGTATGCCGGCGTGTTCGTCAAGTTAAAGACTTCGGTTCGGAACTGTAGTTTAAGTCTATCCTTCAAGGCGAATTCCCTGAAGATAGAAACATCTAAATGCGCGAAGTGAGGGCCAAACAAGCTGTTCCTACCAACATTCCCGATCACACCCGGAGGCGGGACGATAAACGCGTAGCGGTTGAAATATTGATCATTATTGGCGTTCGGTATTGAGGCGGGAGCGATCTGAAGCGGACGGTCCGGCCCAGCCGCACCCACGCCAGGGTCGAAGACATTAACCCGGGCGCCCGTGAAGGCGTCCGTTATGGTGAAGGGGTTGCCCGTGTTCCAGACGTAGATGCCATTGATCTGCCAGTCGGCCAGTACTAGTCTCCTGGCGCGTGTCGCGCCCTTGCCAAACGGCAATTCAAAGTTCCCAGCAACAACCACACGATGTCGGAGATCCAGGTCGCTGTTGCCTTTTTCGACGTGGCGAAGATCGAATGGATTCGCGTTTCCGTAACCCTGCTGGCCTTCATTGCTAAGAGTCGAGGCATCGTCTATGGCATGAGACCAGGTGTAGTTTGCTTCGAGTGTCAGTCCACGGCTGTAACGGCGATGGAAGGCCGCCTGCATGGCATGGTAGCTGGAAAAGCCCTCGCTCTCATAAAAGCCAACAGAACTTAGATTCGGCAAGACACTAAAGGTCGGTGGGTGTTTTATAGCCAGAATCTGGTCAGGGGACAGCCCGGCTGGATTTGGGACGTTGATGTTGTTGATCACAACCGGCACGTGTCGACCCAAGCTGCCGACATACCCGAGGCTCAACACGTTGGGACCAACTTGTTTCTCAATCAGTAAATTGAACTGGTAGACTCGGCCCGACTGGAAGTCGAGCTGCTCGGCCAGCAGGCTCAAGTTTGGGCTATTAATGTCTTGTGGTACCGGCAATGGAATCCCGTCTGACAGAGCCTCGGGCTGGCCGTTCGCCCTTGAACACGGTACAAGGGACTGACCATTGATGCTCTTCTGAATCGTGGCCGCGAGGGGCGATGCACAGATCGGAGTGAAGACCGATGTAAACGGCGCGTTCTTCAGGCCCGCGTTGGAGGTGAAATTTCCCGGGTAGAAGCTCAGGCCGAAACCTCCACGAACGACGGCGCCATGACCGAGCGATGCCGCAAAGCCGATACGGGGGGCAAGATTAGAATAGTCCGTTTGAATGCCCGCGGTTTCCGAAACTCCATTGACACCGGCGATCAGCAATCGGTTGGTTTTTATGTCGAAGTTGGAGATGTGGTTATGGGCTTCTGTAAACGGAGTGAATACGTCATAGCGAAAGCCATAGTTGATTGTCAGCCGGTGGGTCGCTTTCCATACATCCTGAGCGTAAAAACCAGGCTCCCAGGTCCGATAGTCCGGAGAAAATAGATTGTTATTCCGGCCCACGCTAGTGAAAGCGCCGACGAGGAATGTGGCCAGCGGGTCGGCATCTCCGTTTAACCCAAATGAATAGCTACTATTGGCGTTAGCGCTTTGGACCGAGCGGGCCTGCCGACGGATCAGAGTTCCACCGACCTTAATGAGATGCGTACCCCGGTTATAGCTAACCGCACCACCGTATTGGAAGGTATTGTTGAGGGCCTGCAGCGGAATGAACCTGCTATCCCCAAGAGTTGCCAGGCCAGTGATGTCAAAAAGGGGCAATCCCGAGCTCTCGGCGGAAAAGTTGATGTTCTTCGGAAAGCCCATGACCGTGGCGGCGTTCGTGCCAGTATTCGGCGGGTTCGAAACGTTGTTAATGCGGGTATATGCTGCCTTCAGCTCGAGCAGAACCGCAGGGCTGAAGATATGTATGTAGTTGAGTTGGAGGTTGTGGGCAGTATCTTTGGCCGGTCCAGAGAAGCCATAGTCGCCACTGCCTGGGCTAATGACGGTCCCGCCAACACTGGATGAAGGTAAATTGTTCGGAATATTCGTTTCGACGTTGTTCAAAGTGTAGCGCGCATAGAACGAATCTCTCGAGCTAAACCAATGATCCACACGGGCATCCCCGGTGTGGCTGACCTGAGTCTGGTTCGGATCGAACAGGTAGTTCGGGGCACCAGCACCAGCCCCGGCGATGTTGGGCAGCGGGTATAGCTTGAATAACTGAGCCGCGATCGGATTCAGCTTCGTCCCCGACGGGATTTGTGGGTCCGAGTCGATGATTCCCTGGGGACCCAATTGCTGCTGAGCTGCAGTAGGCACCGTGCTCAGGATGGGATTCAGAACCCCTGCCACCTGGCGGAACCCTTCATAAGCTCCGAAGAAGAAAGTTCGGTCCCTGATAATCGGGCCACCAAGACTACCACCGAAATCGTTCTGGCGATACTCCGCCTTCGGAAACGCTGGCCCAGGATTGAATGGATTCCTAGCGTTAAGCTTGTCATTTCTGAAAAACTCGTATGCGGAGCCATGGACTGTGTTGGTTCCGGATTTCGTGATGATGCTGACTACACCACCAGGCGTTCGGCCACTCTCCGGGGCATATTCATTGGTTTGTACGGTCACCTCCTCGACCGCATCGATTGAGGGTTTCACGCCAATGGTGCCGATAATTCGTTCGTTGTTGTCCGTTCCGTCGATTAGGACATTGTTGAGGATTTCATCCTGACTATTCACCGAGAAGGAGCTCGTTTGACGACGGTCATCGGGGCGTTGGCCGCTGCTCAGCCCGTTGATGCTCGATGCTTCGCTTGCGCCGGGCCCAAGGGCGACTAGGGCCGTCAAATTGCGCGTGGCGAGAGGAAGGTTTTGCACGGCACGATCGGTCACGGTGGTGCTGACTGTGGAGCTTTCGGTATGCAGCAGCGGAGTCTCCGCGACCACATACACGATCTCCGACGTATCTCCCACCGACATCGTGACGTCCAAATGTGCGCGATCCCCGCCCACGAGGGCTAAGTCGGAGACCGTGGCAGTCTTGAAGCCAGGGGCCTTCACGGATACCGAGTAGTGGCCAGGAAGTAGAACGGTAAATGCATAAGTGCCGGCGGAAGTTGTTTCTGTTTGTCGCGTCTCGCTTGTCTTCAGATTGTTGATTGTGACCTTCGCAGTCGTCAGAGCCCGCTCGCTAGTGTCTGTCACCGTACCTAAGACATCCGCCGTGGTCAGTTGTGCCGAGGCCGGGATACGAAGGAGCGCAAACAGACCCAGCATGACAAACCTACCGATGTAATCAAGATGGGATCTCACGAGTCTCAGCTCCTCTCAACTCGATTCGGCGCCTCTAATGCCAGCAGCCACCAAACACCCGCTCCTCCGACACGGACAGAGGCTCCCAGCCGCCAAGGTGATGACCTGAATTGCGGGATGGGCGCTCGGCGCCGCGTGGGAGCCCTAGACGCCTCGCTATCTCGGCCTCTGTTCCCGTTTGGAACAGCATTTTTCGCTCCAGTCACATTCCGATTGCATTTTCCTTGTTAGGCCAACCATATCATGTAGTTTGCGATTTACCGTACCCTAGCGCCGAACTCAGTGCGAACCCACTAACCGAGAGAAGTCCACAGTGCGCTTGCCCGAGAAACAGTTGTCGTGCACGCTCCGAAGCGAAAGGACAATTGTACGTGGCCAAACTCTGATGACGCGGGGCGGGGGAAGCGCGGTCTACATCGAAGCGGCGCGTGGGTCCAACGGACCAAACACCAATAAGGGCACCCCTACCCAGCACGCACGCTTGAGACCGCACACGGCGCCAATTCGGCGTCAGATCTGGCCTGCTCTCAGAGCATAGACGTACTTCCGCTTCGCACTTAATTTTCTCTCGAGAAAAGCCGGTTGAAAGCCGGGCTCGTCTTCGTGCTTTATGCCAGCGAGATAGCACGCGATCCGATTCGTGAAGTCCCACCCAAGGCCAAGCACGTTCTCCAACTCCTTATGGGACGCCTGATTGGCTTCAGCAACCGCGAGGAACAGAAGCGCTTTCAAAAAATGGATCGGCTTGGGGCTTGAGCGCATACTCACCCGACGACTAAGCTCGTCCACCAAGGCCGCATCCACCAAGATGGACTTCAGCCAACCCGCGATCAGCCCAGTATCGGAAAGCGTGCCCCAACCACCCCGCCACCCGAAGCGGGCTAAAAGCGAATCCTGTTCGTGATCCAGCTCAGGGGTTGGATCCCACTCGACAGGGCGATTCATGTAACGGATGTCAAGACTACGGACCCCTTCCAGAGTCACGACCCTGCCGGAAAGATGCGTGCGAATCTGCTGAACTACGCCCTCAAGCTGGCGCACGTTGCCCGGCCAGGCGTAGCTCTGGAATGCCCGCACCACGTCCGCTTCAAACTCGCCCGGAGCATCCCCGCCGGGAAGGAAAGACCCCAGGCCAACCATGTGCTTCATTAGCGACTCCACGTCATGTGGCCGCTGCGCAAGCGAAGGGACGATGATAGTGCTCCCTGCAATGCGATTGTAGAACTCATGTGGCATCTGCCCTTTTTCATGCAACTCACTCAAGTCAACATTCGTAGAAGAAACGACCCGGGCCTTAAAGTCAATTACCTTATTGCCTCCCAGAAGCCGAAATTGTCGCTCTTGGAACGCGGGTAAGAGCGCTGCTTTAGCTGGACCGGAAAGATGATGGATGTCATCCAGAAAAAGGACTCCGTCCCCAGCCTTCTCTAGATGGCCTACTTGGTCGGACACCGCGCCCGTGAATGCACCTCTTTTGTGCCCGAGAAGGAGTGAAACCGCCATCTCCTCCGGCAGATGGCCGCAATGAACTGGTTCATACGGCAACTTGCGGTTGGCCCTTCTCTCCATTTCTCGATGGATTGCCCTAGCGATTAGACCTTTCCCCGTTCCATTGGCACCGATAATAAGGATGCTTCCGCCATTGTCGGTGCGCGCAACGATGCGCCTAAGCATTCCAGCTATCTTCAGCATTGGCTGTTCAATTGAGACGATATGGTTTTCAAACAGCCACGCCTGATTCTTCAATTCGTCATCGCCGTCGAGACGGAACCGTTGTGATTGTAGAATCTGGACACGATGCATCAACAGTTCCTTGAGAAACTCCCAAGCCTGCCCGCTCTTCGAAAGCACGTCGGCAATCCTGCCAGTGTTCAGCCAATCAACGATAGTCTCAAAGTACATGGCCGTTCTGTCTTCGCCGCTCATCAGGATGATGCCGGGCTTGAGTTGGTTATGAGCTTCGAGAAGATTGAGAAATGCTGGAGCATTGAACTCCGAACTTCCGTTCTTCTCGGGAAAGTTTGCATCTAGAAGGACAAAGTCGGGCCAGAACCGGGCCAGCAGATGTTGTGCGTCGTACAGACTGGCAGCTCGCTCGACATCATAATTCGCGGACCTAAACGCGCCAACCAAGTGGTTGGCTAGTGAAGCACTATCTTCGACGACGAGGAGTTTCATTGGATGGATCTCTCTGGTTTAGATGAGAATAGATACAGCAGCTACGTCCTCCGCAATTAGAAGGCCCTTATGGCATTGTTTAGCGACTGTATAGGCCTCAGTCAAGCCTATTCCAGGCCTCGCCCCGCCGGGAGAGCGAACTGCGTTTAGAAGGCGCGACTCGAATTCTTCGGCATTGCGACTCTCGTTGACCAGCATTCTTATTTCGGTGGGGATGGGCTCCCCGGCATTCATCAGAGTTATCCTAGTTGTGTCGACTGAAACGACGATTGGCTTCCTCGGCCCCTTCCATCCACAGTCCCTGTCGGATGCCTGAATTGCATTCTGAAGTAACGCTGCGAGCGCCTGTTGGAGCAGAAAAGGGTTATCGGTCTCGACTGTCTCGTCTCCGATCACCTGCACAAAGTAAGTTGGCTCGGTATCTTCGCTAACAGCACTCTTTCGCAATCGGCCAACCGATTCTAAATAGGCCCTTGGAGTTAAAGGCGGATATCTGGGATCGTTTTCCCAGTTTTCATAAACGTCCGGTTCATTAACCAAATCAAAGGCCAGCAGAACCGCAAGCCAGATCACATCGTGAATCGGTTTTGGTTTCCAATTCTCTGGGTTACGCCCACGGCGCCAGCCGTTGATTCCAGCCGCCAGAATAGACCTCTTCTTCGCGTCAGCAATGCTGTCCGATACGTCTTCATATTTTCCGAGAGACTTGTGATAGCGTGCCAGTGCGAAAAGTGCATTGGCGGAAAAACCCCTCAGGCGTCGAACATCATTCAGGGCAGTGGCTTCGCGACCGAGGGCGCTTTTTACTTGTGCGAGAGCATTCTCGGTCAAACGCAGGGCCAAGAGACCAGACCGCTGAGATTTCCACTTCTGAAACGCGAACGCGAGAATTATGATGGCAGCAACCCACCAAAGGCGCGTCAAGATTTGTCGCGTCTGGGCCACCCTGTCTATTTTGAGGTTAACTATTGATTCAGCTTCCGCCGCCTCTCGCTCCAACTCCCCAATATTCCCTTCACCAATTCGTCTCCACAAGCGTTGAATCGCCTCTTGGATATCGATGGCTTCGATGTCCGTAGGCCAATTAGGGAGATCGGAAAAGGTCCTCGCCTGACGATTCGCTTGTTGAACAGCTGCAGTAAATTGTTTCGCGTCCGCCGAGTCCGCACCACCGAGCCAATCGAGTAAGACGTCCATTCCGAAACCTGCTCTCAGCGATGGCAAGTGAGCATTCTGCGACAGAACCCGGGTGTAGGCATCGTCTGTCGCAAGAAATTCGGCAAGTTCGAATGCCGTTTCGGGGAGATCCGGCGAGGGCATTACAGCGAGATAGCTGCCACCGCGAAAAGGTTGTGGCGGGATCGTGACCGCAGCATGGTCCCAAAAACTCTCCGTAGGGAAAGTCTTGTCGAAGTCTTTCTTCCAGCGGCTGACAAAGTTCGCTGGTTCGATGGTCGCTCGATAATCCCCAACAACGAACGCCTGGGTCAAAGCCTGGTGACTCGCTTCAGGAACCACAAGCAGTCTTCTGGCATTCTCAGCGCTAGCCGCACGAGCCAGTAAACGAGGCACCCGCAGTGCATTCTCTGAAGTCAGATCACAATGGCTCCGCCACCGCGACGTCGAAATGGGTTCCCCGCCCCCGGCCCAAACCAGCATCGAATAGTCCATGAGCAAATTCAGAGTCAGGCCGCCGGCAAAGGCGATCCGATCTTCGGGACCGCCTTTCTTCTCAATAGAGGTAAGAATGTTGTCCCATGTCGAGGAGTTCAACAACATTGGCTCAACCGCGAGATCTTGGCTTGGAAGGCGCTTCCAATAAAAGAGAAGGCGTATATCGTTAATGTAGGGCAACACAGCCGCCGGGCGACCCAGGACGCGCTCCCAAGCGCGCAAGCCACCGACCGAGTCTGGACGGGACACGATCAAGCCTCTGGAGGCAAAATAGGCCGCCCAGGTCGTCCCTATTTGCACCACGTCCGGCGGCGGGCTGGTCATGTTCGCCTTACGAGACAGAGTGAGATCAGAAAACGCACGATCCCAAGTGATAAACCGAACGTTGATCGTGACCTGGTGGAGCGCCGAGAATCGTTGCAGCGCACGAATGGTCTCGGTTTGGTTCTTAACCCAAGCCCAGTTCGGTACACCGAATGCCTCATTGAACACGATCAGTTGCTGATCCAATGGGGGTAGCGTATTCAGAACACGCACTCGTCCTTCTGCATGCTCCAATGCCGCATTGAATTCTCGGATCTGGCCTGAAACTTTCGATGGTTCAGTTGTAGCCCGGGCCTCAGCCTCCTCACTGGGAATTAACCAAACGGTGATTGGACGCGATGTTTCGGCAAACACGTTAAAATTCAGGCACACCGCCGCAAGAATTATCGCTATAGCAATTCGTCCGGGCACACCAGACCTCCTTCCAAGGCAGGCAAAGAAGCGGGCAGGCCAAGAAGACCGGGCCGCGAACCAACGCGAAAACATCCGCTCAAGGCATACCCACCAGGACTCTGATCATACATCGGGAGTAACCCCCCAGGTCGACTCGAAGCCGACCGCTCGAAGCAAACCGAACGCACGGCAAATTTATCTTGGCCGGTGCACAGGCCGAACAGCCGACGCGCCCAGATCAGAGCGCGCGACTGCGGACTAACAGATTATGCACGTCGCCAACCATCACCCTGGCCAGGACCTTTTGGATCGACGCTTGAAGCGCAACTGGTATCGATTGAATAGGATCGGAGCATCTTGCGTGAAGCCGTCGAATCCGCGAAAGTGCTCAGTGAGAGGGCCGCAAGTCCCAGTGGGATCACGGCCGAATCGTCGATCCATCACGCCCACCGCGCCTGAAGCCCAAAAAACCGGCCCCAGCGAGGACATGTTCCCGCAATCTGCGGAGCGGCCCGCACGTTTGTGCCATGCGGCCCCGGTCGAGGGCACTGGCTCGTCGTTCGATTCGTGCGACCGGCACCGACTCCGACGAATTCGCGCGGCGTTATCATTCCACTTTGCTCGCCACACGGTCGCGCTGCCACACTCTGATCCAATCCACGAGCATGCTCTGGGGAAAAACAGACGAACTGTCCGGATATCCAGGCCATTCTCCGCCTACCGCCATGTTCAGGAGAATGAAGAAAGGATGATCAAACACCCACTTTGAGCCCGGTGGCAACCCCGATGGCGTAACCTCACCGTATCTATGGCCATCCACGGAAAAGACGATACGGTTGGGCGACCAATCTACGGAGTAGACATGAAAACGATCGGCAAAGCGGTCTGAGGCTTGTGACTTGTAAGCGAACGAGATTCCCTTGCCTCCAGAATATCCGGGGCCATGAACAGTCCCATGAACAAGTAGTGGTTCTTTGCCTATGTTCTCGAGGACGTCGATTTCTCCGCAGGCGGGCCAGTGCTTGTCGTCGAAGTCTGCCCCGAGCATCCAGAAAGCTGGCCAAACACCTTGACCATAAGGAATTCGGATTCTTGCTTCCACTTTGCCGTATGTGAATGCAAAACTGCCCTTCGTCTTCAATCGGCTTGACGTGTAACGTCCCTCTTCGGTCCTAATTGCCCGGATGATCAAATGCCCTTTCCCATCTTGAAATGCGTTTTGGGGCCGGTCAGTATAAACTTCGAGCTCTCGATTGCCCCAGCCGCCTCCACCTAAGTCGTGCAACCACTTTGACGCATTAGGAGGGGAGTTGGCCGGCCCGCTGAATTCATCACTCCAAATCAGCCGCCATGGGCTTTGCGCCTCGCTAGCTAGAGAGAGGAACAAAAGCAGCAAGGTAGTAAATACGACACGCATAATATCTCCTAATAATTGTTATGCCCATCTAGGATTGGTGCGAGGTCCATAGCTCGACCAACCCGCCATGGCTTTGAGTTAGTCAACACCTGCCAACTTACTGTGCCGGACATCTCGCCACATCACACCCGCCAACGGTCCCCACCGGTCCAGTAATCGCTAGTACGTTGACCCCGTCGACCGTCGGCAGTGTTGTTGTTATGTTTGGCGGGGAATACCCTGCTCGCACAAGAACCGCATAGATGCTGCCATTATGAGAGTCGATGGGTCCCCAAGTCCCGTCGGGGGCTATGGTCGTAAGCGGCTCCGTGACGCACGGCTGTATGTAGTAGTAATCGGTCTTAGCATACGTAACCACTTTGTATCCCGAGGCGAGATTCACCCCGGAAACAGAACCGCGAATCTTACAGGCCAGGACAGTCGCCTGAATCGACGGTGTGCCAGTAGCTGTGAAGTTGAGAGTCACGTTATTGGAGATCATGCCAGTTGCGGATTGTGGGGCGAACGTGAATCCCGCCAGGGATGGTCTGATTGTGTACGAATCCCCAGACTGCATGCCGGTGAACGAATAGGTACCGTTGGCTGCCGTAGATGTCGTTGCGGGGCGCGAACCCGTCATCGTCACCGTCGCTCCACTAAGGCTTATTGACGCGGCGTCCGCTATTCGCCCGCTGATAGAAAAAGCTGAGAAGGCGCCAGTGAAAACGAGCGAAGTATTGTTGCTGATGGTTCCCGACAACTGATTCGGAAGGAACGAATAGCCGCTCTTGGAAGGCGTGACGGTGTAGGTGTTACCCACCAGCATGCCGGTGAAGCTGAAGGTGCCGTCGGCCGCTGTGGTGGTAGTTGCTGGTCGCGAACCCGTCATCGTCATCAGCACACCACTGATGCCTGCGCCACTCTGGTCCTTCAC
>Ga0075030_100000878_pt1 | contig 26857 bp, 19 predicted proteins | sample LitLauG_LLR_2012_FD_71393 | JGI IMG/M metagenome (GOLD analysis project Ga0075030, IMG submission 71393) | Freshwater sediment microbial communities from Pennsylvania, USA - Little Laurel Run_MetaG_LLR_2012 | ecosystem: Environmental > Aquatic > Freshwater > Creek > Sediment | place: USA...
GATTTGAACTCGTTGAAGACCACGTAGACCGAGTCGATCTCTTCCCGGCAGTAGCGGCGAATGATGCTCTCCGCCAGCGCCGATGCCTGCGCGAACTCGACTTTCCCCAGAACGCCGACGTGCTCGCCGGTAATCTGGATTGTGCCCGCGCGTTCTGTGGCTTCCTCTTCGGTGTCCACCGATTCCGCCAACTCCGACAGGCTGCGCGTTTGCACCTTCGCAGCAGGAAACCGGCGCCGAAAGAAGTCGCGGCCCTTGCGGCCCACCGCTTCGATGTCGACGTTCTTACCCGCCTTCGAATCCAGGAAGCGCAGAGCGGCTTTCGTGATGTTCGCGTTGAACGCGCCCGCCAGCCCTTTATCTCCGGTAACGATGATCAGCAGGATGTTCTTCTCTTCCCTCTGGGCAAGTAGCGGATGCTTCGGCTCGCCGGTCTCCGGATCGCAGATCTCGGCACGGGCGACCAGTGATTTCAGGACATTCGTCAGCATCTGCGCGTACGGACGCGCCGCCAGAGCCCGCTCCTGGGCACGGCGCAGCTTGGCCGCAGACACCATCTTCATGGCCTTGGTGATCTGCCGCGTGTTGATTACGCTGCGGATGCGGCGGCGGATGTCGAGAATGTTAGGCATTTATCGTAGAGACGTAACTTGTTACGTCTCACTCTCACCACGTGGACAGAAGAGACGTTGCAAGCAACGTCTCTCCGAATCACTTTGCTACTGCTTCTTTCTGCGCCACGAACTGCTGCTTCGCTTCCTTAATGATGTTCTGCAACTGCGCTTTCAACTGATCGTCGAGAATCTTTTTCTCCATGATCGTGCGCAGGATTCCGGGATTGGTTGAGTCTACATATTTGAACAATTCTGTTTCGAAATCACGTACCTGGTTGACCGGCACATCGTCGAGGAATCCGCCGGTGCCGGCCATGATGATCAGAATCTGTTTCGAGAAGGGGAGCGGCGAGTACTGGTCCTGTTTGAGCAACTCGACGAGGCGTTGGCCGCGATTCAATTGCGCTTGCGTGGCTTTGTCGAGATCGCTGCCAAACTGCGCGAACGCCGCCAGTTCGCGGTACTGCGCGAGTTCGAGCTTCAGGGTGCCAGCAACCTGGCGCATGGCTTTGATCTGCGCGCTGCCGCCGACGCGGCTTACCGAGAGGCCGACGTTCACGGCGGGGCGCACGCCCTGGTTGAACAAGTCGGTTTCGAGATAAATCTGGCCATCGGTAATCGAAATGACATTTGTCGGAATGTAGGCCGAAACGTCACCGGCCTGCGTTTCAATGACGGGCAGAGCAGTCAGCGATCCACCGCCGTTTTTGTCGCTTAACTTGGCGGCGCGCTCCAGCAAACGGGAGTGGAGATAGAAAACGTCTCCGGGATACGCTTCCCGGCCCGGCGGACGCCGCAGCAGCAACGAGATCTCGCGATACGAGGCTGCGTGCTTCGACAAGTCGTCGTAGATGACCAGCGCGTGGCGCTTGCTGTCGCGGAAATACTCGCCCATCGCGCACGCCGCGTAGGGAGAAATGTACTGCATAGGCGCGGGCTCGGAAGCGGACGCGGCAACGACGATCGTGTACTCCATCGCCCCGGCGTCTTCGAGAATTTTCACGACCTGCGCGATCGAGGAGCGCTTCTGCCCGATTGCGTTGTAGATACAGATGAGATCGTTGCCCTTGCTGTTGATGATCGTGTCGAGCGCAACGGCGGTCTTTCCGGTCTGGCGGTCGCCGATGATCAGTTCGCGCTGTCCGCGGCCGATGGGGATCATACTGTCGATGGCCTTCAGTCCGGTGGCCATGGGCTCGCGCACCGGTTGACGGTCGATGACGCCGGGAGCGAGACGCTCGAGCGCAATGAACTTGTCGCTGGTGATGGGGCCTTTGTCATCGATGGGCTGGCCCAGCGAGTTGACGACGCGTCCGATCATGGCATCGCCCACGGGCACGCTCATGATGCGTCCGGTGCGCTTGACCTCGTCGCCTTCCTTGATCTCGGTGTATTCGCCCAGGAGTACGACGCCGACCTGGTCTTCTTCCAGGTTCATGGCGATGCCGGCCACGCCGTGCGGGAACGACAACAGTTCGCCGGCCATGACCTTGTCGAGACCGTACACGCGCGCGATGCCGTCGCCCAGGGTGATCACGGTACCCGTCTCGTCGACCGAGATCGAGGACTCGTAGTTCTCGATCTGCTCGCGGATTAGCTTGGTAATTTCGTCTGCTTTGATTTGCGCCATAAGATCAGCTCTTAGCCTTTAGCTGTTAGTCTTTAGCTGTTAGCTTTTAGCTCTTCTCTTCGTTGCTTCCTTTCTGCCCTGCTCTCGTCCTTTTGGGATTCAAGCTAAGAGCTAAAGGCTAAGAGCTAATAGCCTCTTTGATCTTCTCCAACTGCCCTTTCACTGACCCGTCGTAAATCGTGCTGCCGACGCGGATTACCGCGCCGCCCAGCAACGACGGATCCAATCCATAACTTGCGCGCACCTTCTTGCCCGTGGTCTTTTCGATCTGCGTTTCGAGCGCGCGCTTTTCGGCATCGCCGAGCTCGCGGGCACTGGAGATTTGCGCTTCCGCGAATCCCAGGCGCGCGTCGAGTTCTTTCTCCAACTGCTCAACGATGCGCGACAGAAACAGCAGGCGTCGGTGATCGATGAGCACAGCGACTAAATTCCGCACCGGCCTGTCGATTCCGTTTCGCTGCACGATGGCATCCAGCAAGTTGCGCTTCTGATCGGCCGGGACTGCAGGATTCTCCCAAACCCTTCGCAACTCCTGGCTCTGGCTAAAGAGAGCAGCGATCTGCCGCAATCCGCCGAGGGCGCGGGCCGCATCCAGATGCGCATCGAAGATTACGTCGGCGAAAGCGCGGGCGTAGGTGCTGGCGACGGACGCCATCTAGTCTCCGCCCTTTCCCGAAGTCTTGGAGGCTGAAGCCAGCTGTCCGGCGAAATTACGCACCAGAGCCTGATCGGTCTTCGTATCGACGTGAATCTGTTTCTGGGCAAGACCAACGGCCAGGTCTGCCGCGTGGGCTGTCAGCTGGCGGCGCGCCGCTTTGGCGGCAGCGGCAATCTCCTGCCCCGCCGCGGCGACGATCTTCTGCGCATCTTCTTCTGCGGCAGCTTTGATGCGCGCCTCCTCTGCCTCACCCTCTTTTTCTGCGGCATTGCGCATCATGCCGATTTCGACGTCGAGCTTCTGCAGGCGGGTTTCGATTTCCGCGAGTTTGCGGCGAGCTTCCTCGCTGGCTTTCTGCGCGTCTTGCATGGCCTTCTGGATTGCTGCGGTGCGATCGCGGAAGATGCCAGGAAGAAACTTGCGACCGGCCCAGAAGATCGCAGCTCCAATGACAACGAAGTTCAGCACGATACTGAGCCAGTAGGCATTCTGCAGGCTTATATGCAGCTTGCGCGAGATCCACGACACAGAGGGCGAGTGCTTGAACTCGTCCATCTCGTCTTTCTCTTCCCCGGCGGCTTCGCGGCTCTCATGCGCCAGCTGGCGGCCGGGAGTCGTGCGCGCTTCGTCGCTACCCGCTGAGCCCTGTGCGGGAGCGGCTGGCGCTTCCTGCGCGCGCAGCGAGACGAGGGTGACGCAGCTGACCACCAGCAGCGCCGAGAGTCCGATCCCCAATGCGCGTTTCGATCTCATCAACGTCCAGCCCCCGCCGGCTGCAGCACGCGGCGCACGATCTCCTGGGCAAGGGCTGCCGCTTCGGACTGTAATCCTTGCTCGGCGGCAACGCGATCCTTTTCGATGTCGGCCTTGGCCGCCTGCACCTGCGCCTGCGCTTTGGTGCGCGCCTCATTCACAGCGTTAGTGCGAGCCTGCATCGCCGCTTGACGCTTCGATTCTTGCGCACGGAAAACCGCCGCCCGCGCCTCGCGCAGGCTCTGCTCGTACTCCGACGTGCGCGCCTCGGCTGCCGCGATATCTGCCTTCGACTTTTCTACCGCACCCTCTGTCTTGCTGTGCCGCTCTTCGAGAACGCGTTTGAGCGGCTTATGTACGATCCCTGTATAGAGCGCATACAACAACGCCAGCATAATTACCGTCGGAACCGCTCCGAGCAGTAATTCGCCTAGTTGCTGCAGTGTCTGATCCATGTGGTGCTGGGTCTAAGATCGAGAAAATGAGGGCTTTGGAAACTGTTAAGTCTAACGTCCGGAGAAGTTTAATGTCAACGCAAGAAGATCGGTTAAGGCGTCGATCCGACAAGAGCTGACGAGCTTTCCCGGCCTGAGCAGGCGGCTTGCAACTATTGCAAATACAATAACTTACACTCCTTGCCTGACGCTCTGTTGCCGGTGCGCGCAGATTTTTGCACATATCCCTTGACTTCGCAGTAAAGAGGACTAGCATAGACGTATCACCTCCGATCCAATTCAGGATCGAATGGGCCGATAGCCAAGGAATGTCACCGCTTCTTGGTTGCCGGCCCATTTAATTGGTTGAGCAGTTAGTTCCCGCCGAAAACCACTTTGCCCGCGACCATGGTCGTCACCACCTTGGTTTTAGAAATCTCTTCGGGCCTCACCGAGAAAATATCCTGCGAGAGCACGGCAAGGTCCGCCTCTTTCCCGACTTCAAGGGTTCCCAGTTTGTCGTCAGAGAATCTCGCGTATGCAGACCCTTGCGTGTACGCGTTGACGGCCTCTTCGACGGTAATGCGCTGTTCGGGAGTGTAGACGTCGTTAGTGGCCAGGTACCCAGCCTGGCCTGCCCCGTCGAACACGCCGCCGGGAAAATCGCTGCCGGTGACCGGCTTCCAGATTTGGCGTGTCACCGCCTCCTGGATGGCGACGAATGGATTCGGAGGCCAGGTACACGGCCAGTCGCTGCCGAAAGCCAACCGCGCACCGCTCTTTTCGATGCTCTGCCAGCGGTCGGTCGTGGTCCGGTCCTTGGGATCGTAGTTCGAGCCATTCTCATCACAGCAGAAGCTTGGCTGCATGCTGGTGATGACCGAGAGCCTGGCCACGCGGGGGATATCCGCCGCCGGCAGGAAATCGCCATGCTCGATGCGGAAGCGCCGGTCGCGCGGGCCGTTGACGCGCTCGGCTTCTTCGTAGGTATCGACGACGAGATGGGTGGAGTCGGGGCGATATGCATGGGTCATGATCTGGTATCCGCGCTTATCCAACTCGAGCACCAGTTTCTTATACTCCGCGGGCTGGTAGGTCAGAGGCGGGATGAGTCCGGTGCCGCCGTCGACGAAGAATTTCACGAGGTTGGCCGATACCCAGTCATCGTGATAGAGCTTGCGCGCCTTCTCAAGATCGGCGAGGAACTCCGGCGTCAAGTGATGATTCACCGCGACCGCCCCAAACGACGTGCGCGTTCGAACCGTGAGTTCGCCCCGATCGCGCAATGCAGCGTAGAGCTGAATCTCACCGAGGTTGCCGGTCGCATTCACTACGCTTGTGATGCCGAACTGGTTCAGGTGATGAGCGGCATCGCGCAGGAAGGTGAGCTTTTCTTCCTGCGAGAATAGAGGCTGCAGCGCCCGCTCCATGATGGCCATGGCCGCTTCCAGCAGAAGTCCGCTGGGATGCCCGCTCGCGTCGCGAATGATGTTCTTCTCTTCCGCCAGATCGGCGACCGGCTGGTCTGTGATGCCAGCCAAAGCTAGTGCCTTCGTATTGACGAGCAGGGCGTGTTCTGCCGTGTTATGCACGATCACGGGCCGGTCCGGAACGGCTCGGTCGAGCAAGTCATGGGTCGGGGTCGAAGGAGGCGTGGTGCTGAAGTCGGCGCGGACAATCAGGATCTTGTCGTTCGGATGAGTCGTGGCGTAGGACTTGATCTGTTCGACGAACTTTTCAGGATCGTCGGGAGTAATGGTCCCCTCGGGTGACGACAGATTAAGGCCGTGCAGTTCCAGTCCGCCAAACCACATGTGGACGTGCGAGTCGGAGATACCGGGGATCACGGTCCGGCCTTGCAGGTCGATGACCTTCGTCTGAGGGTTCTTGTGCGTGAGGATTTCCTGATCTGTCCCGACGGCTTCAATTCGCGTTCCCGAGACGGCCAGAGCCTGGGCCCATGGCGCCCTAGGATTGCCAGTGTAGATGTGGCCGTGAATCAATACGGTGTCGCTGGCCAACAGCGCGGTTGGGATGAACGCCGCAATTACACCGAACCGCAACCACAACGATCGAAGAGTCATCCACTGCCTCCCCGGAAGGCTGCGCTCAAACCAACCTGCTTGCGTTCAGGCCTTTCCGACCCTAGCGGTGAGAGTGTACTCCACTGCGATTGCGGAGAAGAATGTAGTGCCCATGGACGAGCGAGTAACGCTGCACCTGATCCGTTTGTTGGTTGGGGACCAACACGACGTCGTACCTACCGGACCTCGCCTTCTCCAAAGTAATACTGCTTCCCCAGATGGGGCATGCGAACTGGCCAGACTCAGAGACAAGCGGGTGGAGTTCGCAGTTTCGCTGTCGCGTCAACTCCTCGCCCTTCGAGTTGAATATCGCCAGCGCATCGTAAGAAACGTTGCCGCCCATATTCATCCATTGAACTGCGATCTCCTGCTTGCCGTCACCGTCCACATCCTGATAACTCAGCGTCGGGCTCTCTCCCCAGAACAGCGGCGTGTCCCAGAGGATGCTATACGTGCCATGGGCCAGTTCCCCGTAGACCAGACGCATCCCAATGCCCGGAGTACCGAAAAGACCCACAACCGACTCGGTGCCGGGCAAGAGACTGTGGGCATCGAGAATCAAATCCACGTTCATCTCCCTGGTTTCACTCACCTCCTCGAACGCCGGCACCACCGGAGGCAGAAGAGCCTGTTCGAACACAATCGCGGCGATCTGATCCTGCTCGCTCTGACTGAGTCGACGCGAACCCGCCGGAAGCGGGTCGGAACTCGCAATGCTGTGCAGGATGGAGAAATTACGCCAGTGTCGCAGCCCAATATCGGGCTTGAACCGCGCGGGAACCAACAGAACGCCAGACTCGTTTTCGATGATGGTTACATCTGGTTCTGCCAGTTCCTGAAGAATCTCTTCGCGACCGGACGAGCACTTCATCGGCGTGTCGAACCATGGTCCGTCCATAGTGACGTACACGGGCTTCTGAAAGACTGATCGGGCGCAGAGGAGGAAACGATCAGCAACGGCTTGGCTTGTATGACGAATCTGCGCCCCGGCCCATGGCGCTAGAACAAGTAGCGAGACGACCAGTAGGGTACGCTTCACGAGAACAGACCTAACCCACCACAAAGTCTCTCACTCTTCTCACCACCGATTCCGGGGCTTCCACTTCCAACTGTACGGCTCCATCCCTGTACTTTCGAGAGTAGATGCGGGCGCGTGCTTCGAGCAGGGCCAGCGTCTTCCCTTCTTTCTGCGGGACGCGCAGCTTGACGCGGCTGACTTTGTCTTCTTCGATCACGTTGTCGATGCGCTCGAGCAGATGATCCAGGCCTGTGCCTTCGACCGCCGAGACATAAACTGTTCGGGAACCCTCGCGCGCGGCATCGGCCATCAGGTTTTCGGCCACTTCTTCGTCCAGCAGGTCGACTTTGTTCATCACCCGCAGGCGTGGCTTCTTCTCCGCCTCCAGTTCCTTCAAGACGATTTCCACCTGGGCGTCCTGTTCGGCCGAAAGGCGGCTGCCGGCGTCGGACACGTGCAAGATAAGCGACGCACGCTGCACTTCCTCCAGAGTCGCGCGGAACGCGGAGACGAGCGTGTGCGGCAAGTTGCGGATGAATCCGACCGTGTCCGACAGAAGCACCTTGCGTTTGGAAGGCAGGTCAACGGCGCGGATTGTGGGATCCAGAGTCGCAAACATTTTCGGTGACGACAACACTCCCGCGCGGGTCAGCGCGTTAAACAACGTCGACTTGCCGGCGTTCGTATATCCCACAAGGGCGACGGTTGCCACCGGAGCGGACTCGCGACGCTGCCGCTGTTGGGCGCGAATGCGGCGAACATTTTCCAGTTGCTGTTCGACGTGACGAACTCTGCGGGCGATTTTCCGGCGGTCGGTTTCCAGCTTGGTTTCACCGGGTCCGCGCGTGCCGATTCCGCCGCCAAGCTGCGACATCTCGACGCCGTGTCCTGCCAAGCGCGGCATCATGTAGTGCAATTGCGCCAGCTCAACCTGCAATTGGCCTTCACGGGTTCGCGCGTGGCGGGCAAAGATGTCGAGGATGAGCTGCGTGCGGTCGATCACCCGGCGCTGAATGATTTTTTCGATATTGCGCTGCTGGGAAGGACTGAGGTCGTGGTCGAACAGAAGCACATCGGCGTCGGCGGACGCCGCAGCTCCTGCAATTTCCTCGAGTTTTCCGGCACCCACTAACGTTGCCGGATCGGGGCGGTCGCGGCGCTGCAAGACTTCACCCACGACTCTGGCCCCCGCGCTTTCGGCCAGGGTCCGCAGCTCGGCAAGGGATTCTTCGGCGTCGAATTCGGGAACGCTGGGCCGTCCGTCCGGCTTCGGCGTGGGTGCCCCATCCTTTCGCGCTTTTTGCAAAAGGGTGGGGATTGGGGACTCAGTTGGCTGCGCAGCGTCCCTGGCAGCCACCGCCTGCGCCGTGATCGTGCCCTTGGCTCCAGCGCGTCCGCGTGTTCTTACGTCGATGCCAACGAGAAATGCACGCTCGCGCTCGGGATTCTCCTGCGTGGAGATCGTCCCGGCAGGCACACGACCGCGCTTACGCGCCAAGCCGCGGGATTTCTTGCGATGAGAACTTCGCAAAGCCGAAAACGCCTAACTTTATCCTTATCCTTCAGTGCCCGAGGCGCTCGCAGCCGTAGCAGCAGAAGACGCTGCGGCTTGTGCTTTCTCGGGATGCACCGCATGGGTCACATGCGTCGACGCCACTCGTCCCATGACGACCGTGGAGATGGCGTGCTTGAAGATGAGTTGCTCCTGACCGTTCGCCTCGAGCACGACCGAGTACTTGTCAAAGGAGCGGATGCGGCCCGTCAGCTTCACCCCGCTGAGCAGGTAAATCGTAATGCTGGCTCTTTCTTTTCGGGCCGTATTAAGGAAGGAATCCTGAATGTTCTGCGCCGGCTTATTGCTTTCCATAGCCGATCTCCTCAATTGGTAGACTGCGACCTTTCAACTGCCGGCCCACAACCGCCATGGGCAAGCTCAAAGCAACAGCATGTTCCTGGAAGCCTTCCCGCTGCCACAGGAACAAGGGGGGACAATCCCGCTGGACCCGGACCCCACGGGGTCGGCCATCCCGGCGGGGCAGATGACTGTAACGATACGGCGATCGTGGCCGCTTTTCAACCGAAAGTTGCCAATGAGTGGTGCCTGAGTTGACAGCACCGCGGCGGCGAGAGCAGACTTGCGGTCGAATCCTACGACAGGCGGTTTTCGGAATGCCCGCCGTTGGCGTTGCGGAACCCGCAATCTGCACATCGAATTTCCGGAGGAGATCGATGCACCACTTCGTCACGTCTTTCCTGGTCCTACCGAAGATCACCGGAACGGAGGCGGCCCAGCTCATTCTGCGCTGGTTTCACTTCCTTGCCGGCATCACCTGGGTCGGGCTGCTGTACTTCTTCAACCTGATTAACGTGCCCTTCATGAAGACGGTGGATGCGCCCGCCAAACCCAAAATATTCGAGAATCTGACCCTCCCGGCCTTGAACTGGTTCCGCTGGAGCGCGCTGGTGACGGTGTTTGTGGGCTTCTGGTACTGGGGGCAATTTCTGGTCGGGGTGGACGCCCAGCGCGACGGGGGCAGCGAGGGTAAAACGATCGGCCTGTTCCTGCTGATCTGGATCGTCGTCTTCTTTCTGCTGTACTTCGTGATCAAGAAGGCGACTCCGAACGGATACGTTCTCGGAGCGATCGTAACCGTGCTGGCGTATGCAGGGGGATGGCTGTTCGTCCACTACACGCCCGTCGGCGGAGACGACAATCACGTGTTGTGTATCGGCATCGGCGGCGGATTCGGCATTGTGATGCTGCTCAACGTCTGGGGCATTATCTGGCCGAATAACAAGAAGATCATCCGCGGCACGCTGGCGGGGAGTCCCCCGGCGAATGCCGCCGCACTCGGCCGCCAGGCATTCCTGGCCTCGCGCACGAATTTCTTTTTGTCCGTGCCCATGTTGTTCTACATGGCGGCAGCGTCACACTTTGCGAGCACGGTGATCTTCGGGAAGTAAGAAGGGCGAAGTAAGCAGCGTAGTGATCAGCGCTCTCAATAGGCCCCAAGCCACCGGCGTGGGGCCTGGTTCTTTCTGTGTTTCCCCGCCTCGTGCCATTCATGAAATCCACGTGAATTTCTGCAAACCCCGGCAGAACTATGGCTTCTGCGCGGTTTGGAAGGTGTAAAATCGGTGTCTATCCAGGTACCCGGGCCCTGAGCCCTAACAGTCTTCAGAAGTGAAATCGTAGGAGGTTATGAGTCAAATGAAAGTCTTCTCTGCCCTGACTGGTACGCTGCTGTTGGGCCTGGCAGCAAGTATGGCCCAAAACGGCGCGACTCCGCTCCGTTGGGCGGATGGCGCTCCCAACGCCACTTCCGAGGTTAAGAACGATGCCAAGATCGAAGGCTTGAAGACGGACGACGTTCATATCTTCGTTAGTATGGCCGATGTCAAAGAGACTGAATACAATCGCGTGTGGGTACAGGTTTCAAACCACGGCAAGGCACCCATCGACTTCGCCCCACTGTCGGCAATACTGGTGAATGAAAAGGGCAAGTCATTGACGGCGGAAGTGCCGGATAAGGCGGCCCACTCAATCCAGAAATTCGGCGAAGCCAAGTCTCAGGAGCTGTCTTCGGCTCACTGCAACAACATAGGTTCAGTCCAGTGCCAGCCAACCAACTCAGAGATGCAGATGTCGAAGCAAGTAGCGCAGTTCTCCGCCCAGCAGGCGGAATGGGTTCGTGACAATGCCTTGGCCAAGAAGACTCTTGCTGCCGGGGACGAAGAACAGGGTGTAATCGTTTTCAGGAAAGAAAAGAAGGCGGCGAACTACATCTTGCGTATTCCGGTCGGCGACCAGACCTTCGAGTTCCCGCTTAGGGCGGAGAACAAAGCGCCTTCCTACGATTAATCCTATCGGGACGCGCGCGGAGGAGTCATCTTCCGGGCGTGTTCCCATCTTTTTGGGGCTCAGCTCCTTCCAAACGGGAGCAACTCGCGTCACTCGCGCCTACGGACACTTAGAAGTGCTCTCGACTTTCATCTTCTGGTTGTTCCTCAAGTTACTGCCTTTAGCACACGCTGCACTCATTCCTCTATGATCTTGCTGGACAAAAAGAAATGGCGGTCTCGAAATTCGAGACCGCCTGCCAGAATCCACTGGCCCGGGTAGTTTGGGACTAGAAGTTGAACTTCGCCGTCAACTGAATCAACCGGACCGACGCGTCGCCGCCCAGGAACGATCCCAGGATGCTGGTCGGTGGGTTCACCGTTCCCAGCACCTGGCCGAAAGATCCAGAGTTGATATCGTTGATCGGCGGCTGGAAGTTGGGATGGTTGAAGAGGTTGAAGAACTGCAAGCCGATGCCCAGCTTCGCCGTCTCCATATGCGGGATCTTCGTGTACTTCATGATCGTCATGTCGGTATCGAAGTACCGAGGCCCCCAAAACTGGTTGCGGCGCTGATTGACGATACCAGTTGCCAGCTGATTAGCAGCATTGTTGGCGACGAAGTCCGGAAAGCCCGAGGTGGAAAAGCAGGAGCTTGGATTATCCAAAGAGCCGACGGGGCCCGTGCAGCTTAGGCTGCCAGAACCGTTGTAGGTAGCGAACGCCGGCCCGCCGAAACCGAGGGCGCTGAGCGCCCCGCTGGCAGCCGAGTTGACAACGGTGAAGGGGAACCCGGTCCGCCAGAAGACCGTACCCGAGAGCTGCCAGCCTTTCAGAAACTCGGTCGGACCCTTCGGGATCTCGTAAATGTAATTGGCGTTAATCGAATGCCGCGTATCGTAATCGGCATTTCCGTAATTGAACTGCCGAAGATTCTGATTGCTCGCCGGATTGAGGATGCTGCTTCCTGCTCCCGTCGAGGGGGCGTAGAACGGATTGAAACCGCCGTTGGAGATTTCATCCAGCGCGTGGCCCCAACTGTAGTTCACCTGCATCTGCAATCCGTGGGCAAACCGGTGCTGGATGCTGGCGTTCAGACCGTTGTAGTTTGAAACTCCCACCGTGTTGTATTCGGTCACCGTGCTGAAACGCGGGTCGGGCTGCGCTGCTGGCAGGCCGGGCCACCCGTTCGGGCATTTCGAAGTCGGGCAGAATCCATTGACGCCGTTGAACTGGACAGTTTCGTGGATTCCGTGATTGCCGACATAGTTGAGGGTAACCGCAGTGTTCCTTCCGATCCCCTTCTGAATCTCAAGATTCCACTCTTCGGTTGTCGGAGCCACGACATGGCCAGGATTGGCGAAACCCGGAGATGAGAAGAAGCCGTTGGTGGCCGTCTGCAGTTGCGCTAATGTTGCACCATTAGCATAACCGCTGAGCAGCGCCGCGTTCGATGCTGCTGCAACCTGAAACACATTGCCCTGTGCCGTTTCGGTCGGTGAGAGATTGCTGCCAAACACCGTAAACCCGTTCAGCACGGGAGTGTTGCTGGACAGAGCATCAGCAATCTGGCCGGGGAAGGTATCCATGAAGATTCCGATACCGCCGCGAATGACGGTGTTCTTCATCATCGAGGGAGACCAGGAGAAGCCGAAGCGCGGCTGGAACGCAACCTTCGTAAACCCCGTCAATGCCTGACTCTGACCAGTCTGGATAGACTGGTTATAGGGCTTCGCCGCGGTGGGGTCGGCAATCGAGGCGAAAGCACCGCTAAACCGCGCGAAGCACGCCGTCCCGCAGTTCGGAGTGGAGTTGTGATCCATACGCAACGCGAAAGTCAGTTTGAGGTTACTGGTTGCCTTCCACTCATCCTGTACATACCAACCGAGCTGATACAGCTTGATGGGCTGATTAAGTGAGCTGGGGAAATTCTGCAGCAAAACTGTTGTGCCGCCGCCAGACGCTGCTGAGTTCAGACCTTGTCCGCCCGAGTAAAAATCGTCCAAGCTCAGTGGAAGATCGTAACCACTGGTGAAAAATCCGTAGTCGTGATCACTAATCAGGTTGCGGTGGAAATACAATCCGAGTTTCAAGGTGTGTTGACTACTTAAGTTGTAGGAATAATCGTCCACGATCTGATAGCCGGTGACGTTACGTCCCTGCGGCCAGACGTAGTCGCTGCCGCCCACGTGCGTAAGTGAACCATCGTTCAATATGACGGTAGTGGGAAATGCCGCCAGAGTAGCAGCGAGATTGGATGGTCCAAAGATAGCGCGATAGTATTGCATCGCGTACAGCAAGCTGTTTGCACCCTTCGAACCGATCGGACGACTCCAGCTGATCTGGCCTTGATATTCCGGCTGATAGCTAGTGGAGTTGAAGATCGGGTTCAGGGCATCGGTCGCCGTCGCCTGGGTTCCGACATCTTCTTGCAAACGGACAAACACCTTGTCACTGTTGGTGACGTTGAAGTCAAACCGACCGGAGGTCAGATATTCGTGGGTGAAGTTGCCAACGGTGTTTGAGAAGGTATCGGCGCAGTTGCCGGCGCCCGGTCCAAACTTCATGCCGGTGCTGGCGTCAGTGTAGTTGATTCCTTGGCACCCGGTCGGATCAAAGCTGCCCGTGTGACCAGGCGTAAATTTTGCCTGACGGTTGGGCGCATTATCCCAGAAGCTGAACATCTTTTGGTAGAACGGCACTGAATCCGCAAAGCCGGTGGCGTTGAGGTTGTCGATAATCGCCTGCTCGAAACCTGAGGTGGGAGCGTGCCGGTTGTTGTTCTGCACCGGGATGATGACGCGCAACCCTTCGTAGTTCCAGAAGAAGAACGCCTTGTTCTTGACAATCGGCCCGCCAAACGACGCCGCATACTGGTTGGCGTTGTCGAAACCGCGAGGCGAGTCCAGGGAGTGATCCTGGAAGTTGGTATTAAAGTAGTCGTTGGCATTCATCACCCGGCCGTTCCAGAAGTAGTTGGCATTGCCGTGCCAGTTGTTTGAACCGGACTTGGAGATGTAGTTCACGTTCGCGCCGATAAACCCGCCATATTGGCCTGAGTACCCGTTGGTCACAACCGTCGCTTCCGCGACCTCGTTTTGGCCGAGCAGCAGGTTGGTAGCGCCCGAGTTGTTCAGGTTGAGGAACGGATCGTTGTCGTACATGCCGTTCAACGTGAACAAATTCGACGAGGCCGACATGCCGAAATTCGAGAAGTTGCCATAACCGGAACCAGTATTCATCACCGACCCGGGCGCGGTTTGCGCAATGAAACTCAGGTCGTTGCCGGGATTGGGAACTTCGGAGATTGCGCGCTCGTTGAAGGTAGTCGAGATTTCCGACGTTTCCGCCTGCAGCAGCGGAGCTTCACCGGAAACTTCCACCATCGTCCCCGCCGCTCCAACTTCCATCTTCACGTTCACGATCGCGTTCTGGCCCACACTCACGGTCGTTGTGGTGGAAAGCGCCTTAAAGCCCGACGCAGAGATATTGATCGAGTACACGCCCGGTTCAAGCAAGGGGAACTGATACGCGCCTTGGGCATTCGTCTTCGTGGCCTGCGTGAAGCCCTTCTCAACACTTTTCAGGTTGACGGTGACCGCGGGCAGAACAGCGCCGCTCGGATCGCTCACCGTTCCGCTAATGGCGCCAGTCGTCGTACTCTGCGCCATTACCACGCTGGGCACCAACAAGGCTATCACCGCAGCCATCACCAACAGCCGGCCTAACGTTGTAAATCGCATCTCGTGCCTCCTATAGAAGTCGCTGCAATTGACACTTCAATTCAGTGAAACTCGGAGTCCGATCAATGCCCCAAACGCCGTTGGTCCGAAACAGACGACGAACCTGACGACACCCTACCTACGCAACTTTTTCAAAAAGAGAAAACCAGGAATTATCCGACTGCACCAAAGAACCGGCCCCAACCCCAGTCCGTTGGCAATACGGCCTTCCACACAGGAAAAGCGGACAAACAATACTCCAAAGACACCACCTAGTGCAACTAACAATCCAAACAGTAATCACTGCAAACAACTTTGTTATGAATGTCTGGAGTGAGGGCTACCGCGTGTAGGTACTAAATTCTATAGAATTGCAGCACGCCTCTATGAGATTCGGTAGGCAGGAGATCCTGGTCGCGCCGGCAACGTAGCCAGCGCGGGAATGAGCTCATCGCCGCTTTCGGGCAGATCGCGCCGCCACTTCCCCCGGTCCAAGCACCCGCCGCACGATGGCGGTGTTCAGCTTGTACTTGCGCCCGGTGAGGTTCCCGGCATCGTCTTGGACGCGCAGATAAAAGACGGGCAGGGTGCCGCCTACCATGAACGCGGGCTCAATGGAGTCTTGCCCGTGCCCTCTTTATCGAAGGTCTCATTGGGTGACGGTCATGCTGCCGGAAGATGGGCTTGAAAAGCTGAGGCAATCGGGAAGTCAGTCGAACTGAGGAAGGAGCCGCATCCGTCGAAGGACCGACCATTTTCACGGGGGCGCCTAAGTCGCAGCTCTCACGGTGTGGCAATCCGGCCATAAGATGGGCGCGTACCCATTACTTTGGTATCGCTGAGCAGCTTCATCTTCAGATCATTGTCCACGGCGAAAATTTGATACTCGCCGCTCCACTGCTCACAGCGTGGCTTTTCCTCGCCAGGCACGATCCCCTGCGACCCCAAGCGGTTGAGCGAAGAAATAAGAATCAGCCTGCCATCTGGCGACCACGAAGGAAAACAGAAATCCTGATTCTTGGAGTGCACCAATCCCTGCGGCTCCGAGCCGTCGGGGTTCATCACAAACAAGCCGCGCCTATCATTCGCTGTGGCGGAGATGTAGGCGATTGCCTTTCCATCCGGCCCCCAGGCGGGATTCGAGTCTTCCGCATTGTGCTTGGTAAGCCGTCGAACGTTCGACCCATCCGAATTCATCGCATAGATCTGAAAAATGCCGTCGCGGTGTGAGGCGAACGCGATCTGCTTTCCATCCGGCGACCATGTAGGATCCATGCCATGGTCGGTGAGCTTCTTTGGATTGGATCCGTCGGAATCTATTAGCCAGATTTCGGGATTGCGGCTGGGCTGGGTCTGGGCAAAAGCGTAATACGCGATCTTCTTTCCGTCAGGCGACCACGCCGGGCCACAAGCGTCACCGCTCTTGTGGTCCGTTATGCGCTTGGGGCCGGTTCCATCTGAGTTCATGACGTAGATCTGCGAGTAGATTGTGTCCCGCAGCGAGCAGTAAGCGATCTTCGTACCATCGGGAGAGAGCATGGGGTCGGACCCGTACACCTTCAGCCGTGTCACCCCCGAGCCATCTGGATTCATCAGGCCGATTTCGCTCGTCCTCGGGTTCGCAACCGCACGGCCCTGCATGTCTGGGGCATCATTAGTTACGGTTACCATTCCACCCGGGTTTGCCGCGCCAGTCACTTGGTTCGACTGATCGCCGATAGCCCCTGGGCCTGACTCAGCTACCGTTATGGTTCGCATCGAAGACACTCCGATGGAGGGATCGGCTCGCACGAAAACAATTTTGTCCTTAAGGGTTCGAGCAGCGGTCGCCGAAGCAGGGGCAGTCTGCCCGAATCCAGCAGGCAGCATCGCAAATGAAGCGATCACAATACTCGCAAGAGAGGTCAAACGCGACATGGGATTATCCCCCGCGAAATAGTAGTCCCGTCGTCTGCAGGTCGCAAGGCCATGCCCGCGAGCAGGACAACTCCGCGAAATAAGAAAAGGCCACCAGCCTTTAGGCTGATGGCCGTCAAAACACCGGGGTTTAGAACACGAACCGCAGACCGAATTCAATCTGCCGTTGCGCACCCAGACCATAAACGCCCGTGCCGTTGCCGACGCGGAACGACTCATTGTCGAGTTTGGTCGTGCCATTGATCGAGCCGTTCCCATTACCGAACAGAATGCCGTTCATGGTGTTGGGCGGCAGGTTGAAGTTGCTGAAGTTCGGCAGGTTGTAGAAGCCTACGCTGGGTTCGATCGTGAACCTATCGTGGAACGTATGCCGCCAGGCTAGCTTCAGATCCATAGCGCGGAGCCAGCTGAAGTTCACCTGGTTTCCAGGAGAATCTGGAGAGCTGCAGCCGGGATCGGGGTCGACCGCCGGCGGTGGCAAGCAAATGTGAGGTGCTACAGCGTTCAGTGATGCCAGCTGCGAAGCCGTCATCAGGCCGTTCTGAATCAGAACCTGCCCCGCAGGGGTAGGCTGACCGGCAACTTTAGCGTTGTAATTGGTAATCAGCCCACTTAGACCAGCGGCGTCGGTACCGCGATCGAACTGACCCAGGTGCGTTCCCGGTACCGGGTCACCAACCGTTCCGTCACCGGTGAAATCCGTGCGGAAGATTTCGCCGACGCCTCCGGAGTTCGGAGCCACAATTGCGCTCGACAACGGGCTATAGAAGTGGGCGATCAATCCCAGGCGGAAGCCGCCGGGAACGTCTGCATACCCACCAAAGGAAATCTGATGGGTACGATCCAGCAACGCAGGGCCGAAATACCTACCCGGGTTGTTGTTATCTGCCGCCGACAATACGAAGTCCTGATCGCTGTCACCCGGCGTACCTGTCAATTGCGCTCCTCCCGTGTTGCTGAACCTTGAGAGGCTATAGGCCGCCTGGAAGTTCAACGCCTTTACACCACGGACAGGGTTGGTCACGTTTTGTACGAGCTTCATCTGCAGCGCGTTATAGACTGAGCGGCCAATCGGCTTCAAGAAGGTGGCAAAGTTCTGCATCGAGTTGACGCCCCCGAACGCGCAGGGATATCCAAGGCCGCCCGCCGAGGTCGGCTGGGCGCAACCGACTCCGGTCGCGTCGTTCGGCACTCCGAGGCCGTTGCCGACATAGTTGTCAATGACAGCTCCGGCGGTGATAGCACAATCGACGGTTGTGCACGTTCCTCCGGGACCTGTGAATTGTGCATTGGTGGCCGCAATGGCTGCCTGCGCCCCTGCCTTGCTGAAGGTGGAGATATCGCCCACCTTATTCACGTCAATGGCAAGCAGGGTACGAGTCTCGATGTTGCGGAGGAAATCGGCGCTGAACACCATGCCACGCCTGATTTCGCGCTGAATCCCCAAATTCATTTGCACCGAGACCGGGCTCTTGTAATTCGGGGCAAACAGAAATGCCTGTTGTCCAAGGCCCAGCCCCAGAAGGGTACCGGCATAGTTGGGATTCGGGGTTTGAGGATTGAACGTATTGCCCGCCAAAACCTGCTGCCAGAACGTGGTGATTTGCGGAATGACGTTTCCGATGTAAACGTTGTTGCCGCAGACTCCAGCCGGAGGGCTGATCGTGCCACTGCTTACCGGAACAGGCTGGGGGTTCCCTCCCAAGCAGCCGTTGGAAACAGCATTGAATGCTCCATTCTGAAGGCGTGCGGGGCGATCAAACAGGACATTGTTCCAAATCGCATTCTCGTAGAAAAGGCCAACGCCGCCGCGCAGGACAGTCTTGCCATTCTTGTTCGGATCCCAAGCGAATCCAAGCTGCGGCGCAACATTCAGGTTGGGCTGGTTGACGCGATTTCCGTATCCCGGGAAGGCAGCGTTGATGCTGGCATCCGCCGGCAGGTCGCTGTCGCTGCGACCCGTATCGCGGTCGTAGCGCAATCCAAGGCTCAGAGTGAAGTTCGGTTTGATCTTCCAGGAATCACCCACGTACAACCCGATGCGGTTATCCGGGCCCAATCCACCAGCCGGGAATCCCAGAGCGGGTTCCAAGGTGCTGAACCCTTGGCCATTGCCAACGCGGAGTCGGTTCATATCCCAGTTCAGAGGATTGGCTGATTTTCCGGGGAATGGACCAGCGTTTGCAAAATCAAGACACGACGTATCGGTCGTGCCAGGGATAGGCCCGCAATTCGACGCTGACGTACTGAAAGAAACCCGCGGAGCGGATCCATAGAAATTAGCGAATCCGCCGCCCTGGATGTGGTTGTAAGAAGCTCCGTAGCGAATCGTATGGGAATGGTAAATCTTGCTCCCGTCGTACTTTATTTCGCGATTCGATTGCGGCGTGCTCTGGGGAGCCAGCAGGTTCGGCCCCACAAAGAACGATCCGGCACTGATTTCCAGTCCCGTGCAGCAATAGGGGAGAGAGGAGTTGTTCAATGTCGAATCTACAATTTGGTTCTGGAATTTCAGGTACGAGAAGCGGATGCTGTGGCTGAAACTGCCAGAAGCGAAATCAAAACCAGCGACGTGCTGGCGCGTAATGTCTTTGTTGTCGTATACAGAAAACCCTAGTCCGAAGGTCGCGAGTAAGGAGTTCTTGAAATACGAATACCGATAAAAAGCCTTGGCGCCATTCCCAAGGTTGTAGTCCAGTTTGCCGATGAGGTTGTCCTCGATGAAGGGCTGGCTAAAACCAGCTCCGTCACTGGCGAAGGGCGTCCCAGTCAAAATCACGGGGGCAAAAGATGCTTGCTTGGTTCGCTCGCCGTCGCCAAAGAAGAAGAGCTTGTTCTTAATGATCGGGCCACCCAGACGCGCGCCGTACTGGTCACGCTGAGAATACAGGTCGCGGCCGCCAGACGCAGCAGCAGCCATCGAGTGATCGCGGAAGAAACCAAAAGCCTCTCCATGAAGAGCGTTGGTTCCGGAGCGGGTGGTTACGTTCACCGCACCTGAGGAAGTCAGGTCCTGCGACAAGTCCAATGACGACTGGCTGAGCTGGAACTCATCGATAGCGCTGGCGGGAACATCTGCCGTCGTGGTTCCCACAGTCTCGTCGCTCACGTCCACGCCATCCACGTTAATGCGTGCCGTGCGTCCGAAGCGTCCACCGAAGGAGATTGACGAATACCCTGCTTTGGTGGGATCGAAGTTCTGACCATCCTGAATCTGAACGCCCGGCTCAAGCTGGGCTAAGTCGAGGAAGTTGCGGCCGTTGACAGGGAGGTTTTCTATCTGTGCGGAGCTCAGAACGCCCTGCACGATCGCCTGTTCGGTATTCACTTGTATCGCCGATCCCTGGACCTCGACGATGGTGCTCTCCTGCCCGACAATCAGGTTCGCGTTCACGGTCGCCGTGTTGCCGACCTGGACGACAACCAACTGGCTTACCGTGCTAAAGCCCTTTGCCGAAATCTGCACCTTATAGCTGCCCGGCGACAGCGGACCGGAACTGAACTCTCCGGAAGGATTGCTGGCGAGCTGTGTCTTCTGGCCGGTTGTGACACTGGCGATGACGACCTTCGCGTCGCGGACAACCGCACCCGTGGGATCGGTCACTGTCCCGACGACGCTGCCCGTGCTGAGGGTGGTCTGAGACATGAGAGTTGAGGAGGTGAGTAGCATAAACACACAGACTAGCGTCAGAAAGCCACATCGAATATTGCGGGAGGAAGCGTTGCGGTAGAACATCGTCCACCTACCTTTCAGAATGTGAATATTTCCTTGCGCGCTACTTACACGAAATCGCGATGACGCTTCCGGAAACCCCGAAATTGCGCCTGACTTGACCTTTATCGTGGCAACCAGCGTCATACGCCCGGGCGGATTGAGAAAACACGCCCCTATCACGAGGGAAAAACGCACAAACAATACTCTAGATACACAGCATAGTGCAACTCGCAATCCAAACAGCACTCGTCAAAAACATCTTGTTATCAATACCTTGAATGTGAATCCGACAGAGTTGAGTACTGGATTCTATAGAATCCCACGTACGGTCCTATGATATTCGGTAGGCAGGAGATCTTCTCAAGATGTGGTTATCGCCGCTTATGGACAGTTCGTGTGGGCACTTCCCCCGGTCCCAGCACCCGCCGCACGATGGGCGTGTTCAGCTTGTACTTGCGCTCGGCGAGGTTCCCGGAGTCGTCTTGGACTCGCAGGATAAAGACGGGAAGGCTCCCTTCCTTATCGAAGGTTTCCTGGGTGACGGTCACGGGGAGAACTCCATTGAGCCCGCGTTCATGGTAGGCGGTTTCGTACCTATGTTTGCGGGTGTTTCGTGTGAAGACTCGCATCTGGTCGTAGTCGTAGGGTGAGCCGTCGTGCGGCTCGCTGAGCAGGCATAGGTACTGCGGGACTTTGTTATCGCCTTCCTGTACTTGGTTTAGCACGAAGAAAGCTACGAAGCGCTGGCCCTCGGCGTATTGAGCGACCTCCAGGGGTACATCGACATCGACCATGCGGGCCAGCACCCATCCCACATGGCCCTGAGCGTCGCGCACCAGCCACCAGTCCTCCAGCACCGGACCAGCAGGAGCCTTAGCGCCCGGCTTGGTGGCAACCGGCCTTGCGGCTGGTGTAGCGCCCGTTTGCTTCTCGGCAACCGCCCGCTTCAGGATGGCCACTCTCGCCCCCAAGGCAAGCTGATAGAGATGCTCGGTCTCGCGTCCGGGAGTGATGTGGAGATTCGTCTCATTCCGCAGAATCCCGGGCGCTTGCACGGGAGCGTTTTGGTTTTCCTTGGTGAGCTTCTCCAGGCCGTCGAAGGTCTTCTGATCCACCAGATACCGCTGCTCGACCCAGCCCTCAATGCCGCTGGCGGTGCGCACGCGGGCGAATCGCTTCTCGCGGTCGATGATGCCGACTCGCTCTCCGTTTTTCACGGTGCCGACTCGATTGTAGATCGCGGCAACTTGATCGCGCAGCGTCGCCTGAGGAGCGGAAACATAGGCCACTTCCAGCACGCGGCGACGGCCCCGGCCACAGGCGCCCAGCGTCAGCGTGGCGAGAGCCAGCGCGCAGGCCAGCCACCTCATCCGCGATGGACCCAGTTTCATAAGCGACAGCAGGCGAACCCCTCACTATAGCGCGTTGCAGCCGCCCTTAGGCACACGAAGGTTTACACCTGATGCACATCGACCCATTGTCCTGTCGCATGCAGACAACGGCCCGCCGCCTCGGTTACCATAGATTTGTGCAGCCGTCGGCCGCCGGTTGCGCGGCAGCCTTTTTCGGCGTCTAACAATGGGGACCACGCGAACAACTCGCTAACCCTCGGGCTAGAAGAAAACAGAAACGTATATGAGAACCAAAACCTGGAACCGTTTCGCATTCTTGTCGTTTACCTCGGTATTCCTGGCTGTGGCCAGCCTATGCGCGACGGCGCAGGACACGGTGGATACCGTCCTGCGTCCGCCCAAGGGATCGCAACTCGCGATTGTCATCTTCGAAGACCTCGAGTGCCCAATGTGCCGCAGGACAGCGCCGCTGGTAGAGCAGGCGTCGAAGACCTACAAGATTCCTGTCGTGCGCCATGATTTTCCGCTGCCCATGCATCCGTGGTCGTATCAGGCGGCCGTGATCGCGCGCTATTTCGACACGCATTCCAAAGCGCTGGGCAACGAGTTCCGCGACTACGTCTTCGAGAATCAGCTTGAAATCAACCTGCAGAATCTGCGTCCGTACGCCGAGAAGTTTGCGTCGGCCCACAAAGTCGATCTGCCCTTTGTCATCGATCCCACCGGCAAGCTGGCCGCGCAAGTGAACGCCGACCGCGACCTGGGCAAGGCGATCAAGCTCGACCACACTCCCACGGTGTATATCGTCAGCAGCCGCAATCCCAACAAACCTTACGTGGAAGTAAAAGACAACAACCAGCTCTACTCGACGATTGACGCAATGATGAAAGAGTAGCAGCAGTTTGTGTGGATATAGCCTTACATGGGGACGTCTTGTGTGGAGACGTGCTTGTGTGGAGACGTGCTTGTGTCGGGACGTGCTTGTGTCGGGACGGCTTGTGTGGGGACGGGCGCCTTCGCCCGTCCAGCCGAGCACAGCGAGGCGCACGCGAGCCACCGACCCAACCCGAAAAACTTTCCCGGCCACGGATTCCCGCAGATTCACCCGGATAAATCTAGAGAGACGGTTTCCGACATGTTGCGGGACGAGTCGCAGGGCAGTATCATCGCCTGCCGTTCCGATTTCCGAGGCCCAAAATGCATCCGAGTGTATTCAGGAGCGCGCAAGCGACACTGATTGTTTTTGTTGCTCTTTCAGCCTTCGCGCAGCAATCCTCTCAACCACCTTCCATTCCCACCACCGGCTTCGCTGGTCTCGATCAGTACCGGGCTTCGCGCATCGCCGTGTTCACCGATGACTACGGGCAGCTGGCGCGGTATCGCGAGGCGAACGCAAAACTCGGGGCGCCGCCCGCGGGCGAGAATCGCGTTGTGTTCTTCGGCGACTCGATCACCGACATCTGGAAGCTGGAGAATTACTTTCCGGGCAAGCCTTACGTCAACCGCGGGATCGGCGGCCAGACCACGCCCCAGATGCTGGTGCGGTTTCGCCAGGATGTGATCGATCTGCATCCCAAGGTGGTGGTGATTCTGGCGGGCACCAACGACATCGCCGGCAATACCGGGCCCATGCGCAATGAGGACATCGAGGCCAACTACGCATCCTTCGCCGAGCTGGCCCGCGCCCATGGCATTCGCGTCGTCTGCTCATCGATTCTGCCGGTGCACAACTACACGGAGCGGTCGAAGGATTTCTTTGCGCAGCGTTCGATGGCGCGAATTCTCGAACTTAACCAGTGGCTGAAGGATTACTGCGAAAAGAACAACGTCGTGTACCTCGACTACTTTTCGGCGCTGGTCGATGACAAGGGCCTTCTGAAGAAAGATCTGGCCGACGACGGGCTGCACCCGAACGATGCAGGCTACAAGATCATGGCGCCGCTGGCCGAGGCGGCGATTCAGAAAGCGATGAAGTAGATAAAGCAGTCGTTGGTCGTCCGGTCGTTAGTCGTCAGCAGTCAGCCATTCACAAAAAGCTGCTCCCTGCTGAATCTTTCCAGGCGTAACAGGCTCTATAATGGGAGTACGAGTTTCCGACCGCCGGAACCTGCGGGCATACCTGAGGGTGCGGCGGCGAGGGAGAAGCGCGAGCGAGGGCGCTCGCGCCACACTTCCCGAGGGTACTGGTGGAAACGCCGGCGCCTCCCGCGTCCGCAAGGACGCATTGGAAAGGAAACGAGCCTGCCGGGAATTTCCCGCCTGCTTGTCCTTTCCTGCACTTGGCAATTAGCACTTGGCATTTAGCCATCTGAGCGGCGTCCCGTGTCCCGATCTGGCTAAATGCAGACTGCTAAGTGCTAATGGCTGCTCTTTACGACAAGTTCGGCCGCGCGATTACTGATCTGCGGATCTCCATCACGGACCGCTGCAACTACAAGTGTGTCTATTGCCGGACGGGAAATGAAGGCGCGCTCTACGGCGATCTTCCCTTCTCCGATTATCTGCGCATGGCCCGTGTGCTGGTAGGCATGGGAATCACTAAGGTTCGTCTTACGGGCGGCGAACCGCTGCTGCGCAATGGCGTCGTGCAGTTCGTGCGCGAATTGTCGAAGTTGCAGCCTCCGAACGGGGAGCTTGATATCGCTCTGACCACGAACGGGCACCTGCTGGCGGATCTGGCACAGCCGCTCAAGGACGCTGGGCTGACCCGCGTGACTGTGTCGATGGATGCCGTCGATCCCGACCACTTCGCCCGCATCACGCGCGTGCCTAACGGATACGATCATGTGCTGGCCGGAGTCCGCGCAGCGCGCCGCGCCGGCCTGTGGCCGCTGAAAGTCAATTGCGTCCTGATGCGCGGATTCAATGAAGACCAGATCATCCCTTTCGGCATGTTTGCGCGCGAAGAGGGCGTGACCGTACGCTTCATCGAATTCATGCCGCTAGAGGAAGGCAGAACCTGGGCGCCTTCGACCGTCGTGACGCTCGACGAGATTCTGTCGCGCATGGCCGAATACCGTCCGTTAGTCGAGATTCCGCATGCCCGCTCGGAAACGGCGCGCCGGTATCGCTTCGAAGATGGTGTCGGCGAGATCGGCATCATCGCTCCCGTGTCGCATCCGTTCTGCGGGCATTGCAGCCGCATTCGCATCACCAGCGACGGCAAGATTCGCACCTGTCTGTTTTCGGTCTGGGATCATGACCTGCATGCCCAGATGCGCCGCGGCGCCAACGACGAGGAATTGGCGGAATTCATCCGCGGGGTCGTCGCGAAGAAGGAAGAGCGGCATCACATCGGAGAACCCGACTTCGTCCCCGCCTCGCGGACTATGGTGCACATCGGCGGCTAGTCGTAGAGACGTAGCTTGCTACGTCCTGCTGGCAGCATCTCAAATGTGGCGAGAGAGAGTTGCCAGCAACGTCTCTACGATAAGATCGATCTGTGAACCTTAGGAGCTTGCTTTCGACCGCAGGAGTTGTTTCCCTTCTTCTGGCTACGGCCTCGGGTCAGGCTGCTCACCTCGGCTTCGACCGCAACGACTACCCCGGCGACGCCAATCTCAAAACTCTGCGACAGACGTTTTCCTACACCGGGTACTGGCTCAACAATCCTCCCGGGGCGGCGTCGAATTCCTGGGTTGGACATCGCGCCGCGGTCGAGTCGGCCGGATTCGGCTTCCTCGTTTTGTTCAACGGGCGTCTTTACGCGGAGTTGAAGAGCGTCGCCAATGCGCAGCGCCTGGGCAGAGCGGATGCCCTCATCGCCGTCTCCTCCGCGCGGCGCGAGGGTTTTCTTCACGGCACCATTATCTTCCTCGATCAGGAACAGGGCGGGCGCATGCTGCCCGAACAGAAGGCCTACATCTACACCTGGGTCGATGCCATCAGTGCCGCAGGATTCCGCGCCGGTATTTATTGCTCCGGCATGCGCTCGACCGACGGCGAAAGCGTCGTGACCGCGGAAGACATTCGCCAGACCGCCGGCTCGCGACAGATTACCTATTGGGCGATCAATGACGCGTGCCCGCCCTCTCCCGGTTGCTTGTTTTCGCACCGGCCTCCGAGCCCATCGCAAAGCGGCGTCGACTTCGCCGAGGTCTGGCAGTTCGCGCAATCGCCGCAGCGCAAGGATGTCGCCGGACGCTGCGCCAACTACAGCCACGACGGAAACTGCTACCCGCCGGGGGACAGCGCAGATTCGGGGCTTCACATCGACCTGAATGCTGCCAACTCGCCCGACCCCTCTCACGGCCGAACGCGCTGATTCGCGCATCTGACGTCGTTTTTGACTGCTTCATTTTCGGTGCATTCTCGGGTACCTCGGTCCCATCGCGAGTCATCACCAGAGTAATGTGTTGTTATCGTGCGTTTGATCACAACAATCGCGGATCTCCTTCCACAACACGGAGTTCTGAGGAACTCGCAAATTCGGTCAGGCAACGCATGGCGACCCGACGAAGCAAACATGCACCTTTTTCAGTGCAATCAACATTACTTGAGTAAGTTTTCGCTCCCTTAGTTTTTTCCAATAATCGCGACAGTTCATGACCTTCCGGATGCGGTGACAAGCTCCCGGGACCTAGAACTCAATTGTGCGTACAGGAGATTCCTTCAAAGGAACCATGAAAACAGGAAAACTACTTCGGATCGGAGCAATCGCGCTGGGCTTGGCCCTCGCCACAACGATGGCCTCAGCGCAAGCTATCAACTCGGGCGCGCAGACCATCGCCCTTAACGCCACTCTGGCAGAATCGCTCACGCTGAGCCTTTCGGCGAACTCGGTGAACTTCACCCTCGCTGCGGGCAGCGCGGCCAATGCCGGTAGCACCAACATCACGGCGACCACGTCGTGGGTATTGAAGCCGGGCCGGACCGCGGTGGGCGTGTACGCCTACTTTGCGAATGCGGCGTCGGCGCTGACCGATGGCGCGGGAGATAACATTCCGTCATCCGCATTCTTCATTGCTGACAACGCGGGCCCGTCGACGGCTCTGACCAGCACAGTGGCCTTCGGCGCCGCCAACGGCGGCATGCAGCTGGCAAATGTTGCGATCAACGGCGCAAATAAGAACTCCAGCCGCACCGACGTGATGGCCTTCAACATCAACCTGACGGGCGGC
>Ga0075030_100000880_pt1 | contig 26798 bp, 18 predicted proteins | sample LitLauG_LLR_2012_FD_71393 | JGI IMG/M metagenome (GOLD analysis project Ga0075030, IMG submission 71393) | Freshwater sediment microbial communities from Pennsylvania, USA - Little Laurel Run_MetaG_LLR_2012 | ecosystem: Environmental > Aquatic > Freshwater > Creek > Sediment | place: USA...
GGGATTATCTTCGCCATCGGGTGTAGGTCTCCTTTTCGGAAAGGCTTTAGCTTGCGAGGCCAAAGCCAACTTACACCCTCTCGCTTTTTACACAATCGAATTTACGTCACCCGACATTTGGCACCCGCGAATTGCGCGAAAATAGAAATGGTCTCACCAGTAGTTCTATGCGCGAGTTGTCGGACCCCAGGGGCTAAGAGCCTGTGTGGGAACCCGGTCGTCCCTCCGGGACTTGAATCATTGGTTCCACTCTTCCCTTCCCGGCGCTGAAGCGCCGGGCTATTGGCGGACGCCCCTACGGGGTTGGATTCTTCGCTGTAACCGCCTGGGCGCTGGCGCCGCACGTTCGTAACTCCAAAGGTTCCTCTAAAGTCATTCCACGGTTCAACCGATGAAGGTCTGGAGGCGGCAAGTCAGCCGGGCAATGAAGTAGTGGCGCCGCGTCCTCGGGAGAAAGCTTATGTCCACCGCAGCTGTTTCCAGCTCGTCGATTTTCCAGGAGATCCAGAGCTTCTACCAGAACCGTCAAACCGATCTCAAGCAGCTGGGCAGCGCGCTTCAGAGCGGCGATCTGAACGGCGCTCAGCAAGCGTACACGGCGCTGGCGCAGCTCGGAGAAGCCGGGCCTTTTGCCAATTCCGAGCCGTTTGCGAAGTCCAGTCGGGCCCAGGCCTTCGACGCACTCGGCGAGGCCTTGCAAGCCGGAGACTTGACGCGAGCGCAGTCATCGTTCGCGGCACTCACAGCCGGTCAAAGCAATCTGGCAGGCTCTCCGCAGGCCACTCCGCCGGCGGTTGTCAACCTCAGCAGCAATCAGCCGGTCACGTCGCCTCCTGTCTACAATAACTCTTCCATCTACCAGCAGTTGCAAGCGTACCAGCAGCAGCGGGCCGGCGACCTCGCCCAACTTGGGCAGGACCTGCAAGCCGGCGATCTGCAGGCGGCTAAGCAGGACTTCAATACCCTGACCACACTCGGCCAGACGGGCCCCAATAAGAACGGGCAAACCTTTCAGCGAGCCGACCGAGCCCAGAGTTTCCAGGCCATCGGTCAAGCGCTGCAATCGGGAGACCTCGCCGGAGCGCAATCGGCGTTCGCCAGCCTTCAAGCCACTTTTGGCAAGCAAAGTCAACCGGCCCAGTCCGCCATTCAAGCCTACAATTCCGGCGTTACGGAGATCGTCATCAACCTCATCGCTCCCACCGGCCAGACTCCGCCCCCTGAGCCACCGGTCAGTAAAGCGCCGTCTCTCATCATCGCGAACACAACCTCTACCGGCTCCGCCATTCCTGAAATCGTCATCAACTTGGGAGGCGCGAGTGTGGGAGCCGCGTCCAGCACGGGCGCTTCGAATGGATCAACAACGCCCGAGCTCATCGTCAACCTTAACCTTGGTCAGGGCAATTCTGCGACGGCTCCTCCCGAAGAGGTGACGATTGATTTCGGCAGCGGCAATTCTGCATCGCAGGTCTCGATTGCAACTCAGGGACAGAATGGCAGCCCCGCCGACCAAATCACTCTGAACCTCAACCAGCAGAGCACCAACGGCTACGAACTCATTCTGAGCCTGCTCAATTCCAATTTGCCGAGCCAGACTCGCAGCAGCGCCGGCAATGCTCTGAGTGTGAGCGCATAGTTCCGCAGCTAGTCCCGCGGCTTAAGCTCCGCAGGCACAATTCTCGACCTTTGCGGCATCGTCCTGGCTGGTGGTCCCCACGTTGCACGCCGGGCACAAAGCCGCAAATCATGGGGGCGTTTCGGAAGTGTCTCCGCCCGAAACGCCCCCGCACTATTACCGCCGATTCCCTGCCACCTACTCTTTCTCTTTCTCTTTGCCGCCCGCCCCCAGGCGCTTGGCCGCAGCCCGCTCGCGCGTCGCCGCCACCTTTCTTCCGAGTTGGTCGTAGGCCTCGGCCAAAAACGTATGGGGCTCGGGCGCTTTGGGATCGAGCGCTGCCGCCTTCTTCAGCCTGGGCAGGGCGGCGGCAGGATCTCCCGTGACCACTAAAACCCGCCCGAGAAGCAGGTTGGTCCCGTAGTCGTCGGGATCCGCCTCAAGCACTTTTTCGCATTCCTGGATGGCCTCCTTCATGCGGCCGGTTTGGGCATAAGCCATCTCCAGCATAAGGTGCGCTTCCTCGAACTGCGGCAGCCGGGCCACGACGATCTCCAATTCGTCGGCCGCTCCGGCAAAGTCTTTCGTCGCGACCAATGAGGCAGCCAGGTGGAAATGCGGAGTGGTCAGTTCCGGGCGCATTTGCACCGCCTTGCGCAGCACAGGAACCGCCTGCGGGAACTGCTTCAAGGAGAAGAAGCACTGCCCGAGTTGCGCATAGGCGACGGACATGTCCGGATCCTTGACAATCAACCGCTGCAACACGGGCACCGCTTCCTGGTAGCGATGATCTTCGATCAGCAAGAACGCGCGGTGGTTCAGGTTGGAAATCTCGAACTTATCCTTCGGATCGGCGCCATGGCCCTGGGCGCTGGACCGGGAAGTGTTTTGACTGGTGGCTACATAACCGAGCGCCGCCAGTTTTTCTTGTGCTGCCGGATCCACGGGCGCCTGGGGCGCTTCACGGCTGCTGCTTGTTTTTTGCCGAAAGGCATCGAGTTGGCCTGCCAGAGTGCTGGTTACCGCTGTCGAGGAGGAAGACAAATTGTGCTCCGCGTTCGGATCCATGGACTGGTCATAGAGCTCCTGCCGCGGGGACTTGATGTAGAGATACTTTCCCGTGCGCAATGAGCGCAGCGAACTCCATCCGTAGGCGCGCTGCGGATAGTCGGTTTCGGCATAGGCCGGGCGATCGGGTCCTTTTTGCGGAACCTCAGCGGCGGCGCTTTCGGCGGATGCCGCTTTCGGCGCCTGAGTTGGTGTCATCATGGACAGCAGCGATTCTCCCTGCACTTCCCTGGGAACGGCAATTCCAACTAGCTGCAGGATTGTCGGTAACACATCGACCAGCTCAACCCGGCTCTCGATACGCTTTCCCCCAGCACTTTTTTCAGCCGAACCGGGCAACTTGATCGCGAGCGGCACATGGATGGTTTCATCGTAGAGAAAAATACCGTGAGTATCCTCGCCATGGTCCCCCAGCGCTTCACCGTGATCGGCCATTAGTGCGATCACCGCGCCTTGGTAGAGTCCACGCTCCCGCAATTGGCCCAGAAACCTTCCTACCTCGGAGTCCGCATAGGCAATCTCACCGTCATACGGCGCGGAAGCATATTTGCTTTTGTAGGGCTCGGGAGGGTCGTAGGGATCGTGGGCATCGTAGAGATGCACCCACATAAAAAACGGGCCCTGAGGATGCTGGTTCAACCAGGCCAGAGCATGAGCAACTACCTCGGCGGCGCGGCGCTCGGACGAATGGTAACGATCTTCGCCTGGTCGCATCTGGTGGAATCCGGCGTCGTAGGTGTCGAACCCGCGCTCAAAACCGCGGGCAAATCCGGACTGGGGATCGAGAACCATGGCGCCGACAAAGGCGGCGGTACGATAGCCGCGGCTGCGCAAGATCTCTGGAGCGTAGGGCAACTCCGGCGCCAGCGGGACCTGGAAATCGTTCACCAGATGAAACTGGGGATAGGTTCCGGTGAGAATGCTGGCGTGCGACGGCGCTGTCAGCGGGACTTGGGAAAAGGCCTGAGTGAAGACCACGGAATCGTGGGCCAGCGCGTCCAGATTCGGCGTCAGTCCGAGCTTCGAGCCGAGGAAGCCGATGCGGTCGGCTCGCGTGGTATCGATCGTGATCAGGATGACATTAGGAGGCACTGCGGGAGGCGCGGGCTGAGAAGGCGAGGGCACCGCCAGCGCGCTCGCCGTGCACCAAACCGTCAGGCAAAGTAGGCAAGCCAACCGGCGAGTAGCGGGCATGGAAAAAACTGTCATTTTGGGCAGATCATCTTGGGCGAACCAACTTGGGCAGATCATCTTGGGCAGATCGGAGGCGGGAGATTTCACCTTCAGCCTATTCCTGTGGTCCGCCCGGTCCCGGCCCGTTCTCGGCCAGACGTTTGGCCACACTCCGCTCGCGCTCGGCGTCGTCATTCCGGCCTAACTTGGCGTAGGCATCGGCCAGAGACAGGTGCGGGTCGGGCGACCCGGGCCGAACCGAAGCCGCTTTCAGCAGTCTCGGCAGGGCGTCCTCCGGCTTGCCTGAACGTATAAGAACACGCCCAAGAATGAGGTTCGTTCCGTATTGTTCGGGCATTACGGCGAGCACCGTTTCGCATTCCTTGATCGCCTCGGGCAGACGGTTGGTGCGGGCATAGGCAATCTCGAGCAGGATGTGGGTTTTCCACGATCCCGGCATTTTCGCGATCACGCCCTCCAGTTCGGTCACCGCCCCCTCGTAATCCTGGGCCTTGAGCAACATGTTGCCGAGTTCGTACTGCAAATCGGGGGAATCCGGGATCAATTCCACCGCCTTGCGCTTGGCTTTCACGGCCTCGGCGAAGTTCCCCCGTCCCGCCTCGGCCGTGCCTAGTTTCGCGTAGGCAATGGGCATATTCGGCTCTTTGGCAAGGATTTGATGAAGCAGGAGAACGGCTTCGTCCAGGCGATTCTCCTCCAGCATCTCGTTGGCGTGCGACATCATATTGCCAATCTCGATCTTGTCCTTGGGATCGGCGCCCAGGCCCATGGCAGCAGCCTTGGGTGAAAAATTGGCCGCCGCCATGTAGCCGAGGGCGGCCAGTTTCTCCTGCGCTTCAGGGTCATTAGACGCAGCGGGCGCTTCCCCGCTTTTGGTGGTCTTTCGCCGGAAGTCTTCCAACTGGGCCTGCAACGTATCGGCCACCGCCTTGGACGCAGCCGACAGGTCGTGCTCGGCCTTGGGGTCCGCTGTCATGTCATAGAGTTCCCGGCGTGGCGCCTCGATCAACAGATACTTGCCCGAGCGCAGCGAGCGCAGGGAACTCCATCCATAGGCGCGGAGCGCGTAATCGGTTTCCGCATACAGCGGCCGGCTGGTGGACGAAGGCGGGGCAAATGCGGCGCCGGCAGCGGGCAGCGGCTTCATCGTCGTCGTCATCGTCATGGTGCCCAGCAGCGATTCCCCCTGGATTTCCTGTGGGACCTCAATTCCCACCGTCTGCAAAATCGTAGGCAGCACATCCACCAGTCCGACGTGGTCCTCGATCCGCTTCCCCGCAAAACGCTCCCCCGGCAGCTTCAACAGAAGGGGCACGCGGATGGTTGCATCGTACAAAAAGAAGCCGTGGAACTCTTCCCCGTGGTCTCCCAGCGACTCCCCGTGATCGGCCATGACGGCAATCAACGAGTTTTCGAAAAGTCCGCGCGCGCGCAACTGGTCGAACAGTTTCCCCACGGCAGAGTCCACGTAGGCAATCCCGCCGTCGTAGGGCGCCGACTTGTAGCGGCCCTTGAAGGGTTCCGGAGGATTGTAGGGATAGTGCGCATCGTAAAGATGCACCCAGATAAAGAAGGGGCCGGGTTCGCGGATGCTCAACCAGGCCAGTGCGTGCTCTACCACCGCCGTGGCGCGGCGTCCAGTCGATGTGTAATGGTCCTCTCCCGGAGCCGCTTTGTGGAAGCCGGCGTCGTAAGTATCAAATCCGCGGTCAAAACCGATGCTGAGGCCCTGGGACGGATCGAGAACGATGGAACCGACAAAGGCCGCGGTGCGGTATCCCTGCGCTTTCAGAATCGCAGGCGCGTAGGGCAGGTCCTTCGACAGAGGCACCTCGAAATCCGCTACCTGGTGGAACTGCGGATTGGTGCCGGTGAGGATGGTGGCATGGGACGGCGCAGTGAACGGGGCTTGAGCGTACGCGTGCGTGAAAACCACGGAGCGCCGGGCCAGCGCATCCAGGTTCGGCGTCAGACCGCTCTTTGATCCCAGGAACCCCATACGGTCGGCTCGAGTCGTGTCAACCGTAATCAGGATGATATTGGGATGGGCTGCCGGACCGGCCAGCGCGCTCGCGGCCAGCAAAATAATGCAAACCAACTGACGAATCAGGGACATTGTCAACAGTCTATCACCGTAGATTTTGGGGTCTGTGCCCACTCAGCGTCTTTTGCGATCAACTGAAATCAGTGCTGGGGGGTAGCGGCCGGCGCAGTAGCGGCTGGCTTCTTGGCCGCTGGAGCTGCCTTGGGCTTGGGAGCCTTGGGCGATGGTTGGCAATCCTTCGGATAAATGAAGAGCGTGGGATCCTGCGGGCCGACAACCACATTCTTGTAGTGAATCACCGGGTTGTGTCCGTTGGCTCGTCGAAACTCCACTTTGACCGGAAAGCCCTGCAGATCGTCCGCTTCCCAGAATCTCAGTTTGACAGGCGCCGCAAGCCTCGGTGAAGAGAGGGTAACGTCCTCGACCTTGCAGGAATGGCCGTCCATCGTCTCTTGCCCGGCGGCGGCACGCTCCACCGTGTAGCCGGGCCTGACAGTGGTGATCGGTGCGGTGCGAAAGAAGGGGTTGCCATCATGGATGCACCCGCCGGCTGAGACCCCGAAAGACTCGAGCGTGGTCAGATCTACAATAAAGTAACCGTGCTCTTCCGGGCCCTCCGCTCTCACCAGGTTCCCAGACCGGTAAATATACCCTTCCCGGACGTCGCCATTCATGACGCTCCCGACCATCACGGCGGAGAATTCCGGGAAGGCGTCCATCGGAAACTGGGTTTTTGCGGATGGCGACGCAGCCGTCGGAACAGCCGATTTCTCTTCTTTGGAGGCTTGGTCCTTTGAAGCTTGCGCGCTCAATAGCGCTGTGAGACAGCAGATGAACAGAATAGCCGCCGGCCAACGTACCATGTTTTTCATTCTCCTCCAATTATCATGTCCCGCAAAATTCAGCGCAAATCTCAACTGCCATCCTGAGCGAAGCGAAGGACCTATGCATTTGCTCTCGGCGCTGGAATGCAGAGGTCCTTCGCTTCGCTCAGGATGACAAATTCCAATATGCGTTGCCTGAAAAGAAGCCGGTTATCGCGGGGGCGTAGCCCGTTGCGTAACCGAAATCCATTGCATAACTCTCTTGCAGAATACAGAAAAAAGGCCACGCTGTGAATCAGCGTGGCCTAAACAGAAAGCAAAACCAGTTACTACTAGAACGTCTTGGTCAGGCTCGCTTTCGGCGCCTGATGAGCTGCAGCGGCGGAAGTTTTGCCGGAATTCGGCTTGGCGCCAGCCGCGCCCGGGATCGAGGCCGACAGGTAGCCGTAGTTCCCGAAGAACTCATAGCCGTAGAAGCCCAGGTAACTGACCCAGCCATACCGATGGAGAATCTTGCTCGGTTTGGTGAGGGTGAGAGTGAACCACTGCTCGCCGGTGTAGCCGCCATAGATGGCGTCAATCAGATTGTCGGCGAGGGCATAGGCATTGCCCTGAATCGGAGTGCCGGCAGCTGCGGCAACGCTGAGCTTGTTGCCTTCCATCGTAGCGTTGTTGGGCAGGAAGCAGGCATTCTGCAGGTTGTCCACGCCTCCGGCGTAGAAGTTGATGTTGCCACCGTACACGACCGATTCATAGTTGCAGTAGAGGAACGAGTCGGAGTAGTCGGCATAGCCGAGAGTAAAGGAACCCTGGGCGAAAGCCGCACTGCATCCGAGAACGAGAAGAGTGATTACCGCCAAGCTTTTCATTTTCAAAGTAATTTCCTCCTGGAAGTTTTTCTGTTCACCTGCGTGAAAGTTGCGCCGGCCACGCCGTAAAACTACCAGTGTGGCTCAAGCACAAAAAGTCAAAAACAAACGCGAAGCCAGTTACTTCGTGACCATCTTGGTCAGGCTCGCTTTGTTCTGATGAGCCGCAGCGGCAGACGTTTTGCCCGAATTCGGCTTCGCGCCCTTCGCTCCCGGGATCGAGGCCGACAGATAGCCGTAGTTCCCGAAGAACTCATAGCCGTAGAAACCCAGATAGCTGACCCAGCCATACTTGTGCAGAACTCTGCTCGGTTTGGTGAGGGTAAGGGTGTACCACTGCTCGGCGGTGTAGCCGCCATAGATGGCGTCGATAAGATTATCGGCGAATCCATAGGCTAGGCCTGCGACCGGTGCGCCGGCAGCAGAGGAGACGCTGACTTTCACGCCTTCCATCGTAGCGTTGTTGTTGAGGAAGCAGGCATTCTGAAGGTTGTCAATACCCGCGGCGTAGAAGTTCGCGCTGCCACCCCACGCGATGATCTCGTAGTTGCAATAGAGGAACGAGTCGGTGTAGTCGGCATAGCCGAGGGTGGCCGAACCCTGGGCGAAGGCCGCGCTGCAGCCGAGAACGAAGAGAGTGATTACCACCAAGCTTTTTAGTTTCAAAGGAATTCCTCCTGGAAGTTTTGTGTTCACAATTGTGAAAAATCACGAATCCTGAGCGCAGTGACGCCCACGTGGGGAAGGCGCAGAACGTTGGACTGACCCGGGAAGCGCTGTTCATTGCGCCGGCTCTTGATGCCTAGCCGGTTGCACTGACTGTGGAAGCTTAGCGCATCCCGAAACTAAGTCAAGCCAATAATAGGCGTAGCCGGAAAAAAAATGCGCAGAAGGTAAAAACTTTGCGCTCTTGGCGCAAAACACCAGCATCGCGTGAAATTCCTTGTCCGTAGCCAGCTTTGGCCGACGCCGGTGATGCCTGTCACTCAATTTGGAGTCGCGGCGCGGCGCGCGTCACAGGGCCGAGTGAGAGGCGTCACCAGCGCCATGATGGTTCAAACTAGAACGTAATTCGCACGCCGAACTCCATTTGCCGTGGAGCTCCGTTGCTGTACGTGCCCGAGCCGGGCAGGACCCGGTCCAGACGCGACGTGCAGAAGGTGGTTGAGTTGCCGCAGTATCCGGCCGAACTGGAGTTGTTCAAAGAACTGCCGGGAGCGCCGTTGAGAACGCCGCTGAGCTGGTTCCCAGCGCCACCAAAATTAGCCCAGTTGAACACGTTAAACACGGCGACGTTGGGCTCGACCTTCACCCGCTCTCCCACTTGAAAGGGCCGGCTCAAACGCAGATCCATCGTCTTCAGCCAGGTCGCTTCCGCAAAATGCCCGGGCAGCGCCTGACATGGCTGGGTTGCAGAGCGGATATTTGAGCAGATCAGAGGCGCATACGCGACCAGATGAGTCAGTTGATCCTGCCTGAACAGATTGCTACGGACTAGTTCCAGTCCCGCCGGCGTCAGCTGCCCGGCGACGTTGGTGTTGTAGTATGCGATGGCTTTGGTCAAATTGGTGGTTGAATATTTCCCCGTGTTGCCAATCAAGGTCCCGGTCAAAAGGTCGCCCACCGTGCCGTCACCGGAAATGTCGCTGCGGAAGATTTCCCCTGCAACTCCGCCGCCATCCTGTTGCGGGATATACGCGCTCAGGGGCAGCGGCGACGACAGATGCGCGATCATCGCGAGCCGCAGCCCATGCGGCAAATCCGCGATCGGAGTGAACGTCAGCTGATGCCTGCGGTCGAGCCCGGCGGGCCCGAAGTGTCCCACGTGCGGACGGTTGTAATCCTCCGCCACGTTCATCAGCGAGTAATCTCCTCCGCTGCCGTTGGGCTCGGCAACGTTGCTGCGATACCGGGAGAGCGTGTACTGCAGCGACACGTCCAGCCGGCGCACGTAGCGAAACGGATTCTCTCCGCTGACCGTGTGGTAGGCCAGATGCACACCTTCATATTTCGAGCGTCCGCTCGGAAAGAACATGATGTTCGAACCCACGGCCGGATTGATCCCGCCGAACGCCGCCTGCGGCTTTCCCACGACCGAGCAGGGAAATGGCCCGCAGAACGCGTTCGACGAATCCAGTCCGTGGCGCGCAAAATCGGTGATGCTGGCTCCCGGCACCGCCGCCAGATAGCAATCCACCGCCTTATACGAACCGCCGGGCTGGCCATTGGCGCCGGCGTAGGTCGCCTGCGGGCAATTGGCTTTCACCGACAGGGGATTCGCTGCCACCGTGGCATTGATGGCATCCAGTTCCGGCTGATAGGTATTGAGCGAGTGATTAGGATTGTCGCCGCCGTTCAGGTAGCCCGCGTCTCCGACGTGATTGCTGTCAATCCCCAGCGGAAACTGGGTGCCGATTTCGCGCACATAGTCGGCGGAGAACACACCGCGTTCCCCCATCTGATGCTGAATTCCGAAATCGATGTGCACCACGCGCGGTGTCCGGAAGCCGGGCGCCAGCAGGCCGCCGAAATTGGCAGCGCTGTTGGCCAGCGAGTAAACATTCGGTCCGCCGGTGACCGCCGACTGGGCCAACTGGAAATCGCTCTGCAAGGTCTGAATCAAGGATGAAACCGCGCTAATCGGCTGCCCGCAAATGCCGGTCGCGATGTCCACTCCTTTCACCGAACTCATCACCGATCCATCCGGAAACAACACCGATCCCGCCGGACAGAGCGTCAGGCTGCGATTATATTGGCCGTTTGACAGGCGGTTGATACGGTCCTGATACGCGTTCTGGAGCAGAAAATTGTCATAGAACATTCCGCCGCTCGCGCGGACCACGGTTCGCCCGCTGTGTCCCGGGTCCCACGCCACGCCCACCTGCGGTGCAAAATTCAAGTTGGGCTGGTTCACGCTGCCGCCGAGGAACTGGTGGGTGAGGGCCGGCGCGACCGCGTTCGGAATCAGACCGAATTGATCGAGAATCAAGCCGCTCGGGCACGGTGGAGTATTCGCGATCCTGCTGTTGCTCAAGGCCGAACACGGGATCGGCGCCAAGTCGCCGTCGGTGCGCCCGGTGTCACGCACATAGTTGATGCCGAGGCTGATGTTCAGGTTGGGAAACAGATTGAAGGTGTCGCCGATGTAGCCCTCGAGGCGGGTGTCGAAGTGTCCGCCGGTCGAGCGGTTGAAGGCCGAGTTCTCGCTGAAATTTCCCAGGCCATTGAAGATCGTGATCGTGCCCACGGGGTAGTTCAAGGGATTGTCCGCCGCTCCCCGCGGATCGCCAGGGTAAAGCGGCACAAGGCTTGGGTTGCCATTGATCGCGTTGATCACGTCCAGTCCGTTCGAACTGGTCACCGATGGTCCAAAATTTCCCGGCGCATAGAAATCGCCTTGCGCGATGCGATGGACCGCTCCTCCGAAGCGGATGGTGTGATTCACCTTGTAGATAGTGCTGCTGTCGTAGCGCCCGAAAAGATCGCGCTGAATGGTTTGCCGCGGACCGGCCACGCTCGGCCCCAGGGCATACGATCCAATCTGCATGTGGAACGGCGCGGTTGGAAAGGTCACCGAATCCTTCAGGTCCGGATTGATGGCGTTGACCAACTTCTGATAGCCGAAGCGCGCGCTGTTGACATACTTTCCACGGTTCCAATCCACCCCGAGAACGGCGGCAGGAACGTTGATCTGATTGCGAAAATTCGACAGGCTGTCGGACGGCCCGATCTGGTTGGCGTTGTCGTAGCTGAGCCGCGCGAATCCCTTCATGTTGTCGCTGAAGTTGTAATCCAGCCGCGCCGTCAGCATGTTCTCGCGGAAATAAGCGGACTGCAGGGCAGTGCCGGTGAAAGCGGGGAATCCAAGTTCCATCGGCAAAACCCCGTCCTGCTTGGTGCGCTCACCGCCGACGAATAAAAACGCCTTGTCCTGGATCACCGCGCCGCCGGCCCCAAATCCGTACTGCTGCCGGCTGTACTTCGGGCTGCCCGAGGGAAAACCGGCCAGGCCGACGACGCGGTCGCGCAGATTTCCAAACAGATCGCCGTGCCACTCATCCTCAGCGGAGCGCGTCGTTACCCGCACCGCGCCGCTTGCGTTCAGCGACTGAAATACGTCGGGCACGACTCGCGAGACAACCACTTCGCGTACCGCATCGGCCGGCAGGTTCAGCGTGGACGCGCCCTTGGTCTCATCCATGGCCTCGACTTCATCGATGTCGAAGTGCGTCGTTCGTCCCAGTTGGCTCTCGATGGAGAGCGATTGGAGTCCGCTTTTGCCCGGCTCGAAAATCCTTCCATCCACGGTCTGCACGCCCGGCTCGAGCTGTCCGGCATTCAGGTAGTTGCGCCCGTTGATCGGCATCCGGTTGGGAACGTCGCCACTGAACTTGCTCTCCAGGCGCGGTGGCCCGGGATTGATCCATTCCAGCTTGAAATCCACCGTGGCCGCCGCCCCCAACACCGCCGTGACGCTGCTCTCGACCGGCTCCAGGTCCCGCCCTTCCACCCGCACCACGTAGGCGCCCGGCGGCAGGGATTCGGTAACATACTTCCCGTCCTTGCCAGTGCGCGTCACGCCCCGGGTTTCGGTGGCCTGCGAACTGTATAGAACCCGCGCCCCTTCCACCGGGCTGCCTACGTCATCCAGCACCGTGCCCTGAATGGTGGCGGTGGGAGGGTTTTCCGGGGTCTCCGCTTCGTTCTGGGCCCACAACGAAACAGTGCAAGCAGCAACGAGCCAGAGGCCAATGGGCAGGCAACGGCGAACCAGCAAGCCAGAGCAATCGAACAAAATGCCACTCTCCTGGGGGCAGAACCTCAAGTAGAACCTGGAAGCGATTCCGCGTCTAAGGGTCTTATAGTCTTTTAATGAAAATCGAATAGAACAGTTTACTAGATGCGCGTAGTTACCCGGGGCGCTGTACGTGTTTTTCAGGACGCTCCCGGTCCGAGGCTCGGAACCAGGTCCAACGTTATGGGAGCACATGAAATATGAAACTAAAACCTTGACATTCTTGGGTCGTCGAATCGCGGCCTTGGACCGCTAAGTGCGAAAGCCAGGTGGGCGGCTTCGCAGAATCGCGGAATCGTGCTACTCTCCTGCGTTTACGAGAACTTTCTCGTCTCATGTTTTCTTTCCTGCGCTGGGCCCTCGTTCCCGCTCTTCTGCTTGTTTCTCTGCAACTCGTGTCGGGCGACGACACAAAGGCTCCGGCCCTCCCACCGGAACTTGCGGCTGCGGACCAACTTTATCGAGCGGGCAAGTTCGCGGAAGCTGAGGCCGGCTATCAGGCGCTGCTGAAGGCTGATTCGAAACTGGTGCCTGCGCAAGTTGGGCTGGTTCGGAGCATGTTACGGCAGCAGAAGGTTGGTGCGGCGTTCGACGCGGTCAACACTGCACTTGCAGCGCAGTCCAATTCGGCCGCGTTGCTGGCCGCGAAGGGCGATGTCCGGTTTCGCCGCGCTGAGATGTCAGAGGCCGAGTTGTCATACCTCGCGGCAAAGAAGCTCGACCATAATGAAGTGCATGCTTATCTAGGACTGGCCAGGGTTTACAGCGCCTACTCGATGTACCGCATAGCCTATGGCGAGTTGGAGATCGCACACCAATTGGCCCCTGACAATATCGCCGTACAAAAAGCGTGGCTGGAGATGCTTCCGCGACAGGAGAGACGAGCGGCGCTGGCGGCCTATCTCAACGGGGTCCATCCCGATGATGAGGAAGAAACGAAGCGGATGACCGAGCATTTGGAGTTCCTGAAAGCGACAGCAGACAAGCCGATTCATGCATGCACGCTAGTCAGCAAGGTGGAGCAAACGGAGACGAAACTGGAGACGATGGATGCGGATGGGGGACGGCGCAGTCGAGGCGTGAGCATGCCGCGGGGTATAGGCCTGGCGGCTAAGTTCAATGACCAAGATGTCAAACTGCTGCTTGACACGGGAGCAGGCGGGATTCTGGTCAGTCGCAAGGTCGCGGAGAAGGCAGAATTGACGCGCCTCTCGTCCTTGCGCTTTGGAGGCATCGGCGACCGGGGGCTGCAAACCGGCTACACGGCCGTAGCCGGTCACATCCGAATCGGCGAACTGGAGTTCCAAGACTGCGTGGTCGCCGTTAGTAATCAGGGCGCGATCGCGGACGGAGACGGGTTGATCGGTGCCGATGTGTTCGGGGATTATCTCGTTGACATCGATTTTCCGGAAATGCGCCTCAAGCTATCGCCTTTGCCGAAGCGTCCCGAAGATCCGGCTCCACCAACATCGCTGAACAGCGAGGGAGAGGAACAAGCGAGCGCGGAGACAGACCTGAAGGAAGGCAGCGCCAGCGAACCGACTTCAAAAGGGCAGAAAACTTCCCCGCCCAGAACGCAGACCTCGCGTCGCCTGCCTAAAGATCGTTACATTGCCCCGGAGATGGTCAACTGGACAAAAGTCTTCCGCTTTGGCCACGCGATATTGGTGCCGACCAGTGTGAACGATTCCAAACCCAAGCTGTTCGAACTTGATACGGGCGCATTCAGCAATGTTCTCTCGCTGCGTGCAGGGCGGGAAGTCGCCAAGGTGGGCTCAGATTACCGCGATCAGGTGATGGGAGTGAGCGGCAAGGTGAATCAGGTCTACAGTTCGAAGAAGGCGACTCTGGCGTTCGGGCACCTTCGGCAATCGAACCTGGGCATCATCACGTTCGACCTCTCCAACGTGAGCGCGCAAACCGGGACGGAGGTTTCCGGCTTCCTGGGATTTGAAATGCTCAGGCGGCTTGAGTTGAAACTGGACTACCGCGATGGTCTGGTAGATTTTGTGTACGACCCTAAACGTGTGCCCCTCGCAAAATAGCCCCCAAGGCTGTTGGACAGAGCCGATCAGAACGTCCCCTTGCGCGTGTAGTACCCGGCACGATAGTGCGACTGATACCGTCCTCCCGGTGGCGCGTTCGTGAGGTCCACACGCAATTGACGAAAATCGGAATTCGAATAGCGTTCCGACGGATAGTAGGCGAGCAGATATTGGGTCCGCAGTTCGTCGCTGATCTGGCGGAAGGCGTCATCCAATTGCGCCAACGACGTGGCGTAGTAATATTTCCCGCCTGTATCGGATGAAATCTGAATCAGCGCGTGCTCGCCGCCCGTATCGCGACCGGCGCTGGCTTCGATGGGCACGATGATGATGCTATAAATAATCGCTTCCGACTCCTGGGCGGCGCGGAGCGCCTCTTTGTAATCCACCTGGCTCACCGTGTCACCGCCATCGGTGATCACCACCATCACTTTTCTTCCCTGTCGCCGGCTCAGTGCCTGCGATCCCAGAAAAATCGCATCGTAGAGCGCCGTCGCCGAGCCATTGCGGACCCGGTCGATTCCGGCGTCGATCTTCTTCAGGTCGGAAGTGAACGGCACCACCTCGTTCACTACCTCGCTGAATTTGTAAAGGGCCAATCCGTCCTGCGGACGGACAATGGCATGGGCGAACTTGCGCGCCGAGATCAGTTCCAACGGCAGGTCCTTCCTGGTGCTGAGGCTGGTATCCACCGAAAGCACAATCGAGAGCGGCAACGCCGATTCCCGGCTGAAGATCGCGATCTTTTGCTCTTTGCCGTCCTCCTTCAGCAAGAAATTTTCTTTCTGCAGGTTAGCCACCGGAGCCCCGCGAGCGTCGGTCACCGTCACGAAAACGTTGACCAGTTTCACGTCGACCTTGATGACAGTTTCCGGTTCCTCCGCCATGAGCCGGCCGCTGGCAAAGATAAAGATAAAGATGAGGAGGGTACACACCGTCAAGAAAGCCGAGAGCTTTGGGACCTTTGGGATTCGCTTCATTTGAGAATCAGTCATTATGATGCGGGCTTTTCTCCCGCTGTGCCTATCGGCCGTTGAATTTCTTCCGGAAAAGCCTCTCCATCCGCCCACACCGCGCCATCTTCAAAGTATTCTTTCTTCCAGATCGGCACCGTCTTCTTGAGCGTGTCGATGATCCACCGGCAAGCCTCAAACGCCGCGCCCCGGTGGGCCGCCGCCACCACGATCAGAACGCTGGTTTCTCCGATCTCCAACCGCCCCAGGCGGTGGACAATCGATACTGCCCGTACCGCAAAGCGCTCGCGCACGGCCGCAGCCAGCGATTCCATTTGCTTCAGCGCCATGGCTTCGTAGGCTTCATAGTCCAGATAGAGCGTGCGCCGCCCACGCGTGTTGTCCCGCACCACACCATCGAAGATCACGACCGCGCCATCTGCCGGACGCTTCAAATGCGCCACCACAGCCTCGGTATCGATGCGCTCGCGGACGATCCGGACTTCTCCTGGCACTTCGCCGAGGACGTCGCCGCCCCCGTCCACGCCGCCGCTCACCGGCGGCAGCAACCCTACTTCATCGCCTTCGTGCAGCACGCGATCCACTCCCGAATACTCCTGATTTACGGAAATCGCCAGCGAGGGAACCATCGCCTCGAAGCTCGGCGCCTCGTGCGCATAATAAAGGAGTAGTTCCCGCACGTGGGCGCCTTCCGGCAGTTCGACCGTCTCGCCCGACCGCCCTATCACGTCTTTCAGCATTCCAAAAAAAAGCACGCCAATCTTCATCGGAAGCTTTCCCATAGAGACGCGGCTGGCAACGTCTGAGGCGTCATCAGTGTAGCGCGCCCGGTTACCAAAAGGACCTGTCCCTGCGTGCAGTTACCAGCCCTCGGCCGCCTAGTTCGTCCAATTACCTCCGTAATCGTGCATTAGCCCACCCTCACGCTTAGTCTTGATGGCGAACACTCTATTTGATGGAGAGGAGGCTGCTATCGAGAACCCCGTCCAAACCGATGCCAGCCGCGGCGCGTCGGCGCGGTCGTTCCTGCACAGCCTCAATATTTTGGTTAAATATACGCGGCTGTATGGCACTACGCACAAGCGCACCGAGGGCCAGTTCGAGACCACTTGGAACGAACTCCAACAGGCGCTGCCCAAAAGCGGCGACACTGGATTTGTGCTCGGCGTTTCCGACAACAAACTTCTTCTCGACGGCATCCCGCTCGAAGCCGGGCAGGCCGAGCGCACCTTCGCCCAGTTGCTGAACGCCGCCGGGCTTTCCAGCATCCTGTTTTCCAACAAAGTTACGCTCGAAGACTTTACCCGCCTGGTACGCGCTTTCGCCATGGGTGGCTCTAAGGCCCAGGACTTCGCCAAGCAGATTAAGGAGACGCTGGGCGACAACAAGAATTCCTCCATCCGCATTAATGAGGTCAAGTTCGTCGCTGCCGATCCCGCCACCGGCGAACTGTCCATTGCGGCCCAACTTGCCGCCCAGTCGCTCGGTCCCGAATTCAGAGATTGGCTCAATGATCCGCAGAAGCTTCTGCAGTTGATTGCCGCCGCCCAGGGAGCGAGCGCCGGCGGCTCTGGCGCGCCCTTGGGTAGTGTTCCGAATGTTCCCGCCGGTAAAAACTCCGGCGCGCCGTCGCCTGGCGGACCTTCGTTGAACGGCCCATCGTTGAACAGTCCTTGGACTGGCGGCGTCGTTCCACTGCAGGAAGAGGAAGTCATCCAAACCATTCGCCTGCTCACCCATTTTGGCCAGGCGATGCAGGATCCCAACGCCGCTGAGCAGAATATTCAGGCCGAACTGGGCAAGGCCCCCGAAGGCGCCAGGGTCAATCTCGCGCAGTTGCTGGAAAGTCTGGCCGCTCAGGTTTCCAAGGACCCAGGCGAAGGCAGCACCGACACGCCGCTGCTGATGAAGGCCGCGGAAAGCATGGCGATCAAATTCGCGCTCGACCGCTATCAGCGTGGCGAAGTCAAGGTGAATGCCGTCCACGAGATGATGGAGCACATGAGCCGGCAGATGGACACGCTGCGCCAGATCCTGCGCGTTCAGGAAGATAAGTTATCCAAGGCCGGCGTCATGGTTGAGTCCCACGCCGACATTCTCGATCGCATGTTCTGGGCGGAGATTCCGGAAGCCGGCAAGAAGAGCGTTTTGCTCTCGAGCGAAGCGATTTGTGTCCCGCCCCGCAATATTCGGCAGTTCGTCGAACTACTCTTTGAGCGCGACGATAATGAGATCGCGGCCAAGATTCTCTCGAACTACTGCAGCGGGCTCGACGCCCAGGAAGCCGATCTGCGCCGCAAGACCGCCAGTGGCCTGGTGCAGCTGGCCGACCTTTATGCCGCCGCTCCTGAGGGAGTGATGGCCAGCACCCTTGGAGTAATCAGCGACAAACTGAGTCACGAGGGCGACTCCGAGATCCAGAGCCTGCTGAGCGCCGCCTTTGCCCGCTTCGGGCAGGAGGCCTGCACTCGCAAGAAGTACAAGGCCATCGCCGAACTCTGCTACTCGCTTGAAAAAGTGGCCCGCCAACGGCCCGCCATGGTCCAGGATCTCCGCTCCCGCGTCGGCATCGAAAATCGATTGCCCGAGATGATCGAAGAGGCCATCAATGCGGACCGGGTGCCCGCGGATCTGGTCACTGTCCTGCAGCAGCTTCCCAGAAATTCGGTGGAACACCTTGCCGACCGTTTCTTCCGAGCGCGGAAAAGGGTGGAATGCGATCGCATCGTCGAACTGGTGGGCGCACTCGGAGAACCCGCCATCGACGATCTGCGCGAAATTCTGCGCACTGGACAGCCCCGCCAGGCTGCCTCGACTGTCGGCCTCTTGAGCCGCCTGGCGGTCGCCTCACTGCTGGACTTGCTGCCTTCCCGCATGGGTGAGTTCAACCGCTTCTATCAGGACGTGCTGGTTCGCCAGATCGCCTATGGGGCCGCACCCGACCGCGGACGTACTCTGCTCGAACTGCTGGAACTGCTCGACCCGCTCATCTTGCCGGAGGCCATCGACGAGATCGGCATGAGCCTGGACCGCAGCGCCAGTGCCAGCCTGATCGCTCTCGCCGCCGCTGGGGAAGCGCATAGCCGTCCCCCATTCGTGCAACTGAAAGCCATCGAGTCGCTCGGACGCCTGCGCGAGGTCGAAGCCATTCCCGCGCTGCGCGCCATCGTGGGCGATAAGAAGCTCTTCGGATATAGCCAACACCGCGAGTTGAGAATCGCAGCCATTCAGGCGCTTTCTAAGATTGATCCGCGCTACGGCACACAGGCGCTGACCGAAAGCGGACTCGAACCCGGAGAGGTCGCCATTGCACCGCTCGATCCCGGCCCAGGTTGTCCCTGGGTGCGCCAGCGCCGGTACGAGCGAATCATGTTGCCGCACACACTCTCCGCCACTCTTTCCAGTTCCTGGGGAAAGTCGAACATCGTCATGCGGGAGATGAGCCTGGGCGGCGGCATGGGCACGCGCAAGGATAACCTCCGCGTCGGCTCCGAGGCTCACGTCGAAATCTCTCTGGGCGTGAAAAGGATCCGCGGCGAGGTGCTGCTCCGCCGCGCCCGCGTCAATGAAATCGGTTTCGAGTTCGTCAGCATGGACCTCGACAGCCGCTACCGCCTGCGCCGCGTGCTGGTCGAGGCCCTGCAGCGGGTCCCCGACAATCGCCCTGCCCCCTGGGACGGCGAACGAAACGTCTAGAGCCAGATCTCAGGTTGCATTTCTTAGGTCTCAGGAATAACCTGACGTCAACCCTAACGAAAGCAACTTAGATATCTAGCTTGGCTCGACTGGCCGTACCCATCAGGCCAACCGACAGAGACGCGGCCCGTTCGCCCCACTAAGCCCACTGCCGCGCTAAACAGTCCGTGGGTGAGAGTCCAGCACCCAAAACCGGCGCCTCAAGGCGCATTCATAAGACGGCACTTACGGTATGCCTGAAGGCATACCCTGATACAAATCGAACCTACACCACGGGCTGCTAAGGGTATCTATCTCTCTGCCGATAGCAGGACTGTAGGGGCCGCGCTATCCGTGGGCGCCTTCTTGTGTCCCATTTTATGGAATCCTCTCTGGCGCGCGTTTACCGCGAAGCGGACCGAATCATGTTGGGTGTGGCTTGGTCTCTCTTCGTGTTCTCGCTGGCGCTGGCCCACTGGTACGATACCTGGGCTCTGGCGTTGACCATTGGCCTTGCACTCGCGCTGGCTTCCACCGCGGCGGTCATGCTGTTACCCATGAGGCGCGCCACCCGCGTGCTTAACGCTGTCATCTTCATGTTCTTTTCCGCGCTCCTCATCCATCAGGCGCACGGCATGATCGAGATGCATTTCGTCATCTTCGGACTGCTCGCTTTTCTTCTCTACTACCGCGACTGGCTTCCTCTGGTCGTGGGCGCCGCTGTAGTCGCCATACACCACTGGACGTTCTACCTGCTGCAATCCCAGGGCGCTCCCATCTATGTGTTCAATCACATGGCGGGACTCTCGATGGTATTTATTCACGCTGTTTTTGTGGCTTTCGAGACGGGGCTTCTGGTCTACATGGCCACGCAGAGCAAGCGCGAGGCGCTGGATGCAGACGAGGTTTCTGCTCTCGGCTCGCGCATCGGCGCCGACGGCGCCATCGACCTCTGCATCTTGAAGGGCACGGCCGTGGGGCAGTCTGCCCGGCGCGTCGAGGATTTCCTTCTCACCATTGAGAAAGCGGTCGCGGGCGCCAGACTCGCCGCTCTCGATGTGCATTCTGCCTCGGAATCGCTGGCCCGGATCACCGACCGGATTCGACTCCATGCCGAAGAGACTTCGACCCAGGCGGGCTTAGCTTCCGCCGCCGCCAACGTGGTTTCCGGGAATATCGGCGTTGTGGCCGGCGGGTCGGAACAAATGATGATTTCCATGCGCGCCATCTCAGACAGCGCCAACGAAGCCGTGCAGGTCGCGAAGAACGCCGTGGAAGTGACCGACAGCACCAATCAGACCGTGAGCAAATTGGGCGACTCCAGCGCAGAGATCGGCAAGTTCGTCAAAGTCATTGCCTCCATCGCCGAGCAGACCAACCTGCTGGCCCTGAACGCCACCATTGAAGCGGCACGAGCGGGCGAAGCGGGCAAGGGGTTTGCGGTCGTCGCGGGCGAAGTGAAGGAACTTGCAAAAGCCACCGCCAGGACGACGGCCGAGATCGGCAAGAAGATTCTCACCATCCAAGGCGACACCAAGGCGGTGGCGGCCGCGATCGCGGAGATCAGCCACGTCATCAGCCGGGTCAATCACATCTCCAGCACGATTGCATCGGCGATCGCGGAACAAGCTGCCACCGCCAACAACATCGGCCACAACGTCGGAGAAGCGGCCCAGGGCGCGGCCGAAATTGTGGGCAACATTTCCTACGTGGCGAAGGCCGCGCAGAGTGCCACCGCGCGCGCCAGCGATACCCAGGACGCATCACGCGCGCTCGCCGAGACGGCATCGCGGCTGGAAACGCTGGTCGGCCGATTCCAGCTGCAGCCGCAGTCCGATTCGAACGAAGAAATATCCACCTTCGCCCGCAGCGCGTCCGCCGGAAAGTAGCCGCTCCACTCGCTCCAAGGCTTGATTTCTCCGCACTCGCGCACTCTGGCACAACAAAAATCCCCCCGCGCGAACAGGGGCATTTTCGAAAAACCGGGTTTTACAGTTGTTTAGACAACCTTCACGAAAATAATAACCAGTGTGAACAACACCAGCGACTCAATGAAGGCCAGGCCTAGAATCTGCGCCACCATGATTCCAGGACGTGCAGCCGGATTGCGTCCCAGGGCTTCGCAGGCTGCTCCCGCCACTTTTCCCTGGCCGAGCGCGGCCAGTCCAGCCGCCAGTGCAATGGCAAAACCGGAGGTCAGCGCCACCCAATTGGTGGCCGCAGCCGTTCCCGTCGAGCCTTGCGCAAACGCCGGCACCGCCATCACCGACGCCATGATCATCATGAACATCAACATCACGAATTTCCGCATTGTGTGTTCCTCCTTATGAATTGCCCCCAGTGGGTGGTTGACGCCGTGCTTTGGAGCCGGCGCCCTCACGCTGAAGGGCGGCCAGTTGCCAGTACCCAGAAAAATCACTTCACTGGGTACTGGCTACTGAGTACTGCTCTTAGTGTTCCTGCCCGGTCGCCTCGCCCAAATACACGCAGGCCAGCAACACGAAAATATACGTCTGAATGAACGACACGCCGATATGGAGTCCCTCGAACACGACTGGGATGCCCAACGGTATCAGGGAAAAGAACACCAGCGTGACCATCTCTCCGGCAAACATGTTGGCAAAAAGACGGATGGTCAGCGACATGACGCGGGCAAGATGGCTGAACACCTCAATCGGAAACAGCAGGATGGGCAAGAACAAGCGCATGACCAGCGGCATTTCCTTGTCCTGCGGCCCGATGAAGTGCTTCAAATAGCCGATCGGCCCGTTTGTGCGCACTCCCTGATAGTGATAGTAGAACCAGGTCAGCAGCGCGCATCCCAGGGGGACGATCGGCACCGCGGTCGGCGATTCCAAGCCGGGCACCAGACCAATCAGATTGCACCCGAGGATGAACATGCCGAGCGCAATCAGGTAGGGCACGTACTTCGAGGAATGGTGCCCGATCACTTCGCCGGCCATGTTGTCGAAGAATCCGTAGATCGCCTCCATCGTGTGTTGCAAGCCGCCCGGACGCTCCACCGAGAGGCTGGAGCGCACGGCAATAAAAAATATCGTCAGCAGCAGGACCACCAGCAACTCCATCGCAAAGCTGTTGGAGATTGGGGTCGCGCGATGTTTCACATGAATGTGCAGTGCCTGCAGCAGCGCCAACACCTGCGGGCCGAACAGACGATTCAGGAATGCGGTAAAAGCCAGCTGTTCCATTTTTCGGACTTGCTTTCAGACTGCGGTACTTAATCTCTATGAATGGGCACGGCTTCAGTTGCGCCGGAAGGCTGCATATCCCTCCCACACCGCTTCGGCCATCAGGGCTGCCACCGGCACACACAACCCCCACAGAAAGCCGCGGAAAGCTTGAGAAGAACTATTCAATATAGCATAGGCAACAGCGGCCACCAACCCGTAACGGACCAGGAAGCGCATAACGATCCGGCCGCCTTTTTCGCGGCTGTTCTGGTTGACGATGCGATCGGCAAGCCCCTCGACGCCGCGCGTCAGCGACTTGAAATTAACGTAAGAAACGGCGGCGCCGAAGGCAAACCCGATCGATCCCGCCCAGCGATAAAACCAGAATGCCGGGCCCAGCAGCAGTACGCTGACTATGACCATATTGCGCAGCACGCGGGGGATGACGCGCTCATACTTGGTGTGCTCTTCGAGCATTTCCTCCAGCGGAGTCATTTTTTGAAAGCACCCATGGCCATGCGGATCATTTGCCAAAATCCAACCACCGCCCCAAACAGCAACCCAACCAGATAAAGCCACTTTGTGTGTAGCCAGTAATCGGCCAGTTTGCCCAAAAAGAATCCCAGCAGGATCGCCGCCGGAATTATGAAGCCTATCTCGGAATAACGAGCAAGCGAGACCAGAGGATCTTTACCGGAAGGCTTCTGCATGCGGGAATTGTAATCCAAGTGCAAATGGGAGTTCGGCGAAGCCGCTGTTGGAGACCTTGAGACCCCGGTGATCTCGGTCTTTTGGAATCAAGGACGCTCTCTATCGCCAGGTCTTTGAGGAATAAGGACATACAAGTAAGGTATTTATAAATGAGTAACTTAGATGAAACTAGCAAGAAAATGGGGGAGGCCCTGTAGAAGAGCCACGATAAGTGAAATGGGGGATATCACGACAATCAGCACGGATTGATTTGCTATTGGTATGGATGAGTGGGACAATCCCCTCCAACAGCGGTAGGCTGTCAAACCTTGGCCGTTGGGCGGTTGTAGGGGTCGAATAGTCCCGAGCTCAAACCTCGCGCGCCCTAAAAACCGCGTCCGGGCGGCGAAAGCCGTAGATGGTATGAAAATCCTCAGGGCTTAAGAGGCCCGTTTGGGTTCGATTCCCTCCGCCCGCAGCACTGTTCTCCCTTGTGCTGGGAAAAGCGGGACAACTGCTCCCTCCGCAAGCGAAGAAATAAGAAATAAAGAACTGACGCTCGCTGTTCACCAAATCGACCCGCAGCTCCGCAATTGCGGAAGACCGGTCCGGGGAGGAAACCCATGAGACAGCCAGGGACGAAATCAGGCCTTCAGTTTGTGCTCCTCTTGATCGCGTTGAGCACTGCTTCGACTTTGCACGCACAGCGATATACCAACGCGAATCTCGTCGTTTGCAACAAGGGAACTGTCCGTGTCAGCGTGGTCATGGTTAACCGGTCCCTGGCGATCAACCTCAAATCCGTTTTGCATGTCGATGGATGGTTAGCCATCGAGCCTGGGGCTTGCCTACAGGTCTACCATGACTCACAGATGGGGAATGTCGTCGAGGCAGAAACAGCTTACATTGGAATCGGCTTCAGGGATGCGCAGGGCCGCTTTGTCACGGGAACCGTTGACCCCGTGCCTGATTTTGGCACTCTAATAATTTCAAAGATATTGACGAAGTCGGACTTGAAGTTCTGCGCCACTGAAAACAGGATGTTCTACAACATCAACGACCCCACGTTCTACCATACCCAAGACCCGACCGACACCAATTGCGCGGGCTTTCATCCCGATCGGGTCGGCAGCGTGGCCAACGATGGACCATTTTTCTCGTTCGCCGCAGCACTTCACTTCCGGCCTGTGACCGGGAGTTGCTTCGAGTTCGATTGTCACGACAGTGACTATTTTCTGAACGTCGCGCCGGGGCGCAACGATGGAGACGGGAATCTGCATGCCTCGCTTGGCAGTCCCAGTGGCGCGTCAGTGGAGCCGGTAGACAGCGGCAAGGGGCTGGCCGATTTTCTCGGACTCCTGGCCAAGGCCGCCGATGACGAGAAAAAGCGGCAGGCACAGGCCCAGGCGGACGCCGCAGCGGCGCACCTGAAACAGGCCCGGGATGAACAAGCCGCCAGAGAAGAACAACAGAAACGGATCAAAGCCGCGGCGGCCGCCGGCGACCCTACCGCGAAGAGCCTGGCTCAGATCGTTGACCGCAACGCGGAAAATAACCGCCAGAGATGGGCCGGGTCGCGGCAGTCTCCTGCCTCCTGGGATCCGCAATGGATGGGGAAGACGATCGTAGTCGTCGGCACGGTGTCGAGGGTCGAGGTCGCCCCCGGCGGCAGCCCGCAATGGGTGACCATCTATTTCAAGGAATCGCCCGACGCCACCTTCGTCGTCTGCTCCCCGTATCCCGACTTGTTCCAGGAGAAGGTCGGGCTGGACCTGTCGGTCCTGGTCGGGAAGACACTGGAAGCGGCCGGGCAGGTCGAGTCGCCGTACTGCGGACACAAAGTGCCCAAGGGCAGCATCCGGGTCGTCGAGTCGAAGCAATGGCAGGCGCACTGATAAGAGCAGGGGCGCGCTGAAGAACGTCGTTCGACAGGACATGCAGGAGGTTTTATGAACCGGTTTAACAGATTTCTGGCCAATATATTTTTCTGGCCAATACATTCTTGTCGGCTTCCATGCGTTGTATCTGTCGTCCCATTCGGCACGACTTTTCGCGTTATCACGGCTTGCCCTCGAAGTAGGCAAGGCCCAGCCCTGGCTCTCGCAATTACTAAGGAAGAACTCTTCTTAACGGCTCGCAGTTACCGCACCATCGCCGCCACATGCGGCGCTTGCACAATCCCCAGCGACCAGTTGACGCCGCGAATAAAGGGCTCGGGGAAAATTCCGATCACGATCGTCGCCAGCGCCGTCACGCCCAGCGTGCAACGCATTCCGAAGCTGAGGGACAGGCGTTCCGTTTCCATCGGCGCGCGCATCAGCATGGAGTTGGCAATCTTCAGGTAGTAATAAAGTCCGAACAGCGAATAGAGCACGCCGAGCGAAGCTAATCCGTAATGCTGGCTTTCGATCAGGCTGAGGAAGATGTAGTACTTGCCGAGGAACCCGGCGGCGGGCGGAATGCCGGCCAGCGAAAGCAGGAACAGCAACATCAATACTGCTTCGACGGGGGCGCGCTGATAGAGACCGGCCATGTCGTCGAGTTCGTCGCCAATCACATTGCGCTGCCGCAGCGACGTGATTACAGCAAATGCGCCCAGGTTCATGAACGTATAGACGAGCAGGTAGATCAGGATTCCTTTGAAGCCGTCGTTAAAGCCGGGGCTGCCCGGCTGCGAGGTTCCTATGGCGACAAACGCCAGCAGCATGTATCCGACGTGCGCAATCGACGAATAAGCTAGTAGCCGCTTCGTATTTGTTTGCGTGAGCGCAGCGAAGTTCGCGCCGGTCATGGTGGCGATGGAGACGATAACAATCACCGGCGTGTAAATCGAGCGCAGCGGGAACAACCTAAACAGCAAAATGCGCAGCAACAGGGCCCAGGCTGCTGCTTTCACGGCCACCGACATGAATCCGGTAATGCTGGTGGGCGCGCCCTCGTAAGCGTCCGGCGCCCACTGATGAAAGGGAACGGCGGCGATCTTGAAGAGCAATCCGACCATGGTCGTCAGCAGCGCGATCACGACCACCGGATTGTGTGGGTTCTGCGCCGAAATCGTACGCGCAATGATCACCAGATTTGTGCTGCCGGAAATTCCGTAGAACAGCGAAAGCCCGTAAGCAAAGATGCCCGACGAAAATGCGCCGAGCAGCAGGTACTTCAAGGCGGCTTCATTGGAACGGCGGTCGCGACGCAAGAAACCGACCAGAACGTAGGTGGAGATCGCCATCAGTTCGAGCCCGATGAAGAGAAGTACGATGTCGACTCCCGCCGCCATGCACATCATGCCCACTACGGAAAGCAGCAGTAGCGCATAGTATTCGCCGTGGTGTTCGTTTTCCACGTCGAGATAGTGCACCGATCCGACGATGGCGATGGCCGCTCCTGCCAGAAAGAGATACCAGAAGTAGATGGCGAAACGGTCGACCAAGAGAGCGCTATAGAACCCCCACAAGAGATTGGGTGGCGGCGGCATCGTCGTCTGAATCCGCCATACGCAGACGGCCGCGAACAACACGCCGGCAAAGGCGCCCGCGGCGTTAATCCACTTCAATTCACGCGGGACCCAAAGGTCGATCAGCAGAATGCCGAGCGCGAAGATGGTGAGTTCCACCATCGGCAGCATCAACTGGTAATCGAGTAAGGTAAAGCCTTGCACTTAGTTGCTCGCTTTCGGTACCACGACCTTGGACTCGACGGCCGCGGCCGTCTGCGGAGTTGGCGCTGGGGCTACTTGCGCGTTCGCTGGTGCGTTGGGATTGGAGTTGTCGTGAATCGTCTGCACGATCTGATTCACCGGCTGTTCGAGGATCTG
>Ga0075030_100000882_pt1 | contig 26761 bp, 18 predicted proteins | sample LitLauG_LLR_2012_FD_71393 | JGI IMG/M metagenome (GOLD analysis project Ga0075030, IMG submission 71393) | Freshwater sediment microbial communities from Pennsylvania, USA - Little Laurel Run_MetaG_LLR_2012 | ecosystem: Environmental > Aquatic > Freshwater > Creek > Sediment | place: USA...
GGCGGGGAACCGCACTAGATTTCGGATTCTTTCCGCTTCTCCCAACGGTAAAGGATAGTAATTGCAGCGAATTCTGGCGGCGAAGCGAGACATGAGAAACTCCTGGAATCGAATCGGCTTGTTGTGATTGGACCCATAAACTTGCCGTAGCGGCAAGTTTATAGGTCCAAATGTTATGTTGTTTGTTCTTCGATCGCGCCTTCTGAAACGTTACGCATCGGGTAGATCTCTGCCGCAACCAAAGGCGAATGGCAAGGCAGCCGCTATATCGTAGGGCATGGGGTTCGTGGTGGGACCCGACTCTGATTGGGCTCAGCCCCGCTGAAACGGTTTCCGGTGGTGGGAGTCGAGAGAAAACATAATCCACCGTCGCGGATTGTCATTCGTCGGCGCGGCACCGCCGGCAGTCACCGCCCGATGTTTACAAGTGGACGGTCATGATCGCGGTCGTTCGCACCGCAACCGGCATGCTCCCATCCGTCGCGCGTGATGTTCTGGGCGCAAGATTGATCCGCTGGCGGCGGCGGTGCGGGTCGGTCCGTTTTCTGGCTCTGGGCAGGAATCTGTAAAAAACGAGCATTCTACGCGGCTTTGCGCACGACGACGATTTCGGCCTCGATTCGCCGCCGGTCTTCACGCTTTCAACGGCAGGTGGCTCCAGCCGCTGCCATTGCAACTGGCCGACCCACCCGTTCAGATATCGCAGTGCGCCTCCTTCGTGGGTGTAGGTCCACAGCCGACCGAAACTTTCCTTCAGAAGATAAGCTTTCATCACACGTCGGTTGAGCCGGACTTTGGCGCGCGCCAATATTAACCCACCCGTGCTTTCCAAAAATGACCCAATGACCCAGGCGCTCTGATCTGACCTCCACTGGCCGGCGGCGCGGCGTGGTGACGTGGGTCTTACACGATGCCACATGCCCGCAAAAGATCGGTGGTTCCGGCTCGATCCCCAAGTAGGCGGCCGCCAACGAGCGCACAGTCAGCCGGAGTGGCAGACAGCGCGCCGACACAGGACCCAGGCCGCTGGCCGCGCCACAACCCCGACTACGCAATCACGTGGAAGACTGGACCTGCTCAACGCTCACACTCAGCCGCCGGAACTGCTGCGCTTGCCGCCACTGTTGCCGCGACCTCCCTGAGAATTGGCGATGGACTACCATGATGCAGAAACACCAAGACAACCATAGGCACCCGTACCGTGTGCGTGCTAAACTCTCCGCGTATGGGTAGTGACCCTCCGGCGCAACCCCATCAACTACCTGAGGACGCTTCGGGGCTATGTGACGTGTGCAATCGGGATCTGGCGAAGCTCCCAGCGTCTGCTTGCACCACGTACAGCGCGGCGCAATTCCGGAAAATTGTCTCTCGCGGATACACCCCTGCCGTAGGTGCACGTCAAACGTACGGTCTGGGCATGCCACGCGATTGGCGACCGTTCTGGGTGGCCGCTGTCCGCGAGGATGGGAGCGATTGGAAACTCTGTCCCGCATGCGCTGCCGAAGCCAGATACTACGCACCACCACCGGAACAACAGGAGGGCACGGCCTTGCCCCCACAGGCAGTGAGAGCAGCACTCGCGGTGTTCCGATGCCGCGATTGCCGCCACCCTTTTCTGCCGGACAACCCTTTCTACCGTAAAGATGGAGCAGCGATTGCTGACAGGGTTGGGAAAGTCACATGCGCAAAGTGTAGCAAAACCATCGTCGACTCGCGAACCCGCAACATGATCGGTTTGTGTCTATTTTACGCGGTCATCGGTTGGTTCGTTGGTGCTTTCGCCGTGTGGATCCTCGGTTCCATTTTGCGGGCATCGGCCGGACTTCTCCACATTGAACCCTTGACGGTTAATCTCTTTTTTTCATCGCATGCGCAGTGACCGGGATAAAGCTGGGTTTTGTGGTCCAATCGAGGTTGAGTCGTTCTAACTTGGACGATCTTCGTCTCATCGCCGCCTGGGAGGCAGGCAGGAAGCGCGGCGCATGAGCCAATGCTTTGGGAGGGTGAGATCGCAGTCCCAAACCGGTGCCAGTGCTCGTCCAATCCACGCCTGCTTGGCTCTCCTCAGATTCCTGCGCAGAGCCCGTTTACTTCTGCGGCACCGTACAAGCGCGACGCAAGCGACGCAAGCCACTTGCATTCAGCAAATGCCTGCGGCGCAATCCGCCTGTCCGTCGGCCCGAGAATTCGCGCGATAGCAGTACGAGTCCAACTCCGCTTGATCAAATCGGTTAAGTTAAAATCCGGCGGCCGTCGACGCGGACGACAGTCTCGGAGCTCCCACGATAGCGCGCCTTGGCGCGGGATGATAGAAACAACCCGCATGCCTTACGGCTCGAGGCTTGGCAGTCAACCTGATTTCCCAATCCGGAGGTATCGTTCTTGGACTAGGAAAGGTGCGGGACGCCGGCCTCCTTGTTCCGGTCTCCGAGCACGAAGTTTAGGAAATGATCCAAATTCGGCGACGCGGCGGAACGCAGGAATTCAAATTCCTTCCGGGCGGCTTCCACCGAACCGGTTTCCCGGACCGCAAGAGCGAAAAACATTTCCCCAAAAATCCTGACTGCCTTCTGAGCCTGTTTTCGGGTATGTTTTTCGTCCATTTCCTTCTTGCTAGCTTCATCCGGTCCTACCCGAGCCGCTAGGTCTCGCCAGGAGGGGCGCTCATCGACTTCCGCCAAAGGAGCAATGTAGAAACCGTGAAAAAGCTTGTAGGCCCGGTCCAAACCTCTGGCGACACACTTCTGGAGCGTCAACTCGTTCGCTTCTTTCACCATTCTTATGATGCAGCGATCGTGGAAAGCCCTCTCCGCATCGTGGGGTTCGACAAAGCCCTGGTCGCCCACCAGTACCTCGTGGCGAGGCATTCTTCGCAAGGACTCCACGGCGTAGTTACCGAGAGACCTCTTGATATAAGGCCGAAACGGACCCTTGTCAGTGTCGTATTGATCGAGCAGTTTGCCGGCGTATATTTTCGTGACGAGGAAGCCGTTTGTGAGATCGCCTGCATCCTGGTCGTTCCGGGTGTACTTTCGCAGCCAGCCGCGCAAATAGTAAAAAATAGGGTCGTAGTAGCGCCTGGTGAACTCCTTTTCCGCCTGCCGCCGGCCCTCACCGCATTCGCGCATCGCGCCGAGCAGACCCAAATCCGTACTCGGAAAGTCCGCTGGTAGAGCTTTAACCCCAGTCATGGCTACCTCCATCCCCATAGCGATAAGGTGCACTAACCGACCGCGACGAACAGGAATTCGCCCGTCGATTCTGCGTACATTGTAGCCGATGGCGCGCCCGAATCGCGTGAACGAAGACATGAAACGAAGATTTGTCCGGTCCGAGTCCACTATTTTGCTTTGGCGTGCGTATTGGTAAATGATGCGGGTGTGCTTGAGCATGCCATGTCGCTAATCTGTTTTAATATTTAGGTCCGTTCGCTACGTCGACCGGGCCAATTCATGCATCGGCGCGCCGTATGACGTCCGGAAACGAATCGTTCATTAAGTCCATCGAGTCCTTTCGGTGCCCCGCATGCCGCCATCCGTTTGGCGAAGACAATCCGCTTTTCCCCAAAGACGGAGCCGTCATCGCTCAGCGAGCGCGAAACATGCTCTGCGCGAAATGCGGAAAAGTCGTTGTCGAATTCCGTTGGTCCCGGTGGATCGCATTTGGCGGCTTTGCCCTCCTTTGCGCGTGGATCGCCGGTGGAATCGTAGCGGCGCTGGCAAACCCGGCGATGGGGTATCTGGGAGGACTCATAGCCTTCTTCGTGGCATGTGTCGTCGTGGCCAAGCACCTCCCGGAACGCCGGCTATCGCTGATTGCGGAACACATCGCTCTGGGGCGGTCCGCTCAGCAAAAGCGGCGATCGGCGCCGCCCGCATCCCAACCTGCGTCGCCACCCCCCGAGCGCCGGTCCGCCGCCCAGTGCGCTCCCGAGCGCAACATAGGGCCGCCGGAGTCTCCGTCAGTTGCACAACGCGCGCAGCCCGGATTCGCTCCCCGGAGTGTCCCAACGTGGCTTGAGAAGATCGCGGGGCCGGCCACAACCCGCGCGCCGGCGGTTTCCTGGCCCTTCATTCCGCCATCATCCGTCCAACCCGGCGCAACCGTCGACGACGGCCTGCGGGCCCTGGCCCGCCGATCCCCGGACGTCGCTCTAGCCACCTGGCGGCGGCTGATTGAGGGGGGCGGGAACGATCCGGAGCCGTTCCTGTTCGCTTCCATGCTTATTCTGACCTCCAGAAGGTGGTGTTGTTCGGGTCCCGCCAATCCCGGCTCGTTTGACAAATCGCTGTTCTCGGAAGCCGTCCTTTACAGCCAGGAAGCGTGCAGGCGCGATCCGAAATGGCCCGACGCGTGGTTCGCCGTGGGCGAGTGGCTCCTGGAGGCGGCAATGGCCGAGGGAAACCGGCGAGGAGAACAGTTCACCCTTGAGAACATGCTCCAGGAGCTTCGGGTGCTCGGCTTGGCTGTAGAGTGTCTAAGAAAAGCGTCGGAACTGGATAATGCGAGATTCGCTGACATCATACAGTCTTTCGGCTTTTATCATCAATCCACCAAAGACCTAATCCTGAAGTCCGCTGGCCAGCGCGCAATGGAAGCCTCGGTCCGTTCGCCGTCTGACATCCTGCGACGGAGCGGACTTGCGGAGCAAAGCATCAGAGAGATGCCGGCGATTTCCGCCTTGGTGGGGGAACTGCGCGAGATCCATGGCCGCGGCGATTGCCTGGTCTTCATCTGCCCCTCGGCGCGTTGCTATGAGTTCGCCGAGGCGTTTAAAACGGGCGGGCTCGACTGGCGGCCGCAATATGCGTTCGGCATGCCAGGCCATGAGATACAAGACTGGTACAGCCAGATCATGCGTGAAGGCATCGGGTTCGTCTCCTCGGTCGCCCTGGCGGTCCATCCCTGCGACTGGTTCCCATCGAATGCTCTCCGGCAAACGGTGCTCGTATTCGCCGACATCGATCGTTTCTCTCTTTGCGAGCTGATGGGCGCCCTCACCTGGACCAGCCCGTCCCCCGAGAATGCGCATATGATGGATCGGATATGGTATACGGCGCCGGTGGCGGGTGTCGCAGGACTCTGGTAGCGAGCCGCGACTCAGTGTCCCTTCAGGGGCGTGGGCTCGCGAGGAGCGATGGCGAGCCTTACCCTTCAGGATTTTTTAGGAGGCACGTTTTATGGGACTATTCGACTCAATCTTCGGCAAAAGCAAGCGCGCCCCGGCGCCGGCGATGACTCCAGAGGACTTCGATAGGAGCGTGTGGGCCGTGATCGGCACGCTCGATCAGTGGTCCACGCCGGAAGACACGAAGCGCCTCGTCCACAGGATTCTCTGTTACCTGTACAGACACCTGGACAGGATGCCAAGGGTGCTGATTCAGACGCGGACGGCGGAGGAGGGGCGGTTCCTCCTTTCTTGCTGGCTCCGTCCGCAGGCGGGCATCTTGACGGAACGCCTTGCCAAAAGCGATCTGCGGCTAGCGTATGCCTACGCTACGACGGACGCGCTCGCGTACGTATCCGACAGAAGGTCCGAACTCGAACTGGCAACGTTTTTTCACCGAATCGATCGCTTTACGGACTATTGGGTGCTCACTGCCGAAGAGTATCGACTGCCGGGCTACTTCCTGCTCGCCGACGATTTGGGCGTAGTTCGTGGGATGGACACAACCAAAAGGGCCGGGGACGCGGTAAGACGATACCGGATTGAGCGCGAGGACTGGCGGAGGAAGATTCTCAATCCTGATGCGTCGGAGGTTGTGCGCGCCGTGCTCCAGTCGAGCGCGGGTTTCTTCGGGGTCTTCACCGGAGAGTTGCCGTTTTCCGTCGAGCAACTCCACAGCATCCGGACAGACACCGTCGTGAGTCCGAGGGCAGGGATGGAGAGCTCGGCTCACGCATGATCGCTATCGGCTTGCTTGCGCGTGCAGCTCGACAAACGGGCACCCGTGATTACAAGGACTTGCGGAGCCGGGACCCGGCCGTCCCTTGGGGCGCCAGCTCGCCAGAGATCGGCGGCGAGAGCAGGAGACGCCGTGCGACGGGGAGAAGAATGTAATGCCTACGAAATGGAAGCAGGGCGATCATATTCTGGGCCGCTGGGAGCTGCAGGAGGTGATTGACCGCGGGGGCATGGGTCTGATCTACGTCGTCGTGGATCGGAAGAATGGCAGTATTCTCGCCGCCAAGACTTTCAAGGATGCCGCGTTCGAGCGTGGACACGCAGTCGCCCAGCGGTTCGCTGAGGAAGCGGCCGTCTGGATCGCTCTGGGCGATCATCCTAACGTTACGCCCGCCCTGTACATGGACAGGATCGAGGAAAAGCCGTTTCTTTTTCTCCCGTATGTCGACGGCGGCGACCTCAGCCGGTGGATCGGCGTGCCCGGTCTTGTCAACAATCCGGCGCAGGTCGCCGGCTTTGCCGTCGACGTCTGCGACGGCATGACGTTCATCGGTTCGAAGGGCATTCAGGCACATCGTGACCTTAAGCCGCATAATTGCCTTGTGACGAGCCACCGGGTTGTGATGATCACCGACTTTGGAATTTCAAAGATTTTCGACGATCCGGATAACGATGGGAGGACGGCATCGCAGGCATCCCTTGGGAGTACGCCACCGAACGTGCGCCCCGCTCACCTGACCCGTACGGGCATTGCAGTTGGAACACCCGCGTACATGGCGCCGGAGCAGTTCCTGGACGCCAAGCACGTAACCGCCCGCTCGGATATATACTCCTTCGGCGTGATGTTGTTTCAAATGATCACCGGAGAACTCCCGTTTCGCGCCGCCACTCGCGAGGAATTGGCCGAGCTTCATATTCACGCTCCCATCCCGCGAGCGGATATCGACCCGGCTTTCATGTCGGTCATCGAAAACTGCCTGGCCAAGAATCCTATGGAGCGCTTCCGCGACTTTCAATCGGTCCGGGAGCGACTGCAGCCGTTCTGCAAGCAGGATCCACGAAGACGCGAGAGATCGCGGGCCGGTGGACCGAAGGACCAATGCTGGGAAATCACGCAGCGGGCCGACGGCCTGACCGTTCTCGGCCGTCATCAGGAGGCGCTGGCTCTATGCGAGCAGGCCCTGAGCATCAGTCCTTCCTATGCCTGGGCGCTCCTAGTCAAGGGAAAATGTCTGGGCACGTTTGGCCGAAGGGAGGAGGCGCTCGAATGTCTGCAACTGTCATCTAGCCTCGATCCGGACAATGAGCACGTCTGGAGAATCAAGGCCTGGGTGCTTGGAGATCTGGGCAGAACCAACGATGCCATTGCCGCTTTCAGCCGCGCCATTGAGCTCAATCCGCTGCGAGCTGACCTATGGAGATTCAAGGCCGATAAACTTGTCGACGCCGGCCGGCTCGACGCCGCGCTTATTTGCTATGAACGCGCGCTAGCGCTCGATGCGCGATACCGGGACGCGTTGTTCGGAAAATGCGCTGTGCTCGGGACGCTGGGGCGGATCGATGAAGCTCTCGCCAGCGTGGACCCTTTGCTCGAGCTCGATCCGTTTGACAACATGGCTGCCGACCTGAAGCTCCGCCTCCTTCAATCTCCTCGGGACAAGGCGCCGACCATTGCCGTGGCACATCGGTTCAAGAGCTCCAGTGCAACGGATCAGCACGAAACCAAGCTCAGCGCGGAAGATCTGGGCGTAATGTTCGCGAACGGCGACGGTGTGCCGCAGGACTATGCCGAGGCCCGGCGCTGGTTCCAGAAAGCTGCGACGGCTGAAAGCCACGCCGCGATGAATCATCTCGGTGTGATGCACGCCGAAGGCCTGGGCGTGGCCAGGGATGACTCCAAAGCCCGGCTCTGGTTCGAGAAAGCGGCGGCTTACGGAAATGACGAAGCGATGTACAACTTGGGCAACCTCCACCGCAAAGGCCTGCGCTACAAGGAAGCCCGTATCTGGTACGAGCAATCCGCGGGCAAAGGACACACCGGAGCGATGATCGAGCTGGGTCACACTTACGCGCTCGGGCACGGAGTGGGGCGGGACACCGAATTGGGCCGGCGCTGGGTCGAAAACGCCGCGGCGGCGGGGGATATTTCCGCGCTCCGGTTGCTTGAAGCCCCGCCGTTCAAGCGCGAGCGGGAAGACGAAGCGGCGGCGTTTTTCTGGTTCAACTCGGAGATCATCACAGATCCCGAAACATGTATGTATGGCCGCTCTGCTTATGCACAACTGCTGCCGTGGTTCGCGCCCGCTCGGCAACAGTCCGAAGAAGTCTGGTTTGTCCTGTTCGACGGCGACTGCCTTACCGATTCGTCAAGTTGGAGTTGGTATTTTCGCAAGGAGGACGGGTTGTTGCTCCAGGAGGCCAAACGGGTCGGTGAAAACCTCTGTTATGTCATCGCCGTGTTGGGGCAGGGCGCACAGCCGTTGGACGATATCGATCGCCAGCTTCGGGAAGCCAATGCTCTGGGCTACATGGGGATGACTCGCCCCGATCTGTTCGAGCACGAGACCCTTCTGCGCTGTCAGAGGGCCATGGCCCTGGTGCCGGCCGTCAGGATTGACGGTGCGCGATTCAAGCGGATTAGTTACGGGTTTCATGCGGACCGTGAGTTGAGAGCCATGGGCTTTGAACCATATTCGGAGGTCAATACCTCGGAGGAAACATCCAATGAGTGACCCCTTCTCATTTGGTAGCGGGAAGAAGGCGCACGCACACCGAAGCTACGTGAATAACCTGCGGGCGGCCGAGGGCGGAGACGGGACCGCAATGAAGGATCTCGGAGTCATGTTCGCCACGGGCGACGGCGTTCCTAATGACTACGACGAAGCGCGCCGCTGGTTCGAGAAGGCGGCGGCTGCCGGGAACGACGACTCAATGGTGCACCTGGCTGTCTTGCATGCCAACGGATGGGGCGTGCCGCGGGGCTATGCCGAAGCCCGCCGCTGGCTGGAGAAGTCCGCGGACCTGGGAAATGACGGGGCGCTGTTCAGGCTAGGCGAGCTTTACAGGAAGGGCTTGGGTGTCTCGCCTGACCTTGGGGAGGCACGCCGATACTACGAAGAGGCCGCGGCGGCGGGAAATGAAGATGCAAAGAAAGCGCTGGAAGGATTGAAGCAACCCCGGGCTCACGAAACCCAGAGTGAGGAAACTCAGCTAGCTTGGTTCGAGAGTAGCGCTTCCCAGTATGGCGGACTGTGTTCCCTGCCAGGATGTCCTTGCCCCGGCGATGGCGTGGAGATCCCCGTTGGACAAGGCTACCTCTACATCCCACGCTCTTGCTGCGAGTTTCGCTGGGATTGTCGCTCGATGGATGAGCTTGCGACGAAAGTGGAACGGCTCCAGCAGAATTCTCAATATGTCTGGATCCCGGGTCACGGTGTCGTGGCGCCCATCCTGGTGTGCGAATTGGGAGCGAAGAAGCTGGGTATCGATCTGGCGGTTGCGGCCAAAGATGCAAGACACTGGTGGGCGACCTCGCAGGTTCCCTTTCGCCCTACGCCCCACGCGGGCGAGCGCGAGATTCCGTTTACCAAATCGGGCACCACATCTCAGGCCGAACAGAGCGGCGGCTGTTTCATAGCCACGGCCGCCTGTGGCTCGGCTCTGGAACCGGAGGTGGACACGCTGCGCGTGTTCCGCGACCGTGTTCTCCGGAAACGGGAGCTCGGCCGCCTTTTCATCCGGATCTACGAACAAGTGTCGCCTCCCATCGCACGTTGGATCGCGCGTCATCGAGTGGCGCGTTTCCTCGTCCGCCGGGTTGTGGTCAGCCCGTGCGCGGCTATCGCTCTTCGAGTATCACGCAATCAATAGCTGAACCACGGTCGTCCTCAGGCTCTGCGCCCCGCACCCTTCCTCACACTGCAAGGCCCCCCAAAAACTTTCGCTCTCACCTGAGTATTTCTGTTGCCGCCGCGTACTGTGATTGAACGCGGAACTGAACTCTCAACGGGATCGAAACTATGCACCTCTCTCAACGTTTTAAGTCCAAAGGCGGCGCCGGGGTCCTCCTGGTCGCCGGTTTGTTTCAAGGCTGCGCTCCGCGCACCCCGCAACCCGTAGCCGGGACCCGGAAACTCCTCTTCGTCGATCAAAGCCTTTCCGCGAGTGGCGCCCGCGAATCGTCGCTGAATGCCGGACTTAGCGTGATCGGCGCGCTCGGGCCGGGCGACGGTGTGTGGATTTTCGCAGTTCACGGGCGCACGGCGGAAGCGGCGCCGCTTTACGAGGCGGACATTCCGGTTGTCCGCGCGCGTCCGACCAGTCGCCACCTCGCCGACTACGTCAATACGCGAGCTCGAGTGGTGGCAGACGCCTCGTCCGCCCTGCGCAAGGCGTTCGCCACCGAGAATCGGTCACCCTCGACCGACGTCTTTTCCGTCGTCGACCGCGCGCGCATTGGCGCCGACCGTCGGCCCGAGAAAGTGTGGATCTTCTCCGATATGTTGAACTCCACTCCGAACGCCGATTTCGAGCATCAACGACTCACCGAAGCCTGGTCAAGCGACCTGATCGCCTCTGCCACCCGCCGCCATGGTTGGAAATCCGACACCCTTCGAGGCGCAACCTTCTTCGTGGTGCTTCCGGAAGGCAAAGATCCTGTGAACGACCGCCGGACTCTTGAGAAGCTTTACTCCTCTTTGATCGCCGGACTCGGTGGAAATCTGGCCCGATTCGATTTCAACCTGGAAAGTGAGGACCTCAAATGAAAACGAATGTCGATTCCCGCCTCGATGGCCTACGGGCCCGCTACGTCAGGTCGGCTACCGAATCCGGGTGGGTGGGCGCGGACTGGTCGCTGGAAATCAAGAGCGCCATGCGATCGGATCTGGAGCTTCTGCACGACGTCCCGCCCGACGGTGCCGTGATCGATTCCCGGCTCGCCCACCTGCAGGCGAAAACGCAAATCCTCGATGCACGGACTTCTTGGTACGCCGTGCCCTCGCCCTGCGCCCGCCCAACGCCCACCCTGCTGCTCGCCGCGATCGGCAGCGCCTCGCTGTTCGCCATCGCAGGTTTGTCGGCCGAAACTCTCGGACTCCCGCTTCATCCGCGCGGGTGGGTTCTACTGCTCCTGATCTGGATCGTCGTGGAGTGCCAGGTATTCGCCCGCGTCGGCGCGGCCGCGCGCCGACAGTTCGCCTGCCTGCGCGCTTTCGGCTTGGCCCGCCGAATTCGCCGCGCCGAGCAGATGCGGGACGAAATCGCCGCTCGCAATCAACAGCGCGCACGGGTCATCGACGCGCAGCTTGCCTGGCTGGCGTCTCAGTTTTCCCTGGCCCACCAGCGCGCCGCCAAGGCTCGCCTCGTTGCCGCTAGGAACGCTCAATAAAGGAGACTGAAATGGAAGACGTAATCCTCACCCTCAACGACGTAAGCCGCGAGATTCAGAAGATCGAGGCCCCCCTGACGCGATCGCAGGAGGATCGCATGCGCGGCCTGATCGAGTCCTCCGCGAATATGCTGGCGCCCATCAACTTCCAATACTGGTTCGAGAAGCTTCAGCGGGCGATGGGCAAGTGGCGGCTCTTCGCCGCCCGTGTGGCGGAGGCGCGGGCGCGTCTTCAGGAAGCCGAACTCGAATTGAAGACCGGAAAGCCGGCCCACCTTCTGAACGTGATCGTCTGTACTGTCTGCTGGCTTGTGTGCCTGGCTGGGGAATTTGCCTTCACGTACACGACCTTGCCTTTCATCCTCAACATCGAGGAGGACAACATCCTCGGTATCGCCCTCAGCGCCCTCGTGGTCGCGATGCTGACGGTTCTGGAATGGGCGCTGGCTCGCGGCCTCGAAGAGCCGTACCAGGAGGCACGCAACGTGCTCGGCCGCCGGAAGCCCCTACACTGGCTCGGCATCGGGATCATGGCCGCGTTCCTCATTACACTGTTCGCGGGCAACCTGTATACGGTCCGCCTACTGGCTTCGGCCCGCCAGGAATCGAGCGCGTATCGGGATTGCCTCGAACAGATGAAGAACCAAGGTTCGCTTGGGGCAGCAGCCAACTCCCGCCCATGTTCGCAATTGATCGACCAAGCGACGGTCGATCGAGCCATTACGGCCGTGAGTGTCGCTGTCGTGGTGGACGGCTCCATCCTCTTCCTCGTCGTGCTGGCTGACCTCGAGAACCTGTATCGCAGGTATCGCGTGAAGCGGACCGCCGCCGCCCAACGGAGGCGGCTCCCCGACCTCGAACGCACGCTCGCCGAAGCCCAGGCAGAGACGGCGGCTCGCCAGCACCTCTGGGACCAGCGCGAGGTACGCATCGCGGCGATCCGCGAAGGTTTTCGCGCCCGATGCAATTTCGAACTCGACACCAGATTGGCGGCCGTCTATGTCGAGCCGCCCATCCCCGAACTCGAACGCCTTGTCGCGATGGCGCTGGCTCAAGCGCCCGCCGGGCGCCTGAACTAGTCCCGAACCAATAAAAGGAGATGACGTCGATGAACAGAACGAAGCTCGCTACGTATTGCGTTGCCGGCGTGGCCGCTCTGGTGGCCGCCCGCGCCTGGCTGTATTCCAACCGCCCTAGTTACGAAGTGCGTATCACCCACGACACCGAGGGCCGACCCACAAGCAAGCGCACGGCTGGCGGCCGTACGATCCACTATGCGTGGGATCCAGCGGACCGATTGGTTCAGAATGGCGGCATAGGCCTGAAGTACGATCCCAATGGCAACCTCGTCAGCGTCACCGACGCGTCGGGCGACGACAAATTCACGTTCGATGACCTGGACCGGATGACTTCGATGACCGGCCCGTCAGGGAAATCTATTACGTACTCGAACGATCCGTGGAACCGGCCCGTTTCGCTGACTCCTTCCGGCGGCTCCCGCCTCGACATCGAACGTGACGTACTGGGACGCTACGTGGCGCTGTTCGACGGCAAGGGTCTAACCACATGGGACTACGAGCCCAGCCTGGTTATCCGGCGTCTCCCAAATGGCGTCCGTTCGGAATTCAGTCTCAACGAGAAGGGCGAACTGCTCCGCTTGCGTCACTTCTCCCCCTCCGGCGGCCGCATCGTCGATTACCGATACAAGCGCGACACGAACGGCCGTATTGTCCGAATTGATGAAGAAACCAACTCAGGCACGCGAGTGCTTCAGTTCGCATTTGACGCGCTGGGCAGGCTCGTCTCCGTTTCCGACGGCGGCAGGATCACAACATGGAAATATGATGCGGAGGGCAATCGCATTTCGGAGACTACGTCCGCGGGCGACAAGAGCTACACCTACGGTGCCGGCGCTCTGAAGAACGCGGGCGACGCCAGATTCACTTTCGACAGGGAAGGCCAATTGACGGAGCGCGCGGGCGACAGACCGGCCCGTTTCGGGTTCGATCAGGCCGGGCGGCTAGTATCGGTGGAAAACGGCAAAGACCGGGTCGCATACCAATACGATGCCTTGAACCTCAGAACCGCCCGCGAGGTCAACGGCATTAAGACGCTCTATCTTAATGACATCTCCTCGGGTAGGCCCCTGCCCGTCGCGGAGTACGCGGCTTCGGGCGAGCTGCTGCAGCAGTATATTGTCGCGGGCAGCCAGACGCTCGGCGTTCGCGATGGGTCGGGGACCACGAGGTGGTACCTCGAAGATCATCTCGGCTCGGTTCGTTTCGTCGTCGACGAAGCCGGACGGGTCGAGTCGGCCGCCGATTACACGCCGTTCGGCGCTCCGATTTCCCGCCTGAAGACCGCGGCCCGGTTCGCGGGCGGAGCATGGGACCAGGAGGCGGAATTGATCTACCTAGGAGCCCGTTACATGGACCCGCGCACCGGCCGCTTTATCAGCCGCGACCGCCTCCCGGGCTTGCTCGAAGATCCGCAAAGCTTCAATCGCTACGCCTACGCGGCCAACGATCCGGTGGACCTGATCGACCCGACGGGTCTAGCGCCCGAACGTCCCCGGCCCGGCGATGATCGTGAACCAACCTGGACCCGCAAGCTGGAGAAGCCCATGCTGGATGTGGCGGACGATCAATTGAAATACGCCGGTGGTTTGCGTGGAAAGGCTTGGGCTGCGGCTAGTTCGTTCGGCTACGCCTGCATCGAGGCTACGATCGCCCCAGTGGAGACAAGCTTCAGGAACCTGGCGGACCGGGAATGGGTAGCGCAGCACCCAGGAATGAGGTACTGGGAGGGGATTAAGCTGGCGTCGGTGGTAGCGGACCTGGTCGAGCCCCTTCTGCCGATCACGCCCACCTCCCTGAAGGTTTCGTTCGCGGAATCCACGCCGTTTGCGCAGCGGTTCAAAATTCTCGAAACCGGTGAACGCTGGATGCAAAACCGGCATTGGTACCTGCCCGGTGGGCTGGATCGACTGTATCCAGCCAGTCAGTCATTCAGAGCACCGGTGAAGGATCTTTTTGAGCTCAAGGACATATGGGATTTCACACGCGAAGGCCTCAAACGCTCCGGCCGGGACGGCGCGGAGCTGCAGGCTGAGACACATCCCGTTGGCGGCGTGCGCCTCAACAGCCCAGGGGACTGGCCTGACGACTTAGGCGTTCTCGCCGGCGCCACATTCGATCCCGAGTCCGGCAGCCTGATTCTCGCCGGTGAAAAACGCGCGGCGTTACCCCCAATCCGTAGCGAAGACCTCGCCGTCGCCATCCGTGCCGTGCTGAACGGCGCTGATTCGAGCGGACAGGTCAGCATGACGATCGATCCCGACTCCAGCAATCCCCGCGGCCCCACAATGGATGTGCGTTTCTTCGGCATGACGGAAGACACCCATGTCGGCTGGGTGATGTTCGAGTGCGACCGCATCGTCAAGGGCCTCACTGTCGGCCGCGACAATCTCACCCAACAGCCGCTTTCTTCTCCGTTTCCGGGTTTCCGCAACATCGCCGAACTCGGACTGCGCGGAGCCAGTCACCGTCGGCCTCTCTGGAGCCGATTCTGGATCGTGCCCGATTCCGTCGTCCTCCGCGTGAGTCCCGACCGCCGCAGCCTCGTATTTGGCGAAACTCGCATGCGCGTCAAAACCGAAACCATGCGCTGGAACCGCGGCAAATTGGTATCGGCCGGCGGACTCAGAGACGAAATCGCCGAAACGGTCGCCGACTCCTTGACCGCCCATTACGACGACCTCGTCCGCCAATACCCGGTCTTCGGCGAACTGAAGCAGATGGCGCAGGTAGTGGCCCTCGCGGAGTGGATGAAGCACGCCGGCATCCTACCCGATCCACGCTGGATCGCCGCCAACGCCGCCTCGGATGCAAAGACGCCTCGGACAACACCCTCGGTCGAAAACAACCTCTCCGACCGGACCGCTGATGTCACATATTCCAGTTCCGTATTTGGCGGCGCCGACCTCGTCTCGCGTCCTCACTATAAAGAGGACCCAACGGTCGCCGGAACCGCGGGCGGCCTGAGCCTCCAATGGCGGAAGGCTGGAAAGCCCTGCTTTGATGCCGAGTTGGGCGGCAAGCCCGTGCGTGCGGTCGCGCTCGGCACCAGAACCGCTCGCAGAGCCGGCACGTTTCAGACCGCCATACGGCTTCCGTGGGGTTTCCAGCTCCGCTACGACTCATCGCAACGCGGCTGGAGCATGCTCATCCCTCACTTGTATGCGCAGGGCGACGGATCGAAGCGTCTGTCCGTCCCAGGCAGTTCAGACAGCGTCCCAGCTCGGAGGTTTCTGCTGTCGGATGATTTCGGGATGCGGAACGAAGTCTTTGAGGAATCGTTTGTCGATCCCCAGCTTAAGGCCGTCGGATTCCGCTCGGGCAACCCGGACTACACCGGCGTCTTCCCGAACCCGGATGGAAGCGCCTCGCTCCTGCTTGCCGATGGCAACGCCTGGGCATTCGATTCGAAGGGCCGCGCCACCGCTTTCGTCGGGCCGGACTCGGTCATTGAGTTTGCCTGGTCCAGCGACGGCTCGCTTCAACGAGCATCGCGCATCGACGGAGCTCTCAGTTTCCATTACGAGAACGGCCACCTGGCGCGGATCGACGGAGGCGGCGCAGGGCCTCACCAATTCGTTTGGCGCGAAGGCAACCTGGTTTCCGCTGTCACGCCGGACCACCGCTTTGACTTCGCGTATGCAGGCGGCCTGCTCGACTCCGTCGCCGAAGACGGGCGCGTCGCGCGAAGAATATCGTATGACGCGGAAGGCCGCTGGAACGAACAGACCGACGCCGCCGGAGGCCTGATTGCCCGTCAGAAGTCTGTCGGGCACAGCGTGATTCGGTTCGGTCAGGACAACTCTCAAACCACGGATACTTACTCTACAGACGGCACGCTGACTTCTCGCGTCCAGCAAGGACCGGCTGGCCGCACCAGCGTTGAATGGAACTCCGACCACCGCGAAGCCGTCTTCATGGACGCTCGCGGGACCCGCAAGGATTTTCACTTCGATCGATTGGGAAGAGTCGATGAGTCCCGCGTGAACGGCCAGGTTTTCGCCACGTATCGGTACGACGATCAGCAACGCCGCCAGGTTGTGGACTACGAAGACTTTGCGGAAATCTCGGAGTTCAATTCGGACGGCGACCTGGCAAGGAGAACGGTCCAGCCGAAGCGCTCATGGGTGCACCAGGACGGGAGGAAACCGGCACGGACAGTGGAGCTTGAGGCTGACGGAGGAAAGTCTCCCGCTCCGTCGGTGAAATCAGGCGAGCCTATCAAACAGGTTAAAGACGCGACTGGCGCGCAGGCGAATTACGGATACGACCGAAGCGGGAGGCTGACCAGCGTCAATCTCGCCGGTGGAACGAGAATCGATTACGAATACAGCGCGGACGGCAACCTGGCCCGCGTTGTCGAACACCACCGTTAGCCATCGACCGAAACCTTCGAATCAGAGAGGAAGTGTCCCATGCATAGCTCGCGGAAACGTTATCTCCCCTTGCTCGCCGCTGTCGCGGTCCTCTGCGGTACTCCCGCGGCGCGGGCGCAGGACCCGGTTGAACTCTTCAAAGATGCCCAAGACCTCGAGAACCAAGGCCTGCACAACGAAGCCCTGGACCGTCTTGAGCGGGCCTACGATTCCGCGCGCGCCGAGAGTCAACGACTCACCATCCAGACAGCCATCGGCCTTGTGTTGTTCAAATTAGGCCGCGCCGACGAAGCCCGCGGTCGTCTCGAAGACGTCCTGCTGAGAGGGGGCTCTTCGGATAATCGCAGCCGGTCGTTGTTTGGACTCGGCCGGATCCTTCAACAGCAAGGTAAGCTGCCCGAAGCTCTGGCTAGGTATGACGACGCGCTGAAGGAAGACCCGGCGCCGGAAATCAGACAGTTCGCGCTGCTGCTCTCCGGAGACATTCTCCTTCAGCAGGGGTGGCTCGACGCCGCCCAATCCCGGCTGGAGGAAGTTGTAAATCTGCCGGATCGCTCCGGGAGCCAGGGGGAGGCGTTGGTCCGTCTCGGCCTAGTGTTCGACCGCAAAGGGAGGCCCGAGGACGCGCTCAAAGCCCTGGACCAGGGCAAGCGCGTCGCCCGCAACAGGGAGACGCAAGCCTGGGCCCTGATCACCTCAGGCGACATCCTGTGGACGGCCTGCCGGACGGACGAGGCGGAGAAGGAGTTTCAGGCAGCCCAACCGCTCGCGCCGGATGGCGAAACAAAAGCCAAGGCCTTTCTGGGTCTGGGGAACATCCTGTCAGACCGGAAAAGGCCTCTCGAAGCGGTGGCGGTGCTCCAACAGGGTCTGAAATACGCGTCGACACCGGATACGAAGTTCACGCTGCTTTACAACCTGGGCGAGTCATTCCTCGATATCGGTCGCACCACGGATGCCGAATCGAGTTTCAGACAGTCCATAGCCGCCGCTACCAGATCCGACGAGAGACTGCTGGCCCAGACCGGCATTGGTAGCGTGTTGCTGCGAAAGGGCCGGGTCGGAGAAGCGAAAGCGCTGTTCCGGCACATTCTCTCCGAGTACCGCCGCATGGCCGCCGATCTCTCCCTTCCCGAGTTCAGGGCCTACGCCCTTCTCGAAGCCGGCGATCTTCTGGCGCGTGTGGAGCGCAAACCCGACGAAGCGATTGAGTCGCTCACCCAAGGCTTGAAGCTCATCGCCAATCAGCGCATGAAAGCTAACGGCCTGGCCGCTCTCGCAGATCTCGAACTAAGGGCCGGCCACACCCAAACTGCCCTCGCACATTACACCGAATCATCCGCCATCTCATGCAGCGGTCAGCAGAAAGCCGAGGCCTTGCTCGCGGCCGGCGACGCGTTGCGCCGTCTGGGAAAACTCGACGACGCCGTGGCCGCTCTCACTCAGGGTCTCGCCCTGGCGACAGACGCTGGCTCCCGGCGCTTTGGGTACCTCCGTCTCGCCAACATCGCGTTCCGCCGCCGCCCTTATTACATCCTCCTCGGGATCGTTCTTCTCGGCGTATCCGCTGCCCTCCTTTATGGAAGGCTGTTGCGCCGTTTCTGCCAGGCTCCTGACTCCAGCTATGGGCGCAGCATCGCACTCCGCGCGCCGCTGGCCGGGGCCCTGGGCGCTCTCATCGGCTCCATCCCGCAAATCGTCTTCGACTACTTCAATCTCGACACAGCTAGCCTGGTGGCCCGCGGCTCGGTGTCTAACCTCCTAAGCGGCGCCGTCAACGAAGTCTTCAGTAGTCAATTCCTTCGCATTGAAGCCATATCATCGTTGCTGGCGGCAGCCACAGTCGTGGCGGTCTCGTTAGCTGGGGCCCCTGACCCCTCCGCGAAAAAACTTGCCAAAGCGTCGGCTCTTGGTACCTTACTCGGCTTCATCGGCATCTTCGCATATGACCTCATTTGGTACGGTTTCGAAGCCCATCCTGTCTCCCCCGTCCATTCCGTCCTCCTCCTCGCCGCCTGCTCGGGAGCCATGGGTTTGGCCATCGGACTCGCTGCGGGCCTTGCTTCAGGTTCCGGCCGCCGCGTCGCGTTCGGCGCCGCTGGTGGTTTCCTCGGCGGCGGCCTCGGCGGACTCGCCTTCTACCCAGTGCACGCGATGCTGCTCGACGTTTTGCCCTTCGACAACGTCGTCAGCTACACCGGTCTCCTGCAACACATCCTCCTCGGCGCAGCCATCGGCTTCGCTCTTGCGCTGGTCGAAATTCCCGCCCGGCGATTCGAGGCGGCCGTATCCAAAGAGCCACGCGACCTGCGCCCAGAGCGTCCGGGGCTGGTCGGCCAGGTGTTGATTGCTCGATCCGGTGCTAGCACCGAACCGTCGTTTCAACTACAAGAGCTTTTGTCGGTTTCAACCGAGACTCTCGAAGTTTCTGTGATTCGTCCGGTAGTCGCAAGCCGGGTCGCCCTCACCCTGCTTGCAGTTAACGCTGAAACGTGCAACGGAGGAAAGGAGACAGGCGTCGATGACAACGCTACCGTGTAGTCCTCGTCTATTCGCGTTAATAATTGGAACTCTGGCGTTGGTTGGACTTTTCATCGCTTCATGCTCGAGATCTGGCGGGATCGCAAGGAATTCGGGACCGCGCGCCACGGCCTTTGATGCGACGACCACGCACTCAGCTCCCGTCAAACCACCGTCACATCCTGCTGCAACGATCAGTGAAGGCCAGGGATCCTCGGTGCCGTCACCGAACATCAGCGCAAGCGCTCCGGACCCGAAGAGAGACTGGGAAATCTGTAACGCGACCTCCACGCCCGACTCTGTTGACGCACAGATTGCCGCCTGCACACGCATCATTAACACCCGAGGTCTTAGCCGAGAGAAGCTGGTCCGTGCTTACATAAATCGCGGTTTCGCGTACAATGAGCAGTTCGCCGACAGGGAGCACAATCATTTTGCCGAAGCAGTCGCAGATCTGACTGCAGCCATCCGCTTGAGACCCAATTGCGCTGATGCCTTTTTCGTTCGCGGCCATTCTTACACCGACATGGGATTCCATGACAAGGCGATCGCTGACTTCAGCAAAGCGATTCAACTTTATCCGACGGGCGCAACCATATTCCGGAAGGCGAACGCGCTCAACAGCCGCGGAATCTCTTACGAATATGATGGTAAAGGACACGTCTGGCGCGCCATAGCAGACTATAATGAAGCCATCCGCCTCGACCCGAAGGACTGGACGGCGCTTTGTAACCGGAGCCACGCGTATCGTTCGATTGGGAGAAACGTTCTGGCGGATGCTGACCGCCGCAAAGCCAACCGTTTGAATGGGTCGGATCGTCTCAATCCTTTTTCGTGGGAGATGAAGTACGCGATGACATGCCAATGAGTTCACTCGATCTCAGGTCGAGCGTGGCACCGATTCCGGTTTTGACCCGACCAACAATTGTGCAGCAACCTGCTGCACCAGATGCCGTCTCAAGACTGGGCGCGTTGCGAATTCGACGTCCGGTTAACGCGGCAACGGGATGACAACCATGGTGATTCCAGGCCGCGCCCGTTCCTCACGGCAATCCCAAGATTCTCCTTGCCCTCTTGATGGCCCGCCGCACGGATCCCCATTGTTTGAGGGAGCCTTTGCTTAGTGAACTCATAATACGGGGTTCCGTTGGAATCTGCCCCCTTGCGTCGAGGCGCTTCGCAATGCGGCAGACCTCTTCGTTCAGCAATTGCTCTCGCTCGTGCGTCCTCAGTTTCCGGCACCGTAGGTATCGCGACCGTATTGTACGACAGAGGTCCGGACACTTCTCTGCCAAGTGCGAAACCGATAAGTTGAGCTGACGGGCAACGGTGCTGAGCGATGGAGCTGATTCTCCGCGCAGAATGAGGAGTAGTGCTCCTCGAAGCTTTGTTGTTTCCTTTTGCGCGTGAACTGCCCGTGCTTCAAGCAGCCGGGCCGTCTCGCCGCGAAACCACGACCGCAACGTTGATGAGTTCTGGAACCCAAGACGCCGACTTAGATCGTGGAGCGTCGGCGGCGGATCTTCAAATGTTGCAGCCTCCACAGCTTGCCGCAGTGTGCCAAGCCGACGCTTTCGGCAGTCCTCCAACTTCTGCGCAATCGCGCGACAAAGATCAGGGAACTTCCGCTGTATGAGACCTCCGTTGGCATACCCAAGCTGCATCGCAAGGCGTCGCACCGACACCGGCGGATCTTGCACTAAGGATTGTTCGAGCGCTGACCGCATGGTATTGGTCTCGCAGATCCTTTTCGCACCTGGCTGTTTCCACCAATGCGTGCGCTTGCAAGCGCGGTGTCTGGCCGTGATCCGATGGCAAAGGACCGGGTCCACCTGATAGAGACGTTCATACCGTCGGTACCCCAGGCGCTGGGACAACTCCGGCACACTGGGACATTCGTCCTCCCGTAGTGCTGCCTTCATCAGCCTTCTAACTTCCTCCGAACTCCGCGACGTCTTCACGCCCCGATCGTCCCTCGGGAAGTGTGCTGTTGCGGCGGGCCAGTTCACGCCGGCTAATCGCCGGCTTGTCAGGAGGGTGCCAGCGGGAATGCCAATATGAAAGCAGACCCGCATCAGCACGTCGAGCCGAGGCCGCATCATACCGGTAACCCAGGACTGTATAGCGCCCCTGCTTGCGCGCGTCAACTCCGCCAATGCCTTCGTGTTTCCGGACACCAGCCGATCGATACAAATGCGAAGATTCGCGCTGAATCTCGCTCTCGATAGCCTCCCTGCGGTAGTGCAGGATGCAAGCAACTCTCCGGAGGTGGTGGCCACGTACAATTCGTAATCGGGCTCGCTGCGATTCGCCTGCAGCCGTGGTCTTCCTGCCGGTTTTCCAAGCCAACTGCCGCACGACGAGCAGTACCCCGGTCGAGAATGCGCCGCAAGAGGCGGTAGGGCCTTATGGCAGAATGGGCATTTCTCCTCCAGGGGAGCAACGTGGACCGGACAAACAGTGACGCCGCGGAGAGCCCATAGTAATCGCTCGTAGACGGTACCGGTCTCCCGATCAGCGTCATAACACTGTGGGCACCAGGCTCTCCGCCGTTTGAACAAAAACATAGCGGACAAGGTGTCGCGCAACGGCAACAGGGTAAGAGCTTCCAGATGCCGACAGCACGTCAACCCCTCCAAGATTCTGGTCCATTTGAGTGCCCGCGCCGACACTCCGTTGATCGCGTACGCTGTCGCATGAAAGACTTGTTCGCTGGGCCGCCTCACGTGGAAGGAGGTCATTCCCTTGCAAACCCTGGTGGTCGCTCTGCTCATTGATCGTCGGCCCACCATGTCTCCGACCGAAAGCACATGGGCCTCCGCAAGCCGCGCAATATAGCCGCTGAGACTCTCAACTTGCGGAGTTCCAATACCGACCGGGCTTAGCGAATAAAACCGGCTTCGCTCCGGGGGTTCGACAACCTGCGCTTCCCATACGCCGTACGCCGCATTAGGTTCCATGGGCTGCTATACCCCTTCCGATCGGATCGCGCTTTGGCCTTCGCTGGCCCGGTCGGCGCTTCGCCTTTCGAGCAGTATCTACCTTCGTCTCGAGCGCAGGAGATCGATGTTGGTCGGCGGCCGACGATCCGCAGCCATTCAAACCCAATCGCACGCGCAATCGAAGACGACTTTCATCGCTCTCCTCCAGACGCGTTTCTCCCTCGATGCACTCCGAAAGGAGCTTGTCACATTGGCTGAAAGATAGAGCGCAGGCCTCAAGATCTTTTCGCTCGAGGCGAATGGCGCCGCGACCAAACATCGATGACAATGCCATGACCAGCCACTCTTTTAGGATGCCGACGCAGCCGATACTTCGCTCATACAGGAACTCCCAATCCTTTACCAGATCCGGGGGTTCCGCGAGAGGCAGTTGCGCCGCGAACGAATGCAAGACGTTGGCGAAGATTGCCGCTTCGCCGGGGCGATCAGCCCGGTAGCGGCCGAAATGTACGTCGACGCTGCGGCGGCACAGTTGGCCACTCAAGTTCCGAAAGGCCAGCAGGTCGTAGGTGCCCACCAAGACATGCGGGGTTCCCGTACAATTGGCGATGGACTTAATCACATCCAACTGGTCCAGGAGCCGGCGGCCAGAGCTCATTTTGGCCAGATGCTGAGCCTCGTCGATCAAAACAGCCGCGGGCCTGCGATATCGAAGCGCGTGTTCGAGGGCATACTGATACTCGGCACCGGATGACCTTGCGGCAGGGTCGAAGCGAAAAAGCGATTCGTTGGCCCCTCGCGGTCTTCCTTTCCGGTCGAGCTTGTAATCGATCAGAGGCTCACGCATTGCATCCAGCAGCCTCTTGAAATGATCACGCCAGCTGAAGTTGCCGGTATCCGGAGCCACTGCTTCCACGCTGACCACCGGTAGCCGTCCCTTGTCTTGCATCAGTTCTGGAGCCAATCCCGCAGTGAGATCGTTCTCCACCTTTGTCCTAAGGGTCGTCTTCCCAACTCCAGTTGGTCCGAGAACGAAAACGACAGAGTTCCGAGGCGCATCTGAGATCGCCGTGATCAGTCGCTCTCTGGCTGCCAGGAGATGTGGATGAGCAATCGTCACTCTACGAAATTGCTGGAGCTTCGCCTCGGACGATCCCGTCAAGGCTCTGCGGGCAATCCCCGTCACAGCACCCATCAAAACTCTCCATAAATCTCGACAACATCGGCCTGGGGAATTGCATTCTCAAGGTGAGTTACTGTGTCGTCTGGCGCGTCAGGAGGGCCTTCGTTGGAGCCGTTGCCCGATCTCACCGCGACGCTTTCGCGGTCGCAGGCCCGTTGCACCAAAAGTACTTCCTGAGCCTCCACCGATTCGAGAAATATTGCGAGCGTTTTCGCATTGAAATTCAGTCGCCGTGCCGAGTGGAGCCGATGTCGTTTGCGAATCTCTTCTGTCGCCAGCATGATCTCCCGCTCGGACCGACCGTGGAGCACGGTGTAATACTCGGAATGGCATTCAACCCATTGGTTTCGACAAAACGCGTAAGCTGTTCCCGCATCGAACGGATCATATCGGACTGGCAAGTGCTGCCCTTCGAACTCTGGATCGCGAAACACATCGGACCAGTAGTATACGTGGTTGAGTTTTACGCCTCGGCCTGGGCAGAGTGTCGCTGTACTCTTGGCCGTACTCGGCATGGTGCAGAGAATGAAGATTTGGTCGTAAGGGATTAGCCTCTGCAGCCGCAAGCCGCTTGCTTCGAAGCCCCTCGCGAATGCCTCCCGCGGGCTTTGTCCCAGCGCGGGGTGGTTCATTTTATCGTAGACATCGAAGAGGTAGTCGCTCAGTCGTTCGTTCAGTTCACTCAGTGTCCACGTGGCCATCCCTTTTGGATCGACAGACACGGTGACTTGACGGACGTTGCGCGTGATCTGTGTGTTGCCGCGGAGATTGTGGATGAACTGAGTGTTACAAGTCCCGAAGATCCGCTCTAGCACCGATCCGAACCTCGCTTTGGCCGGTGGCCTCGTCTTTTTCGTGCACTCGTACCGCGCCAGCAGGGTTTCGAAATAGGTGCTCTCAAACTCGCGGCCGCCATCCACAACGACGAATTGCGGGAGCCGTGAGTGGCGTCGGACGCAATCCCGCAGAACCATCATGCAGGAACGGTAGCTGGGAGGATCAAAGGTCAGATACGCGGCGAGTATCCTCCGCGAGAACGCGTCAAGCAGCAGCGTCACCCACGGCCGGCCCAGAACCTGGCCCGTCGTTACACAGCGGAGCTCTACATCCAGTTCCGTGTGGTCGATGTGGCCGATTTCGAAAGGTCTGTCGCCATGCCTCGGCGTCGTCAAATCGAGATCCCAATATGCTGGCTCGTACTTATACGCGGCACGGCGGCCCTTTCGTTTCAAGGTCTGCTCGAACTGCGAGCGCTTCCCCAGAGCCCGGCGGAATGCGCGATAGCTGGGCGCGGTGACGTCCTGCTGCTCGCAGGTGTGTTTCAAGGCCACCCAGGAAGCGTACTTCGATTTTTGCTTCAGGGTCTCGAAGTCGTTCTCGATCGACTGCATCATTAGCGCACGGGTCTTATCTGGAAGGCGATCTCGCCTGTTTCCTCGCTTTTGCGTTTCCGGAAGCAGGCCAATGTACCCGTCGCCAAATATCTCTTCCGCCTCGCGGTACCGCGCCGACCAGAAACGCAAGGTTCGCGCTGGCATGTTAGGCTCCCGGTCGCCGTGCCATTGATCCCGGAGCGCGGTAAAGCGATCATTCGCGATCTTCAGGTCACGTTCGCTGGCAGCAGCCAGACGGGCATGGATCCCGTCGACGGCCCGCCGATCACTGTCCGCCACGCGCACCACGACGCGACCCTCTCCGATCAGACGCTCCAGAGCTCCAATGGGCAGCTCGGTGAAATCCCGGTCTGCTCCGACCAACCCTATCATCGATTCGCCCACATTTGCGACTCTCCATGTGGTGCCATCCCACTGCAGGCTGTTGCCAACACCGATATTGACCGGCCTCACGCCCAGGCGATCCGCGGCACCACACTTGGCCGATTCCTTGTCGCGGTACATGCGTACACGGGTTGGATCTGTCAGAGGTGCAGCCTTGAGATCGATGTAGATCTCCCGGCGAGCAATCATCGAATGGACGCAGTCGACTGCCGCCGGTGTCGCCATCCTGCGTAACAGTTCGTCCAGTGAAATCCCCGGTTTGGCCGAAATGTATCCGACTGCTAGTTCGCGATCCTTGGAATCGAATCCGACAGGTTCACCGCGCAAATAATCATCGAGATAGCAGACATTCCGCACCAAAATCCAATCGATCTGGCTTGACGGATAGACGCTGTAATAAAGGCCCAGCGCCGAGGCGTACTCTTCCCCGGGCGGACAGCGCCAGACCCCGTCTTGCGTCTGATGATAGCGGTGAGGGCTCTTCTGCGCCAGGGTAACCAAGTCCTTATTCATCTTGCACTCCACCCAGCCCGCAGAGTCGGCCCGGAGCACGAAAAAGTCGGGCGTGTGCATGACGGAGATCTTACGTTGGCTGGCATCGCAATAGGTCAGCGGGATCTGGCAGGGCTGGTCATAGTACTCGAAGACGGTTCTGTCCTCCTCCATTTCTAGAGCGACAGCGAATTCCACACGGTGGCTTTCGAACTGGATCGTCTTCCCCATCTTGCTGCTCGGATATCGTCCAGCGACGTTCGATTTCCCTCCGCCGACACGTCGTGCAGGCTCAGAACTGCGGATGCGATCAATGAGTGCCCGGGCGCCCTCGGGCAACCCCAGGCGCTGATACCAGAGCGATAGATCAGACTGGCTAAGCACGGACACTACCTCCCTGCCGGCATCCCCGCCGGCGATCCGTTTGTACAACTGCCACTCGCACTGACCGGCCGCACATCTGCCGTTCACTTGTCTGCTTGCGGGCGGTCTTCGTCCTTAAGTGCTCTCACGTACCGCACGCCGGCCTCGCTGATCAACTCCTGAAGGCGGCGCCCATTCCGGATTGCGGCGCGGACCTCGGGGACCAATCGTTCCGGCACATAAATGGAAAAACGCTTTTTGCCACTTCGTCCATAAAGCGCATAGCTGCTGTGACCCTCTCCAGAAGCGCATGCGGGACAGTGTTCACGGATACAACGCCCCTTCCGCAGAGAGAGTGAGCCGGTCGCAATAGGCCACAGTTGTTCGGTCATCCTCTGGAACCACTGACGAACTGCCACGGGCGTATCACTCTTCTTCGTCATCGTTGTATATGTGTGACTATACATGTATACAGAACATTTGGCAAATATTTTGTTTGAGCGACTCCCCGCGGCCGCGTTCCGTTCAGTCTGAGGTCAGGTTCCGGTCCTGCAATTGCCCGCAAAACGTCGATGAATTTCCGGCAACATTATGGGGGCGCGCCGCACTTCCGGCAACCTTATGGGTTCAGCGCCAGAACCGGGGGACCGGAGGCTGGGCCGCGAGATCTACAGATTGCGACGACGCTAACGGCAAGGATATGGGTTCAAGACGGCAAGATTATGGGTTTTGTCACA
>Ga0075030_100000885_pt1 | contig 26749 bp, 19 predicted proteins | sample LitLauG_LLR_2012_FD_71393 | JGI IMG/M metagenome (GOLD analysis project Ga0075030, IMG submission 71393) | Freshwater sediment microbial communities from Pennsylvania, USA - Little Laurel Run_MetaG_LLR_2012 | ecosystem: Environmental > Aquatic > Freshwater > Creek > Sediment | place: USA...
TCGCCGGGCTCGAAACCGTCGATGCCATAGCGCGCCACGCCCTCGCGAATCACCACGCCCAGATCCGCCACGAAATGCGACACGCCGCCCGTGTTTTGCGAGAGCAGGCGACCCGAAGTGTCGAGCAACCCGCAACAGTAGTCGCGCACCTCGTAAATCATCATGTTGTACGAAGTGCGCTGCAGCACGAACGACATTTCGTTGGCGATCGCCGGCAGAACGTTGCGGATGACTTCCACGGTCACGATGTCGGGCATAGGCGAAGAATTAATTCCCCGGTGGAAGCGACTTCGACGCGATCGCCTCCGAACAGCAGCGTGGTACTGGCGTATTCCTGGACGATGGCGGGACCCATCAAGCAGGCGCCGGGCGCCAGCGAATCGCGCTGGTAGACGGGACAATCGATGGGGTGATCCCCTTCGAAGTGGACGAGGCGGTTTGTGGGACATGCCGCCTGGCCTGGCCGGGACTGGCCGGAGGCCCGCCCCGCCGAGTGATGCAGCCTCGCTACCGCGGTCAAGCGGGCATTCACAATTTCCAGCGGCTGGCCGGCATTGTGATAGCCGAACCGGCGCCCGTGCAGTTGGTGGAAAGCGGCGGCGATGCTTTCCCCATCCAGCCGTTCGGGATCGACCGGAACCGTCAGGGAAAAATCCTGGCCGGCGTAGCGCAGTTCCAAAAAGTGGCGCAGGTCGATCTGCGAGCCGGCCAGCCGTTCGTAGCCCTGCGCTGCGAGCTCCCGCGCGATGCGGCGCAGTTCGCCGAAATCGGCACCATCGAGCGGCTGGTAGTACGTGCGGACAAAATCGTGGCGCAGATCGGCGATCAACATGCCGCTGGCTGAGAACTGGCCCGGAAAGTTGGGGACGATGATGGCGGGCACGTGCAGCGAGCGCGCGACCTCGACGGCGTGCAGGGGCCCGGCCCCGCCGAATGCCACCAGGACAAAATCCCGCGGGTCGTAGCCGCGCTCGACCGATACCTGGCGCACGGCGAGCGACATGTTCATCACCGCGATCTTGACGATGGCCAGGGCGGCTTCGATTTCGGATAACCCCAGAGGCTCGCCGATTCGCCGGCGGATGGCGGTGCGCGCCGCTTCGACGTCGAGACCCATCTCTCCACCCAGAAACTGGTTCGCGTCCAGACGCCCGAGGATCAGGTTGGCGTCGGTGACCGTAGGTTCGACGCCGCCTGTGCCGTAGCACGCCGGACCCGGTATGGCGCCCGCGCTCACGGGCCCCACACGCAGCGATCCGACGCTATCCACGCGGGCGATGCTGCCCCCTCCGGAGCCGACTTCTACGGTATCCACCACCGGCAACATCATGGGATGGCCTTCGGCATAGCCGCCGATGTGATAACCGTGCGACATCTGCGGCTCGCCATCGCGCACCAGGTTGGCCTTGGCGGTGGTACCCCCCATATCGAACGCGATCACGTTCGGATATCCCAACCGCACCCCGGCGCGCGCGGCCGCGATGAATCCGCCCACCGGGCCCGATTCGAGCATCGCCACCGGAAGTTTCTTCGCCGCCGCGGGCGCCATCACACCGCCGTTCGATTGCATGATGAGCAGGTTGCCGGTAAACTCCTGCGCGGCCAGCATCCGTTCCAGATCCTCGATGTACGCGCACACCGTGGGACCGATATACGCGTTCAGAACCGTGGTGGAGGTCCGCTCGTACTCGCCGTATTCGCGCAGGATTTCGTGAGACACGCTCCGGTAGGCATGCGGCAGCGCCAGCGCCAGCAGGTCTCCCATCTGCCGCTCGTGCGACGGATTGTTCCAGGAGTGAAGAAAGCACACCGCCACGGCTTCTACCGAACTGGCCGCCACCCGGGCTGCGGCCGCCGCTGCCTGCCGCGTATCGAACGGAACGCGCAGTTCGCCGGCTGCGCCGAGGCGCTCCTCCACCTCGAACGTGAGCCGGCGCGGGACCAAGGGCTCGGGTCGTTTAAACCAAATGTTGTATGCCTCCGGCCGGTTGCCGCGGCCGATTTTATAGACGTCGCGCGTGCCGCGCGTCACTACCAGCGCGGTCTTGGCGCCCTTACGCTCCACTACGGTGTTGATGGCCACTGTAGAGCCGTGCACAAAGGTCTCGATCTCGCGCGCGGCCAGGTGCGCCTTTTCAAGACAATCCCGGATGCCGCGCGCCAGTTCGCCGGGGGTGCTGGGAGCCTTGGCGCTCAGCAGTCGACCGCTCGCCGGATCGTAGCCCAGGAAATCGGTGAACGTGCCGCCAATGTCCACGGCAACAACCAGCGGCATCTATAACCCCGGGCCCGTCCGCCAGGAGTCCAGGCGCGCTTCCACGGCGCTCAGTCCCTGCGTGCACACTACACCCAGGACCGCGATTACCGCCAGCGATGCCAGCATATTGGTGGTCTTCAGCAATCCTCCATAGTAAGCGATACTGAAGCCCAGGCCCGCGGTGGCGCCGAAGAGTTCCCCAACCACCACCCCGGTCAGCGCGCGTCCGATTCCGAGGCGCAGCCCTGCGATCACCATGGGTACCGACGCGGGGAGGATCACTTTCCAAAGCAGGTCGCTCTCCCCCGCCCCGAAGGATTTCGCAGCGCGCACGAGCGCCGGGTTGATCCCTTTGATTCCGCTCAGCGTGTTCGCGGCGATCGGAGTGACGGACAGCAAAAACGCGATGGCGATGACGGGGCGGGCCCCCAGGCCGAACCAGATGATGAATATGGGGAACAGCGCCACCAGGGGCGCGGAGTACAGAAACCAGAGGAACGGATCCAAGGCGTACTCGAAGGTGCGAAAACGTCCAGCCAATACCCCCAGGAAAATGCCGATAAAGACGGCGGCGCCGTAGCCGGCCGCAAATTCGCCCAGGCTGACGGTGATGTTGCGCGGCAGTTCACCCGACCGCGCCTCCTCGCCGAGTGTGGCGGCGATGGCCGACGGTTGCGAAGTGAAGAAGGGGTTCATCACGCCCAGCCGGGCCGCGGCTTCCCACAGCGTGAGAATCGTCGCGAACGAGAGTAATCCGAGCCAGAGCGCTTTCATTTGTCGGCCGTCCACAATCGTTGTTCCAGCACACGCAGGCTGCGCGTGGCCGCGAATCCGAAGCCGGAAATCACCAGGACGTAGAAGAGTAAGTAGTCGATGCGGAAGGCCGAACCGTAGCGCATGATTTCGCTGCCAATGCCGGCTTGCGACACGTACATCTCCGCTACCACCATCCCTAAAACCGCCCGGCTCAATCCCAGGCGCGTTCCGATCATCACACCCGGGAGCGAGGCCGGCAGGATCACCTTCACCAGTACGTCGCGCTTTCCGCCGCCAAACGATTGTGCCGCCAATACCCAGCAGCGCTCCACTTGGCGCACTCCGGCCATGGTGTTGACCACGATGGGAACAACCCCGCCCACGAAAACTGCGGCCATCTTCGATGGCATCCCGATTCCCAGCCAGACCACCAGGATCGGGAGCAGCGCCAGGTAGGGCGTGGAGTAAATCGCCATCACCACGGGGTCCGCCAGATAGCGCATGACGGGAAACACGCCCAGGAGCAGGCCGAGCGGCACTCCCATGGCTACGGCCAGCGCGAATCCAACTGCGAATTCCGAAAAACTCACCGACAGGTCGTGAAGGAATCCGGCATTGCGAACGGCCTCGAGGCTGGCAGCCAGAACCCGGCTCGGCTGGCTGGTATAAGCCATGTCGATGAGGTGCAGCCGGGGCGCAATCTCCCATGCGCCCAGAAACACCAGGACCGAGAGCGTCGATATCAGCGCACGCCGAGGCATTTGGTTCCTCCCATGAGCAGCGCCCGGATGCGGCGCCGAACTTCCAGGCTCGGCTCGGAATCCAGCATGTCGATGGTGCGGGGACGCGCCAGATCCACCGGCAGGATCTCGGCGATGCGTCCGGGATTGGTGGTCATCACGACGACCCGGTCCGCCAGGAAGACGGCTTCGTCGATGCTGTGGGTCACAAACAGCGCGGTCTTCCGGTCCTGTTCCCAGATGGCGAGCAGCTCGTTTCCCATCTCTTCGCGCGTCTGCGCGTCGAGCGATCCGAAAGGCTCGTCGAGAAGCAGGATCTCCGGATCGACGGCCAAGGCGCGCGCGATTCCGACACGCTGGCGCATCCCGCCCGAAAGCTGGTGCGGATAATACTGCTCGAATCCATCGAGCCCCACCAGATGGACGTAACGCCGCGCCCGTTCGGTGAGATCCTCTCCGCTCCAACGCTGTAGTTCCAGGCCAAAGCGAACGTTCTCGAGCGCCGTGCGCCAAGGCATCAGCGCGAAATCCTGAAACACCATGGCGCGGCCGCGGCCCGGACCGTCGACCGCTTGACCGTTCACCAGCACGCGTCCGCTGGCCGGCTGCGCCAGACCTGCAACGGCCAGCAGGAGGCTGGTTTTGCCGCAGCCGCTGGGCCCCACCACGGTGACGAAGGTTCCGCGGCCGATATCCAGCCGGGCTTCGGATACCGCCACGAACGCGCCTTTTTCCCTGGGCCTCGCATAGGCGATCGTGACACCGTCGATCCGGATGTGCGGTGCGGCGGTCGTGTCTATGTCGCTGCGGGTTTCCATTGACTGTAGGTGTCAACGTAGATCGGAGTCCAGTACTTCGCCAGCGGCCACCTCTCTTTATACCGGCCTACCTGAACTCCCATGTCGAAGAAGAGATCGAGTGCCTTCTGGCTGGGCAAGCGGCCGTCTTCATAAATGTATTGAATGAAGCTGTCGTAAGTCGGACCGACATACTTCGGATCGATATGCAGATGCCGGATCAGAGAAACTTCCGAGCGCGGCTTATCCTGTCTCGCCATGCGGACGGCCGCCACGTGAGCCCGAAGCAAACGTTTCACAGTGTCCGGGTTTTGGGAGAGAAACGGCTGCATCGCAAAAATAACATGATAGGGGTAATCGTCCGCCAGGTTCCTTTGACTGTAGATGCGCTGATAGCCGCGCTCGGCGGCCATTAGCTTTTCCGGCCCGGAAAAGATGCTCACATCGAGTTGGCCCGCCTGCATGGCTGCCAGGCGCGCGGCAGGCTGACCGGACTGCACGATCTGTGCGTCCTTGGTAGGATCGATTCCGTTCACGGAAAGAACATACCTCGTGAGGTAATCGCTCGAGGAGCCATACAGAGTAATGCCGAAGCGTTTTCCCTTGGCCTCGGCCAGGCTCTTGATCGGCGAGACCGCGTACCAGTCGAAGTCGGGCACATTGAAACCGGCATAGAACGCCTTCAGGGGCTGGCCGGCATCGATCCCCATGGTCACTTCCGCGAGCGAGACGACGCCGAAGTCCACCGACCCGGCGGCGATCGCCTTAATTAAGTCGGAGCCCCCGCGAAACTCAACCAGATCGGCTTCGAGTCCTTCTTTCGCGAACAGACCGGCATCGGAGCCGAGATAGATCGGCAAATAAGTCGCTCCCGGCACCGCCAGCCCGATCGTGATGTGGGTCTTCTCGCGCTTCGCCGTCCCGCCGCAGCCCACGCTGAGCAGGCTCGCGATGAGGACATGGGGCCACAGCCGCAACACTAGCTTATGATACCAGCGCTATTTCGGGGACAGGCTACGAAATCACCAAATTAATTTCGGGGTTTCGTAGACTGTCCCCGAATTAGGGCGAGATTTCTTCCAACACGCGCTCGCGGGTCTCCATCGCAAATAGACTGGCCACTGCCGCCCCCACCAGCGAGACCAGCGCAAACAACAAAAATACGCTGCTTAAGGCGAAGCGCGTGAGCATGAAGCCCACCAGCGTCGGGCCCAGGGCGGAACCGGCGCGAAGCCAGGCGGTCGCCACGCTGGTGCCCAGTGCGCGCATTCGAGTGGGGTAGATCTCCGGCGTATACAGGTAGCAGGCCAGCGAATTCGACGCCACGAACACGTAACTCAATGAGGCGCACAGCATTACGATCTGCGCGCTGTGTGCGCCGAGAAGCCAGAGCGTACCAAGTGGCAACGATCCCAGCGCGAACGCCAAGGCGAACCAGGCGCGCCGCCCCACGCGGTCGATGGCCAAGGCCGCCAGCAGGTCTCCCGCCAGGCCCGCCAGATTGGTGGCCAAGCCGAACCGCAAGGCTCGCACGAGATCCAGTTTGAATATCGTGCGGTATAGCGTCGGCATCCATGCGGTCAGTCCGTAGGCTACGAAGTAGCAACTGAACCAGACGGCCCACACGGTAAACGTGCGGCGGCGGAACGGGCGGCTGAAAAGTTCCTGCCAGCGAGTAGGGCCAGGCTGGGCTACGGCGGCCCGCAGCTTGACCGGCGCCAATCGCGCGCCGCGCCGGACCGCGTATTCCTCCATTTGCCCGACTACACGGGCAGCTTCCTCCAGGCGTCCCTGGCTCACCAGCCATCGTGGCGATTCCGGCAGCAGGCGGCGCAATACCACCGCCAGAAACGCAGGAAGCGCGCCGATCAGGAACATCGCCTGCCAACCGATGTGCGGCACCGCCCATAGGCCCACCAGCCCCGCGGCGGTCAGACCGATGCTGAAGAGCATTTCGTAGAGCAGGAAAAATCGCCCGCGGCGGTGCGCCGGCGATAACTCGCTGATGTACGTAGCGGCCACCGGCACTTCCCCCCCGATGGCAATGCCCTGGATGCTCCGGAAAACGAACAGCGACGGGTAATTCCACGCCGCCGCACACGCCAGGCTCATCAATGCCAAAACCGCCACGCTGTACGTCATGGCGGTCAAGCGGCCGAACTTCTCACCGGCCCACCCGAACAGAAACGCCCCCACAAGCTGTCCGAGGAATCCGGTCGAGATCAGGAGACCGGCCTCACCGGGGGTCAGGCGCCACAGTCCCACAAGCACCGGAAGCACCACCGAGATCGTCTGTACGTCGAAGGCGTCGAAAAACGTGGCTGCGCCCACGATCATCCGCGCCCGCACGTGCCAGGAGGTGACCGGCAGACGTTCCATGCGCGCAATGATGATTTGGGGCGAGAGGTCTGCGCTCAAAGACGCGTATACTATACCAGAAACCCGCCGAGGAGAGGCTCTATGAACGATCTGGCGCGCCGTTTTTATACCGCCATGGTGCTGCCCCTTGATCGCAGCGGAAACGTGGATGAAGGCGCCTATCGCGAGCTGATCCACTATTTCCTTCAGGAGCCCTTCCGCTCGGTAGGCGGACTGATCGCCAATCCCGAGGCCGGCGAGATCTACTATCTCACGCGCGAGGAGAAGCGGCGCGTTGCGGAAATCGCCGTTCGCGAAGCCGGCGGCAAGATGCCGGTTTTCGGCGGCGTGTTCGATCTGACCACTGAAGGCTGCGTGGCTTGTGCCCTCGACGCGAAACACGCCGGCGTCGACGGTCTGTTCCTGATGCCGCCCGCCGGGGCCGTGGATCTCGTCGCGATGTGGAATGCCGAAAAGTACCCGGAATATTGGCTCGATCAGATCCTCGCCATCGACGCCGCCGCGAACCTCCCCATCCTCACCCACCCGGTTGCCTCACCCAACCCGCAGTGGGGGCTCGGAGTGCCCGGTGAAGCCGCGCGCCTGATCTGCCAGCGAGTTCCCAACATCATTGGCTGGAAGATGATCTACAACTACGAAGGGCAGCGAAAAATGTGGAAGATTCTGCGGTCGCTCGACCACCCCGTGGCGATCATGGCTGCCGGCGGCGGACTCTTCCACGAGTTCTTGGCTCACGACGTTCTCGACGGCACCGTATCGGGATCGTGGAACTATGCGCTCGAGCCCATGCTCGCTCACATCCATGCCTGGCGGAAGGACGATGTTCGGACTGCCCGGCGCATTTGGGTGGAAGGCGGCCTTCGCGACTTGCACGAATACATCTATTCCGATTATTCGCGCCTCCATCTGCGCTACAAAATCGCCTCCGCGTTGCGCGGTCTCATTCCGAGCTGCCGTACCCGTCCCCCCATGCCGGTTGCGAAGCCGGAGGAAATCGACACGCTGACGCGGTTGTTGAGCGCAGCCCAAATTCCTGTGGCACAGGCGGCGGAGTTGGACACGCGGCGCTAGCCATCACGTTACGATGGAGGTATGGAAGCCGCCGCCACCCCGGAGCCCGCCTGGGCCGCGCTCCGGGATGAGGAACTGCTGGCGCTGCGGATTTGCGATCTCGGTGTGCGCATCGAACACAGCGAACTCGAGCCGCGCATCGCCCAGTTCTATGATGAGACCGCCGCGCGCGGAGTCTCTCTGCGGCCGGATTGCTACTTGGGAGACGAGTGGTTCTCTCCGGATGGTGTGCCCGCCATTGCCATCCCCTTTTATCTTGCCCACCCGCGGCTCAAGGCCCTGGAGTTGCGCCAGATGCTGGAAGTGGAAGGCGGCACTCCCGAATGGTGCCAGATGCTGTTGCGGCACGAGTGCGGCCACGCCATCGATCATGCCTACCAGCTTTCCTCCCGCCCGGATTGGCACACCATCTTCGGCAGCCCGGATACCGAGTACACCCCGGACACTTACAGGCCGCGCCCCTATAGCCGGAGCTTCGTCCGGCATCTGCCGAACTGGTACGCGCAAGCCCATCCGGACGAAGATTTCGCGGAGACCGTCGCGGTCTGGCTGGCGCATGCGCCCGAGGACTGGCGGCAGCGGTATCGCGGCTGGAAAGCACTCGAAAAGCTCGAATATGTCCACGGCCTGATGCAGGAGACCTCCGCCCGCCCGCCGTCGGTTACGCGCGGGCGGCGGATCTCCGAAGCACGCAAGTTGCGCCGGACTCTGAGCCATTATTACGCCGCCCGGCGGAAGATGTACGCCGAAGACTTCCCCGATTTCTACGACGCCGACCTGAGCCTCATTTTCGGAAACGGCGAACCGGGCGCCGAACCCGCGGCTCGCGTCATGCGCAAGCATCGCGCGGCTTTGATCGCATCCATCGTGCAATGGACGGGACAGCCCAAATACACGGTCGACATGTTGGTCGGGAAACTCGTGCGGCGTTGCCGGGAAATGAGACTGACCGCGACAAAAGACTCGGCGCGGCTTCAATTCGAGCTGGCCGCTTACCTGGCGGCCCTGGTCACCAACCACCTGTACACCGGCCGGTTCAAGAGGTCCGTCTGAGCGATGAAGGTCCTCGTCCTGCTCGATGTCGCGCGCCGCATCGATACACAGGGAGAAATCTCCGCGGAGTCTCTGAAGGAAGAGAACCGGCCGGCCGATGCCGACGTCCTCGGTTGCCTCCAGCGCCTCGGCCATAACGTCGAGACCCTGGCCGTATTCGATAACGTCACCGAAGTCGTCGCAAAAGTGAACGCGTGCCGCCCGGACGTGGTCTTTAATCTCTCCGAGTCGTTCCATCACGACCGGTCCCACGAACCCAACCTCCCCGCCTTGCTCGATCTGATGAAAGTCCCTTACACCGGTTCCGGCCCGGATGCGCTGATGCTCTGCAAAGACAAGGCTCTGGCCAAGAAGGTTCTCGCCTATCATCACGTGCGTCTACCCCACTTTGTGGTGTCGCATCGTTTGTTACCCTTGCGCCGCCTCCAGCATTTCCCTTATCCGGCTATCGTCAAGCCGCTCTGTGAGGAATCTTCGGATGGCATCAGCAAGGCGTCGTTTGTGCGCGATGAGCATGAGGCCATGGAACGGGCGAAGTTCATCCATCAGCGGTTCAATACCGACGCTCTGATCGAGGAATACATCGAAGGCCGCGAACTGTATGTGAGTGTTATGGGGAACCGGCGGTTGACGGTGTTCCCTCCGCGCGAAATCTTTTTCGAACATGTGCCGGAGGACGTCCCCAAATTCGCCACCTATCACGCCAAATGGAACGAGGGTTACCGCCGGAAGTGGGGCATCACCAACGGTCCCGCCAGGCAAATCCCTGACCAGTTGCAGACCGATCTGCGGAGTCTGGCGCGCAATGTCTACCGGTGGCTCAAGATTCGGGGATTTGGGCGCCTGGACGTTCGGCTCACCGCCAAAGGGGAACTCTACATCATCGAAGCGAATCCCAATCCATCGCTGGCGCAGGACGAGGACTTCGCCCAATCGGCGGCGGCGGCCGGAGTCTCCTACGACGCCCTGATGCAGGAGATCTTGAATTCCGCGTTTCCGTAGAAATGGGTTGGCCGAACCGCGTCACCGTCCAGCCGCCTGTCTCGCGAACGGAATATTGATTTCAGCGACGCTTTTCACGGGATTCACCGCCAATTGGAGTTTGGCTCCGGGTCCGTAGCAGATCTCCAGGCGCCGCCGCACGTTGTGCAACCCAACTCCTGTGCCCGTGGCCTTCACCTCAGATCCGCCGCCACTGTTTTCCACCAGAATTCGCAGGTCGTCATTCCGCAATTCACCGTAGATATGGACATACCCCCGCCCGGGTTGCTTCGCCACGCCGTGCTTAATCGCGTTTTCCACCAGCGGTTGCACGGAGAGCACCGGAATCGGGATCTCGAGCGCGGCTTCGTCTATCCGGATTTCCACTTTCAGCCGGTCACCCAACCGCAGTTGCTCGACTCCTAGGTACGCCCGCACGATCTCCATCTCCTCCGCAAGCGGTACGAAGGTCTTGTCGGACTGGAGGAAGTACCGAAGGATTTCCGCCAGGTTCAGCACCATACGCCGGGCGCCACCAGCTTCCCGGGGAATGGTTCCATACAGCGTATTGAGTGCGTTAAACAGAAAATGTGGATTGATTTGGGATTGTAACGCCCGCAGCTCCGCCTGGCTGACCAGGTGATTCATCTCCTGCCGTTGTAGAGACTCGACACGGTCGGCGATCTCCGCGCCGGTTCGCCCGAGTGTATCCAGATCCTCGCTGAGGTAGCGCTGCCCGCCGCGCCGCCTCCCGAGTAGGATCAGCTTCAAATTTCCGGGCCCCAATCTCAAAGGCGCCACCACCTCAGCCCAACTCCACGCGGACGAGGATGCAGATCCCGGCAGCAGATTGGTGCGCATCGGAAGATGCAAGTCGGATAAGCCTTCGACTTCACTGTGGTCAACCACGGCGTAATCCTTTGTCCTCACCGCGGCCGCAATGACCCCGGCAGCCCAGTCTAGATACTGAGCCTCGCTGGAAAACGAAGGACAATCCTTGACTCGCGCCGGCAGGTACGCAATACTGCCTCCCCGGAAGATCGCGTGAGTGAGCCCCGCCTGTACCTTATTCCTTAACCATGCGAACACCACCAGGAAGAAACAGACGCTGATCAACAGCATCGCCTCATGCAATGGATCTTGCGTGACGCCATTCACCAGGACGAGCCGGAAAGCCACGGCGATCACCAGCCCGGTTAAGATTGCGGCCAGCAACGCATTCGCCAAAAAACGAATAAACGCGTCGAGCAAAACGAACCGGTAATCCTGCAGGAGAACAAACAGCGCGAGGGGAATACCGGCGTGGTGTACGATCAACTCACTCGACCATGCCTGGCCGGCATGTCCCGTTCCGAAATGGACGAACGACATTGCAAACAGAGCCAGGCTCATGGACGCCACAAGGCGCGTTCCGCTCAGGGGGTTCGCCGAGGAGCTTCGCAGCGCGGTACGGACCACCACGGCCAATGCCAGCAGCAGGAAGCCAACTGTGATGAGCAGGAGCGCTCGCTGGTGCAGCACTGCTCCGTCACGTTGGAGCTCCCGAAAGTGCATGACAATTGCCGCTGCGCTCAACAGATAACCCGCGCCCACTACCGGCGGCCAACTCCCTTCGACAGAGACCTGCAGCAAAACGGCGGGCAGAAGGCTTAGCAGCGAGAAACTAACCGCCACGGCTAAATCGACCACCGGCGGCGATAAACCGGGCCACGCCAGTACAAATAGAGACCCGAGGTTCCAGAGCAACGCGAGACTCGCCGCAAGCCCGGGCAGGTATCGCCCACGGCGTCCCGACCATCCACCTTCGCTGTACAGCAGAGTGAGGAAAATGGCAAAGATCAGCGCTCCCGCCGAGTGCCCGAGAATGTTAATCAGCAGTGGTTGATTGAGTCCCACAGCGTTGTCGTTACCGTGGCCCTTCCCTTCCGCGCGCCAGTCCGGCACGCAGTCGCGCCAGGCCCGTCACCAATGCCCGTTTTTCCTCCAACTCCGCGAACAACGAGTACGCCACCGGAGTAATCAGCAAGGTCAAAAGCAAGCACAACGATTGGCCGCCGATAATGGTAACGGCGATCGCCGAACGCTGGGCCGAACCGGCGCCGATCCCCAGGGCGGTGGGTATTAACCCCGCCACAATGGCCAGAGTTGTCATGAGGATTGGCCGCAGCCTCACATGGTTCGCCTGAACGATCGCCTGCCGCACCGGGACCCCTTGACCTCTCAGGCGGTTCGTGTAGTCAACCTGGAGAATTCCATTCTTCTTCACGATGCCTAAAAGCAGAAATACCCCCAAGGCACTCCACAGATTGAGAGTCCGGTTGGTGGCCCAGAGGGTGAATAGGGCAAAGGGTATGGAGAGCGGAAGACTCAACATAATGGTGAAGGGATGCAGAAAACTCTCGAACTGCGCAGCCAGTACCATGTACATGAAGATGCATGCCAACAGGAAAGCGACCAGCAAACTTCGCGTGGTCTCGTCGAGGATCTTGACCGTTCCCGTAAATTTCACGGCGTAACCGGAATGCGGGACGCGGTCAAGGGTCGCGCTAATTTGTCTCACGGCGGAATCAAACGGAAGTCCGGGACCGTTGTTGGCCGTTAAGGCTACCTGAAACTGCCGGTTGTATCGATCGATGATGGTTGGACCGACACCGCGATCGAGGCTGGCAATGTTGTCCAACCGGACTTGCCCCACTTTCGCGGAGGGGATCATGAGCCGCGCCAGTATCTGGGCATTCCTTTGCTGCTCGGGGAGCAATTGCATCGTCACGTCGTATTGCTCCGCTCCTTCCTTGTACGTGGAGATCCGGTCCGTCCCGGCGACCATCAATCGCACGGCGTTGGCGATATCGGAGGCCCGCGCGCCCAGATCAGAGGCCCGCTGACGGTCCATGTGAACCTGGAGCTCGGGGTTGTTCAAATTGACTTCGGCACTTACATCCACCAGGCCAGGGACTTTGCGTAATTCATCCGCCGCCTGTTCCCCGATTTCTGCCGCGCGGAAGAAATCCGGCCCGAGAATGAGCGGCCGGATCGTCCCGTAATCGACACTGCTGCCGAGCACCGAAGGCATTAGAACCGAGGCCCGCAAGTCTCTATACGCCCGAGCCGCCAGGAACTTTCGAATATCACCCGCAACCTCCGCGCTGGAAAACCTGCGTTCCGCCGCATCTGTCAGCCGGATGTAAAGCTGGCCGTGATTATCCTGATTCAGCACGCTCGCCCAGGCAAATCGCACGCCCCGGCTGCCTTCGATCTGTTTCGCCAGTTGCGTGGCGATGTTGGCGGTACCCTCCAGCGACGTTCCCACGGGGGCGTCGAACACCACGGTCAGTTCGCTTTGATCGTCCGCCGGGATAAAGTCACGTCCCACCGAATCATTGAGTGGGAAGGTAACCGCGAACGTCGCCAGCGCGAGCAGAATCACAATCGCGCGGTGATTCAGCGACCACTCCAGGACTCGCCCGTAGCCCCCATCGATCCAGCGGAAGAGGAAGTTTTCCTTCGATGTATGCCGGGGTTCCTGCGATGCGGCGGAACCTTTCCGTTTCAGCAGCCGCGAGCACAGCATCGGAGTAAGCGTCAAGCTGACCAGCATGGAGACAATCACGGCGAATGCCATGGTCCAGCCGAATTCATTCAGGTAGCGCCGCGCATAGCCCGTCGTAAACGCTATGGGGACAAAGATAATCACGAGCGAAAGCGTGGTCGCCATCACGGCCAGCACGATTTCCTTGGTGGCGGTGATGGCCGCCTGCTTAGGCTCAAAATCCTTCTCTTCAATGTAACGGACGATGTTTTCCAAAACGACGATCGCGTCATCAATCACGATGCCCACGGCCAGAGTCAACCCCAGCAGCGTCATGTTGTTGAGCGTAAAGTTCATCGCCCGGAGCAGCGTGAAGGTGGCGACGATCGAAGCCGGAATCGCCAAAGCCGCGATCAGAACCGAGCGCAAGCTGCGGATAAAAAACAGCACCACCAGGCTGGCGAGCAGACTGCCGTACCAGAGGTGTTCCTCCAGAGAAGCGATCGAAGCTTTGATAAAGGTCGAGTTGTCGCGGATGTACTCAATCGTGATTCCCGGCGGTAGCACCTTCTTGAGATCCTGCGTCTTCGCCTTCACCGCGTCGATTACTTGCAGACTGTTCGTGCCCGTCTGTCGCCGCACATCCAGTACCACGGCTTCCTTGCCACGGAGCATGTTCCAGGTGGTCGGCTCGGCGTAGCTGTCCTCGGCTCGGCCCACGTCTCTGACCCGAATCGGCGTGCCGGCGACGTCGGCCACGATGATGTTATTAAACTGATCGGCCGCTTCCACCCGCCCCAGCGTGCGCACACCCATTTCGGAAGCGCCGCGGCGAATGGTCCCGCCGGGAATCTCGACATTCTGATTCTGAATTGCATTCTCTAATTGATCGATCGTGATCCCGTAGCCGTTAAGCTTCTCGGCATCGGCAAAGACGCGGATCTGCCGCAGCCGTCCACCGGTCAGAGCCACTTCCCCTACGCCGTTCACCGTCTCCAGTGCGCGCTTGATCTGCTTGTCGGCAATTTCCGTGGTCTCGCGCAGATTCCTGCCGCCGGCGATCAACAACGAGAGCACCGGGTCCGAGTCCGGATCGTCTTTCGTGATCGTGGGTGGCAGAATATTCGGCGGCAGCAACTTGATCGCGGCCGCCACCTTCTCCCGAATGTCCTGCGCGGCCCCTTCGGTGTCGCGCTCCAGGACGAACTTGCACGTGATCCGCGCATTTCCTTCCGAAGCCTCTGAAATCAGTTCATCCAAGCCGCTGACCGAGCTTACGGCTTCCTCCAGCGGCAGAATCAACTGCGTGCTCACCTCCTCCGCGGTGGCGCCCAGCAACTGCACATTAATGGTCACGGTGGCCGGATCGGTCCGGGGAAATAGATCCACCCCGAGGTCGCGGAACGAAAAAATGCCCAGGACCAACAGGAAGCTGATCAGCATGACCGCGAAGACCGGACGCTTTACACAGACTTCGGCAATGGACATGATCCTGCTCCGGTTATCGGAGGTGCATCGTAAACACCCGCGCCACCCCTACTCGCAATCTTGCGAGCCCTGCCTCAACCGGCGCATACACCCGCTTCCCTTCCATACCGGCAAATAAGGAATAGGCCACCGGCGTGACCAGCAACGTCAACAACAGACACAGCGATTGGCCGCCCACGATCGTAACCGCGATCGCTGCCCGCTGGGGGCCCCCGGCCCCGAAGCCAAGCGCCGTCGGGATCAAGCCGGCGATGATCGAGGTCGTCGTCATCAGGATCGGACGCAGCCGGACGTGGCTTGCCTGAACGATCGCGTCGCGCGCAGGAATGCCTTGCTGCCGCAGACGGTTCGCGTAGTCCACTTGCAGGATTCCGTTCTTTTTCACGATACCGAGGAGTAACAGAATGCCCAGCGCACTCCACAGGTTTAGCGTGCGATGCGTGAGAAACAACGTGAGCAGGGCAAACGGAATCGACAGCGGAAGGCTCAGCATGATAATGAACGGATAGCGGAAACTGTCGAATTGCGCCGCCAGCACCATGTACATGAAGATGCAAGCCAGCAGAAATGCCGAGATCAGGTCACTCGTGGTCCGGTCCAGTTCCTTGGCCGTTCCAGTGAACCGGACGCCATAGCCGGGAGGCAGATCCTTGCTGACTACACTCCTCATCGCCTTCACCGCCACATCCAACGGCATATTGGGCGCCTGGTTAGCGACCATCCCCGCCTGGTAGGTGCGATTGTACCGGTCGATCCGTGTCGGGCCCGCGCCGCGGTGGATGCTGGCGATGTTGTCGAGCCGCACTTGCCCTACCTTCGTCGAAGGGATCATCAGCCGGGCCAGCAGTTCGGGATTTTTCTGCTGCTCGGGGAGCAGTTGCATGGTCACCTGGTACTGTTCCGCCCCCTCTTTGTAAGTGGAGATCTGGTCGGTGCCGGCGATCATCAGCCGAACCGCATCGGCCACATCGGAGACCTGCACGCCCAGGTCCGCCGCTCGCTGCCGGTCGATGTGAACCTGGAACTCGGGACTGTTCAGATTGATCTCCGCGCTGACGTCCAGCAGGCCCTGGATCTTGCGCAGTTTCGCCGCCTCCTGCGAGGCCAGCCCCGCGGCCCGGTAATAGTCGGGACCCAAAATCATCGGCTGGATCGATCCCGTGTTCTCACTCCCGCCAAGAGCCGACGGAAACCAAAACTTGGTACGTAGGTTCTTATACCGGGGCTCGGCCCAAATCTTACGAATCTGGGCCGCTACATCGAGGTAAGTGAAGTTCCGCTCGGACGCAGGCGTGAGCCGGACGTAGGTGTGACAGTGGTTCTCCCGCTCTCCGATATTCGGATAGGCGAAAACCACCCCCGGAATCTTCTCATACCGGCTGGCCAGTTCTTGCGCGACCGCAGCCGTGCCCTCCAGGGAGCTATCGACGGGCGAATCGAAGATCGCCTGAAACTCGCTCTGGTCGTCCGCCGGGATAAAATCGCGGCCCACCAGTCCATTCAGCGGGCTGGTCAGCGCGAACGCTCCCAGAGCCACCAAAATCACGACCGCGCGGTGATTCAGCGACCACTCCAGCATGCTTCCGTAGCGGTGATCGATCCAGCGGAAAAACACCAGTTCTTTGGAAGTATGCCGGACGGGTTGCTCTGCCGGACCTTCCGGGCCGCGGCGGCCGCCCCTCCGTTTCAACAGGCGCGACGAAAGCATCGGAGTGAGCGTGAAACTCACCAGCATCGAAATCACCACCGCAAACCCCATCGTGAAACCGAACTGGTTCAGGTAGCGGCGAGCATAGCCCGTGGTAAAGGCGATGGGAACAAATATAATGACGAGCGAAAGCGTCGTCGCCATCACCGCCAGCATGATCTCTTTGCTGGCTTCGATCGCCGCCTCCTTCGGTCCGAAATCCTTTTCCTCGATGTAACGAACTATGTTCTCCAACACCACAATGGCGTCATCAATGACGATCCCTACCGCCAGGGTGAGCCCTAGCAAAGTCATGTTATTCAGGCTGAAATCCATGGTCTTGAGCAGCATGAACGTCGCAATAATCGATGTGGGAATCGCCAGCGCCGCGATGACCACCGAGCGCCAGTTCCGCATAAACAGGAAGACCACCAGGCTCGCCAGCAGACTCCCGAACAGGAGATGTTCTTCCAGCGAAGAAACCGAAGCTCTAATAAATGTCGAGTTGTCGCGGAGAATCTCGACGAAGGTCCCCGGCGGCAAAGTACCCCGGATCTGCTGCAGCCTGGCTTTCACTCCTTCGATAACCGCCAGCGTATTGGCCCCGAACTGGCGCTGTACGCTTAGCACGACCGCCTCCTGGCCATGCACCAGGTTCCAGGTGGTATTCTCGGGATAACCATCTTCGACGCGGCCTATATCTCTCAGGCGAATCGGCGCCCCGTTTACGTTGGCTACGATGATGTCGTTGAACTGGGCGGGAGACTCGATGCGGCCCAAAGTCCGCATGCCTAACTCCGCCTTGCCCTGGCGAATGGTTCCGCCAGGCACTTCCACATTCTCCTGCTGAACGGCCGTTTCGACCTGCTTGATGCTGATGCCGAAACCGTTAAGCTTCTCGGCGTCGGAAAACACGCGGATCTGGCGCAGGCGGCCGCCGGTCAAGATCACTGCGCCCACTCCGCTCACCGTTTCCAGCGCGCGAAGCACCTGCTTATCGGCGATTTCCGTGGTTTCCCGCAAACTTCCCGTGCCTCCCACCAGCATCGTCAGCACCGGATCTGCGTCCGGGTCCACTTTGACGATTACCGGGGGATCGATATTCGTGGGCAGGAGATGAATCGCCGCGGCCACTTTCTCACGAACGTCCTGCGCGGCGCCATTGATGTTGCGCTCCAGATTAAATTTGCAAGTGATTCGGGCGTTTCCTTCAGTGGCCTGCGTGGTCATTTCATCGATGCCGCTGACGCTGCTGATGGCCTCCTCCAGCGGCAGGATCACTTGCGTGTTCACCTCTTCGGGAGTCGCGCCTTTAATCAAGACGGTGACCGTCACCGTCGCGGCATCTGCCTTCGGAAACAGGTCCACACCGAGGTCGCGGAACGAAAAGATCCCTAACACCACCAGGAAGCTGATCAGCATGACCGCGAATACCGGCCGCTTCACGCACAGTTCCGCAATCCCCATCGCTTCTACCTTGGTTCGCGGCCGGCGCCGGTCTCCGCCGTGGATTCGCCGTTCACCACCTTCACGGCCGCTCCATCTCTCAGGGCGAGATCCTGGCCCTCGACGGGCAGAGCAAGGCGATCCCCCGCTGCCACACCTTCAATCACTTCGACACTCTCGCCGATCCGATCGCCCACTTTGACTTCGCGCTCCTTGAGCTTCTCAGTCTTTGTCAATGCATATACTTTGTAGATTCCGTACGCGTAGCTGAGTGTCTTTTGAGGGATCAGGAGGATGGAATCGACCTTGGTGGAGGAGATCGTGGCTTTGACGAAGAACCCGGGCTTGAGCAACCCCTGGTGGTTCTCGAGAAGGGCCTCGGCGTCGAATGTGCGCGTTTGCGGATCCACGGACGGATTGATGCGCCAGATCTTTCCGGCAAACGTGCGCTCCGGATACGCCTCCACCGACACCGTTGTGGACTGCCCCACCGGCACCCACGCGGCCATCTTTTCCGGCACCTTCAAACGCACCCGCATGGGGTCCGCGTTTACGATCGTGATCACTGGCGTTTGCACTTTGAGGTACTGTCCGACCGTGACATTTCGCTCCTTGATGTATCCGCTGAAGGGAGCGACGATCCTGGTGTCCCGGAGCTTCTTATCGGCCAGGTCTCTCAGAGCGCGTTCCTGTTTCAGAGCCGCCTGTAGGTTCCGGACATCCTGCACCGCTAGATCGTAGCTGGCTTGGGCCGCTTGATAGGCGGCTTCATCTTCCTCGAAAGTCTGCCTGGCCAGCACGCCCTGCTGCGCCAGTTGCTTCGAGCGTTTGTACTTTTGCTCCGAATTAGCCAGATCGGCCGCGGCCTTTTTCACGGCTGCGGTCTTGGTGGGATCCATGACTTCCGCATCGTCGCCGGTCATTCCCAGCTTCGCCCTGGCCTGCTCGACGATGGCTTCCTGCTGATCAGCCGCCAGTTTGAATTCTATGGGAACGATCTCCACCAGGGTCTGACCCTTGTCTACGTGGTCCCCCACATCCACCAGCACCTGATCGGCTCTGCCATCGATTTCCGAACTTACGGCTACCTCGTCATAAGCAAACAGCGATCCGACCGCCTCCACCGTCCGGCGAACCTCGCCAGGCTTCGCCGTAAAGACCCTCACCGCCACGGCTTTTTCCTTTTCCTGCGGAGCATCGGCCTTGACCCTCCCGGCGTTCCCGCGGGAGCATCCCGGAAGAACTGACAACACCCAGACAGATATCAGCAGCGCTAACAGGCGTCTCCGATGCCTCTCCATATCCGTCATTTGTGTAGCTTCCGAATGCCGAACCGGACGAATTATACCATCGCGAATCATCGTTGGTCACGCCTTAAGCGGGGTTAGAGTAGATCTAAGAAGAATGGACACCCGCGGGATAACTACGTTGATCGTGGACGACGAGCCCGTTGCCCGCAGGCTTCTGTGCGAGGAACTGGCCCTGCTACCGGAAATCGAGATTGTCGGCGAAGCCGAGAACGGCCGGGAGGCTCTGCAGAAGATCGGAAAACTGAACCCCGACCTGGTATTTCTTGATCTCCAGATGCCGGTGATGAGCGGGTTTGAGGTGGTCCGCGGCCTCACGGGAACACCTCCACCAATCATCATCATCGTTACGGCTTTCGATCAGCACGCCATTCAGGCTTTCGAAACCGGCGCCATCGATTACCTGTTGAAGCCAGTGAGCGAAGTCCGCCTGCAGAAAGCCGTCGAGCGGGCCAAAAGCCTCCTCCACCGTCCCATCGAAATCGCCAATCGCGTCGCCCAGCTCGCTTCCGTCAGCACCCCCTCCCATCCCGCGAACAGCCGAAGGGTGGTGGGGAGAAACGGCGCGGATTACATTCTCCTGGACGTGGATGAGGTGCTCGCCTTCCAAGCGGAGCGGGAACTGGTCTGGATCGTTACAGCAAAGCAACGGTTGCTGGCCACCCAGTCCCTGCGGGCCATCGAGCAACGGTTGGGGGAGCCGCAGTTCCAGCGGGTACATCGCAACGCGATCGTCAATGTCAACCACGTCCGGAAGTTGAGCGCCTTGAGCAGCCAGCGCTGGTCCCTTACTCTCAGTAATTCCCTTCAGCTTACGGTCAGCAAGCGGCAGGCTCACAAAATCCGCCGCATTCTCCAAGGATGAGTTTGGAACCGTCCGCTCATCGGCATGATCCGCCCGCTGGTGGTGAATCCCGCGCCGCTTGCGAGATAACGCTAGGTCTCGTGCCCCTCTACCCGAATACTGACGATATGAGGAGCGCTCTGGCCGTCTGCGTCCTGTGTTTCCTGTTTGCCATTGCCGGCCCGACCGTATTCGGCCAGTCGCTCGGCAACGCCGGTACCATCGAAGGAAACGCCGTGGACCCTTCGGGCGCTGCGATCCCAAGCGCCACCGTCTCCCTCCGCAATCCGGTCAGCGGCTATCGCCAGGCGACTACCACGGCCTCCGACGGTTCCTTCCGCTTGACGAACATCCCGCCGAATCCATATCACTTGGAGGTTACGGCTTCCGGGTTTGCCGTTTTCGCCCAGAACGTCACCGTCCGCAACGCCATACCAGTCCAGTTCAAAGCGACTTTGGCGCTGGCAGGAGGCCAAACCACCGTCAACGTGGAAGCGGCGGGCGACATCATTGAGAACGATCCTTCCGCTCACGTCGATATTGATCGAACTCTCATGTTGAAGCTCCCGGCCATCGATCCCGCCGGCAGCCTCAGTCAGGCCATCGTCTACAGCACGGGCGGAGTTGCCGCGGATGCCAATGGATTTTTTCACCCTCTCGGCGACCACGCCCAGGTGAGCTTCGTCATTGATGGGCAGCCAATCAGCGATCAACAAAGCAAGCTCTTCTCCACGCAGCTTCCGACCAGCGCCATCCAGAGCATGGAGGCGAGCACCGGTACGCCCAGCGCCGAGTTTGGCGACAAGAGCAGCCTCGTCGCGCAGATCACGACTCGTTCCGGCCTCGGGGCCGGAAGGGTCTTCGGCAATCTCGATGCCACGTACGGCTCGTTCGGCAGTACGGGCGGCACCGCGGCTGTGGGCTGGGGTAATGCCAAGGTGGGAACCTTCCTCGTCGTGGATGGCGTGCGGACCGGGCGGTTCCTCGATACGCCGGAGTTCACCGCTTTCCACGACAAAGGCACCAACGAAACCATCTTTGACCGTTTGGACTACCAGCCCAACGGCCAGAATGTCTTCCATCTCAATCTGTTCACCGCGCGAAACTGGTTTCAAATACCCAACGACTACGATCAACTGGCCCAGGACCAGCGTCAGCGAATCCTCAGTTGGAGTTTCGCCCCCGGCTATCAACACACATTCAGTGCCCGGACTTTGCTGACGATCAATCCCTACATCCGCAAGGATCAGGTCAACTACTATCCCAGCGCCAATCCCTTTGCCGACACGCCCGCCACGCAGAGCCTGGCCCGGCAACTGTTGAACTGGGGCGTCAAGGCGGATGTGTCCACCGTAAGAGGTGCGAACAGCCTGAAGTTCGGCCTGGATTTGAAGCAGACTCGCTTGCTCGAGAATTTCGGGTTTGGCATCACCGACCCGGGGTTTAACTCGCCTTGCATCGATAACGCAGGCGGGGCTGTTCCGGACCCGGCCCTCACCAGCCCCGGACAATGCGCGCACGCCGGATTTCAGCCGAACACGGCAGACAACCCGAACGCCACGGTTCCGTTCTCGCTCGGCCTGTTCCCATTTGACCTGACCCGCGGTGGCAATCCGTTCGCCTTCCACGCTGCCGGCAACATCAGTCAGTACGCCTTCTACGCGCAGGATGACATTACAGCGGGCAATCTCCTGTTCAAAATCGGTTTGCGGATGGAGCGCTACGCTGGCCTCGTAGGAAAAACCAGCCCGGAACCGCGTGCCGGCATTTCCTATAACCTCAAGCCAACCGGAACCGTGCTGCGCGTTGCCTACGCCCGGACGTTTGAAACTCCGTTCAACGAGAATCTGCTCCTCTCGAGCGCAACGGGAGTGGGCGGGTTGGCCCAAAACATCTTCGGGGCAAACTCCATACCCATCCAGCCCGGGTTCCGCAACCAGTTCAACACCGGGTTCCAGCAGGCCATTGGCAAATTCCTGCTGGTCGACGCCGATTATTTCTGGAAGTACACGCATAACGCCTACGACTTCAGCACGCTGTTAAACACGACCATCACCTTCCCCATCGCCTGGCACAACTCCAAGCTCGACGGAATCACGGGCCGCGTGAGCACCACGAATCTTCACGGCTTTCAGGCCTACTGGACATTTGGCCACACGCGCGCGCGATATTTCCCTCCGGAGACCGGAGGCTTGATCCCCCAGGGGGCGCCCCTGGTAAATGGCGTGTTCCGGATTGACCATGACCAGGCGTTCCAGTCGACCAGCGTCTTCCGCTACCAGCATAAAAGCAATGAATGGGTGGCTTTCACTTGGCGTTATGACAGCGGGCTGGTCGTCAGCGGCGTTCCCGATTCCGTCGCGGCTCTGAGTATTCTGAGCCCCGCGCAACAGACTTCCATTGGCTTATCCTGCGGCAGATTGGTCGCCACCTTCAACAACGGCCTGAGCGCCGATGACTGTGCCGGAAAGGTGGTGACGTCGAAACTGCTCACCCTGCCGCAGGCTGGCGCCGAAAACGACGACCATAACCCCGATCGCGTGAAGCCGCGCCACGTCTTCAATCTCGGTCTCGGCACGGACAACCTGTTCCACACCGAAAAACACGAAAAGTTCACGGCCTCGGTTGAGATCGCCAACTTGTTCGACAAGGTGGCGTTATATAACTTCCTGTCCACTTTTAGCGGAACGCACTTTCTCCAGCCGCGCACCGTTGCGGCTCGCGTCGGATTTGTGTTCTGAGCGTCACGCCTTTGAGTTCGCGACGCTTACGGCCGGTCCCGTTCGACCTGGCGCACTGCTTGGAAGGGGGCCGCGTCGAGCATCGCCCGAATGGTTTTATGCGTAACCGGGTGGCGTAAGTCCGGCGCCAGTTCCGCCAGCGGCGCCAGCACGAAACGCCGCTCCGCCATGCGCGGATGCGGGATCTCCAGCGTGGCGCTGCGAATCACAGCCTTGCCGTACAGCAAAATATCGATGTCCAATGTGCGCGGCCCTTTGGCGATGGACCGGACGCGCCCCAGCGCGCGCTCGATCTTTACAATGTGCGAGAGAAGCTGCATCGGGAAAAGGTCTGTTTTTCCCTCCGCCGCCAGGTTGAGGAACCAGCGTTGATCGGTGTAATCGACTGGCTCGGTTTCGTAAGTGGAAGAGACGCGAACAATGCGCAGCCGAGGCCCCGCCAGTTGCTCCAGCGCGGCTTGGAGATGCCGCTCGCGGTCCCCCACGTTCGAACCCAGACCCAGGTAGACGGTCTTCATGCGCCGTCAAAACAGCCCGGGCTGGTCGTTCTTGCGCGGCTTGAGCTGGACATGGAAATATTCGAAGGCCAGGGCCGTAGCCTCCCGGCCCCGCGGCGTCCGGTTTAGGAACCCGAGCTGGATGAGGTAGGGCTCGTATACCTCTTCGATCGTGGCCGGCTCCTCCGATATCGAGGCCGCGATCGTGTTCAAACCCACCGGTCCGCCGCGGTGCTTTTCCAGAATCGTCATCATGATCTTCTGGTCGATTTCATCCAGTCCGTAACGGTCCACGTCTAAAAGGTTCAGCGCCGTCTGCGCCACGGCCTGGGTGATGCGGCCGTCCGCGCGCACCTGCGCGTAATCGCGGACGCGCCGCAGCAGGCGGTTGGCGATGCGCGGTGTCCCGCGGCAGCGGCGCGCGATCTCATCGGCCGCGCGCTCTTCCACTGCTACCTGCAGCAGGCCCGCCGACCGGTTGACGATCGTCTTGAGCTCGGCCACCGTATACGGGTCTAGCCGCATCACCAGCCCGAACCGGCCGCGCAGGGGCGCGCTCACCAACCCCTGGCGCGTGGTTGCCCCGATGGCCGTAAACTTGGGCATCGGAAGCGAGTGCGTGCGCGCGCCCGGCCCCGCCCCCACCAGAATATCCACCCGGTAATCCTCCAGCGCCGAGTAAAACATCTCCTCCACATCGGGCAGCAGCCGGTGAATCTCGTCGATGAAAAATACCTGGCGCGCGCGAATATTGCTCAGGATGCCGGTCAGATCGAGCTTCTTCTGCAAGACCGGGCCGGAGGTGGCCGTGAAGGTGACCTCCAGTTCCTCGGCGATGATCGAGGCGAGCGTGGTTTTTCCCAACCCCGGAGGGCCGTACAGAAGCACGTGGTCCATCGCCTCGCCCCGCATCCGGGCGGCTTTAATGGCGATCGAGAGGTTCTCTTTCAGCTTGCTCTGTCCCGTGAAATCGGCCAGGCGGCGGGGCCGCAGCCCGGCTTCGAATGGCCCGTCTTCAGGCTGTCGAACCCCCGAAATCAGCTCCCGGTCGGGCATGTGTTACCAGCTTACCGTACCAGTTCCAAAGCCCTGCGGAAGAGCGGCTCGAACTCCATGCCGCCGCCCGCAGCCTTGGCTTTGCGTACCGCAGCTTCAGCTTGCGGGCGGGCGCAGCCCAGGTTGAGCAGGGCCGAGAGCGCGTCCTGATCCACCGGCGAAAGGGCCGCCGCCGCAGCCGCTTCTCTTTCTTCGCCCGTCACCGCCGGGACCTTGTCGCGGAGTTCGAGCACCAAGCGCTCGGCGGTCTTCTTCCCAATACCCGGAATACGCACCAGCCGCTCCACTTCCCCGCGCCGAATGGCGTGGATCAGCTCGGGCGCGGCCAGTCCTGACAGAATCGTGATGGCCAGCTTGGGCCCGATGCCGCTCACCCCTATCAGCTTTTCGAACAGCGCCTTTTCATCCTGCGTCAGAAAACCGTAGAGCGCCAGGGCGTCTTCCCGTACGTGCGTGTGGATGCGCAGCCGGATTTCAGCCCCCGCGTCCGGAAGGTGCGCGAATGTGGAGACCGGAATGGTGACGTCATAACCCACGCCACCCGCTTCCAGGATGGCCTGGTTGGGATGTTTTTCCAGCAATACGCCGCGCAGCAGGGCGATCATCACCTCGTATTATAGTGTGGGGCAGGTTGTGAACCGGCCGATTGGCCATCGGCCCATTTGCGGGCAGCTTCCAAACGGCCACGCAAGCCGCCACGATACCGTCTGCTATTCTGGATTTTCGCGAATAGTTGTAGCCGGGAACGAAATGGCCGTAATCGATTTGGAGCGCATTCGGGTGGCTTCCAGCGAAGTAGTTCGCGATATCAACCGCCGGATCGTTCTCAATCTGATCCGGACCCGCCAGCCCATCTCGCGTGCCGATCTGGCGCGGATTTCGGGACTCCAGCGCAGCACCATCTCGCTGATCGTGGAAGAGCTGGTCGGGGAGCATTGGGTCCTGGAAGGTCCCACGGGCCGGTTGCCACGGGGCCGCCGTCCCACCTTCCTGCGGTTGAACGACGACCGCATCATCATCGCGGTAGACATAAGGCCCACCCAGACCATCGTGGCTTTGTCCAACGTCAACGGAAGATTCACTTCCCAGGAAGTGCTGGCCACTCCCGCAGACCCAAGGACCGCATTGGAGACGCTGGTGCAGCGCATCCTGCCCATCATCCGTTCCAGCCGCGAGAAGAAGATTGAAGGCGTTGGCATCACACTACCCGGCCGTACCGACGCCGGCCACCTCCTTTTTGCGCCCAACCTCAAGTGGCGCGACTTCGATATTCGAACTCCCCTGGCTAAGGCCACCGGTTTGGAGGTCGAGATGGAAAATGCCGCCAATGCCTGCGTGCTGGCCGCCGTCTGGTTCGATCACATGGAGTCCTGCCGCAACCTGGTGGTGGTTACGGTATCCGAAGGCATTGGCGCCGGCATCCTGATTAATGGCCAGCTCACGCGCGGGTTCCGTGGCATGGCCGGTGAATTCGGGCACGTGCCGCTCGATCCCGGAGGCCCCCTCTGCGGCTGTGGCAGCCGCGGCTGCTGGGAAGTTTTCGGCTCAAACCGGGCCGCTCTCCGCTACTACCACGAATCCAAAGCCCACGACGAAGGGTTGAGTTTCCTCGACCTGCTCAGCCGCGCCGATCATGGTGACACCCGCGCCGCGAAGGCGCTGGAAACCATGGCGCATTTCCTGGGGCGTGGGATGCGCATGGTTGTCGCCGGCCTGGCTCCCGAGCGCATCATCGTGATCGGCGATCTGACGCGCTCCTGGCAGCGGTTCGGGCCCATCATTGAAGCGGAAGTGCAGGCCCAGGTATTGCCGGGAGGCAGCCCGCCAAGCCTCGTTCCCGCTCATGAAGACGGCATGGCCCGCCTGCGCGGCGCCGTCGCCCTCGTGCTGCAAAAGGACTTCGGCGCCGGCCGGGAGGTTCCCGCCTGATCCTGCCATCTGGTTGGCAGCCTGTCGCCCCGTCCAACAGATCGTTTTCCACTCAAACTATAAACACACCCTTTCCTCAAAACGCAAAAAAAAGGTCTTAAGATCTGCTATACCTGAAGAACTCTGGATAGCTGTATTGGCCGCTATCCCGCACGGAGCCTCTTGACTTTTGAAATCAGAGGCGTATATAT
>Ga0075030_100000886_pt1 | contig 26733 bp, 14 predicted proteins | sample LitLauG_LLR_2012_FD_71393 | JGI IMG/M metagenome (GOLD analysis project Ga0075030, IMG submission 71393) | Freshwater sediment microbial communities from Pennsylvania, USA - Little Laurel Run_MetaG_LLR_2012 | ecosystem: Environmental > Aquatic > Freshwater > Creek > Sediment | place: USA...
TCCAAAGCTACGGTTCCCGGCGGGGCCGACGCGCAATACCAAATTCCGAAAGCGTCGATTACGGTACTGCGCGGCCACGTTGCGAAATAGCCAACCGGTTGCGCATGCCCCGTCCAGAGTCGCTTCTGACCATAGCCGAATCAGAACACCGCTAACGTTAGGATGCATCTCGATCCATCTTGTGATCGCATTGCATTCGCCTACTACATCCTGGAAACCGGACTGCGACTCGGACCTCCGGAGAAAAGGCGGGACATTGACGCGACTCCATCCCGAGCAGTCCGTTCTCTCCGGTCTGGTTTGTCTAGGATTTATTGCGAAAAATGGGCATGTTTCGCGTATTTCGGGGTAAGAGCCGGCGGATTTTCTCCGCAGTTCAGACTGCGTGGCGGAGCGGGGTGGATTCGAACCTCCGGTAGAGTTTTGATCCGCGTAAACTCCGGTCCGTCCGCAACTTGCAGATAACAAAATCACAACAGAGAATTTCACACCGAAACTCACAATCCGCGTTTAGTGTTCGGTCCGGTTTCCATTCGCCGTTCCATCGACCTCAACAGGCGAATCAATGGCGATTCTATCGCTGAAAAGAGGTCACTTTAAGGGTCCTTCTGGCGACTAACAGTGTGTGGCAGTGACTGCCTGCTAACCGGAGAGTCCGAGCGAACTTTTCTCCCGTTGGAAAAGCTGCCTAGGACGAGATCTCTGGCTCTTGCCGAAACAACGAGCTCGCTCTTCCTCTCCGACGATGGGCGTCAAGGACTGCCATCGCGACTTTCACAGGCACAGATCAGCTTCCAATCGCCGAAAATCCGCGCGCAACTTCCCCTAATCCCGTTTCTGGACCGCGCAATGTTGCTTCCGGGTTGGCGATACTCAAATGAACCTATCCAACATACTTCGACGTAGTGGGCGTCACAAAACCTACCCAGGATTGCTCCCGTAGCAAACCCTCATATAGGTTGGCCTTCTCGATTCCACACTTGGCGTTAGGAATGGGTTGATTTCTAATCAGGAGTTTCGCAGAAAGTCTGGAACTCGTTAAGAACCGATCAATGAACTTTTGGGATCTTTGACACTGATCAGGATCAAACGCAAAAGCAGTCTATCCTAGCTGGAGCGAGGCCAGATTCTTCCACTCATCTGACTCAATAGCAGTAAAATAACGTCTCCTATTATGAAATGCAAAGGTGCCAAGACTGTTTTGCTTCTGACGACCTTGGCGCTGCCTCTCGCTAGCCAGTCGCCGATTAGTGTCGCCTATCAGAATCGCGGTCGGTACAACGAAGGCGTCCGGACGGAAGCGTCCACTGGTCCCGCTGGTCTCGAACTGATCGCTGCTCTTGTCGACTACAAGGAGCCTTCCTCAAATCTCCCGCCCAAATTTTGCGCCGAATTTTATCTGCCAAGTGAAGACGAGGTCGATTTCACAATCCGAGAGATCAAACCGGTGTACTTTTACTGGCTGGACAAAGTCCAACCGGACTCAGCGTGGCGAGTGGGTGCACGAAATCGCTTTGAGTGGCCCACTGCGACTGTTATCCGCGCGCTCAACTGGGAGTCGGCGCCCCTTACTCTTGATCAACTAGGTGCAACGGTTCGGGTGGGCCGCCCGAGTCCAGGTGACGTGGAAAGGGTTGCGCCCGTGGCTTTGTACTACTCCAGCCCGCCAACATCAGTAAATGGCTATCGATTCGTATTTCGACCCACATCGCAAATGCGCCTGAGATTCCAAGTGTTCAAGGGTGAGAGTGGCAGTCTCATGGGAACACAAGAGTCCAGCAGCGTTCTCGCCGCTGAACCCCATGAAGTCACATGGAATGCCCAATCCTGGCAGGACGGTTGGTATCGCTTGGTCGTTAGCGGATACACGCTTTCCAATAATTTGCGAGTGGACAAGATTGTAAGGTTCTATCATGCCCGTAAAGCTTAGGCGATGGTTCTCTATGGCGTGGCTTGTGCTTCCGACGCTTGTAGTGGCAGGGGCTGTCCTTGTTCTGATGAATTGGCCGGCGCCTGCTGATGTCGACGTTAGTACGGTAGCTACAAGTTTGCAGTTTCGCAGTCGTGGTACCGACAGGCAAGTCTTGCTCGAGCCGACGAGCGCCCGGTGGCTTGCTCTGAAGGGGTTCGATGAGATCCGACTCACGCCGACAGCCGTGTTGATCGCTGACCAGACGAAACATGATTTCGAACATGACACCTATCCCGCAAGTGCCTGGAGTCCTTTGCCCTTAGGAGAAGTTCTGGCCTTGCACCCGGCTGGTCGCACCGAAGCTGCGGTGACCATCCGGCCTATCGGAAAGGAAAATGGGTCCCTCACTCTAGGCCCGATCGTCGTTGGATCTGCCGATATCACCCTGAGGTCCCCCGAAAAGGGTAGCCTCTCTGTGGAACTACGTGGTCAGAAGATGGATGGAGACGTACCGCTTCCTGAGGAGTTTCGGATTGACGCTGACAATTGCATTCGAGATGGAGACCTTTCGGCTCACTCAGGATCGCCCATGACCTTTAAGATCCTCTTGGGCCAGAAGTCCCGGCTACTTGACTATTCCTCGCAGCGGTCCGGCGTGCGGCTGGCGATCGGATATGCGGCTAATCGGAAAGAGTCATTTTTAGGCAAGGCTGGTTTCGCGGTAGATCAGGTGCGATTCCTGGATCAGGGGACCACGGGCCAGCCAGAAAGCACGCTTTCCGGTACCGGAGTCATCGAGTATACGCATTACCCTGCGGCCACCGCCGTCCCTTTGAGTGGCGGTGATTTCCTGAGTCTCGATGATTTGAAGGGATTCTACCTTCGTGAGATCGCGCCGGCCGATGACATGAACAGCCTCCGAGTACGCATGGGGGGCGTTGTCGGGAAAATTCGCAGTGGACCCGTTGGAAGTGTGACCGACAGGCGGCTCACGAATTTCGATCGCCTGCGCCAGAATCCTACTCTCGTTACTCTGTTCACCGTTCTGGGTTGGGTAGTTCCAACTCTGATTGCGGCACGAAAGCTATATAAAGAGTTACACGAACATTCTCCTTCTCCGTAACACGTAATTTTTATGATCTGTATTGCCATGTCTGAACGTAACTTTATGTCGTTGACCCGGTTTCGCGTCGAGGAAAGCTCAGTATGGCGTTTCTTCGGGTTGTTTGTGATGCTGATGTGCCACGGGGCAGGTTGGGGTCAGACACCTGCGTGGCAAGCCGGGCTTGCCAAGGTCATCGTGCGGGCGGACCTGAATCGCCAACCCGGCACCGCATTTGTGGTGGCCTTGCAGGGGAGTTCTGCGGTTCTGGTGACCAGCGAACATGTTGTCGAAGGAGACCCCAATCCGCAAATCGAATTTGCCGCCGACCCCTTGAGGCAATACTCGTCCACTGTCCGCAATCCGCAGACCCGCGATACGCACGGGCTGCACGGGCTCGCTCTTCTAGTTGTCAACAGTCCTCCTGCTGGAATAACCGTACTTCGACCATCCAGTTCCGACGCAAAGCAGGAGGATAGCGTGACCGCCGCGGGTTATCCGGCTCCGATAGGACAGTTATTCACGACTGACACCACCGTCGCTGGCGTAAGGAATGGCGACCTCGTCCTGAATCGTGAAACCGGGGTCGGTTACTCGGGAGGCCCGGTCCTGCAAAACGGCTCCGTGGTCGGGCTTGTGTTTGGCACGGAGGACCATTTCGGCTTAGCGGTTCCGACTGCGGAAATTCGTACTTACCTGGGATCGCAGAGCCTACTATGGGGCTCCCAACAAGAGGAAGTTCCGTCCGAGATAAAGGGAGCGTTGAGTCGAATGAGCGCTGCCTACGCGACCGAACTAGTTCCAGAAGTGAAAAAGGCGTGGTTGGGCATAACCAAGCAGCAGGAAAACGCTTTGAAACGAGTATTCTCCGACCTTCAAGCCGTAGCCGTGGAATATGATAGTTGCGGTGGTGCGATATTCTCTTCTACCCACGACAGCGCGACAGTCGTTTGCACCGAGCGGTTGTCTTACACACATGCGAGTCATCGGGAATCCATGACACCTTTGCAAGTGTCCTTGACGCTCAGAAACATATCTGGCGTGTGGTACGTGGATTCAAAATCGCCTGCCAAATAGGCGACGGACCTTTCTATCTTAAGGTTGACAACAGTCTTGACTAGGGCCAGAATGCTTCGAGAAACTCAGGCCCATCCGTGTTGTCATTGCCCGCGTAAGTCATCAGGAAAATCGCGATGAGTCTTAGCCGACTGGTGTTTACGTCCGCCTTCGTTCTTGCATTAGCACTATCGGCTTCTTACGGTCAGGCAACTGGATGCGCTTTTTCGTTTGGTGCAACGAATGGCTCGCCTGCCCAACCCGTACCAACATTTACTCCGGCGGGTCCAAATGGACGTCCCTTCAATCTGAGCATCACCCAGGTGCAAGGAAACAGCAGTTGTAACTGGACGGCAACAGGCACTGACGGGCCCTTCTTTTTGGACGGCTTTACGGCAACCGGGGCGAATACTGGGATTGGGACCTCTGTTTCCCTGCCTTTCGCCTCATCGCTGCCGACACAGACAGCACAAGCAGGAACCATAACGGTTTCTCCCTCAGGGGGTAGCCAAGGCACATCATCGATCCTGAAGGTTACGACCGAAGGATATTTGCAGACGACCGCGACCTCAGGTCAATTTACGGAGCCCCTTACGGTCTCTCAAATGGGAACTCTGGTCATCCCCAATGTCGCCGGCGGTAGTTCGATACCTACGGTCTGCGGTGCGAGCGATCCAAACGGCCTCGATGTTCATGGCAACAATTTCTACATAAGCTGCAGCACGCAGCTATCGAACGGGCAGCTTCAACTTGCCATTACTATTTCGCCGTCGACGCCCGCATTGCAAAACAGGGCAAGCATCTTGATCTTGTTTGTTGCGGCGGCCATTTGCATTCCGGCAGTCTTACTTACCAGGGAAGGTGCCTTGGGGCAGAATACAAGGCAGCGACTTAGATTGGGTTGGCATTTGATTAGCACGCTTGCTCTCACGTTGCTCGCGTCGTCTCTTTTCTTTTTGCCATCGTGCGGCGGTGGGTTCAAGGCAAGTTTTGTCCCGCCTCCTCCCGTCAGCTATGTTCTGACCATCATGGGGTACGTGACAGACGCGAACGGGAACGTTACTGGAATTGAGATATTTACCGATTTCCTAAATGTTGAAAAATAACGGGGGGCCAACGGGCACGTGCCATGTTGATCGCCCTTCCGCTCCAATCGAGGTGTCAACATGTTGAAACGGGGAGTGGCGACCTGCTTGCTTTTTGCCCTCTTCAGCATACTGTCGAGTGCTCAGGTCGTAAATCTGTGTCCTTATTCGCCGGCTCATCAAACCGCGCTCGCGTGCCTCATTCCAAATTTGACACAAACTGGATCTTCTTCCAATCTCTCTCGACTGAACACTAGCCTTGCTCAAGTGATAGCGCAACTGCCTCTGCCATCTCCGGTATCGGGGTTTGTTTTGGTTTATGACAAAGCGGGCAATCCTAGTGAAGAAAGCGAGAATCTGGGGTCCGTTCTCACTGAGCGTGGCAGCACCCTAGGTCGCCGAAAGCTTTTTGTTGCATTTACATATCAACGTTTCGTATTCAAGACGATCGACAACATCATGCTGTCCGATCTTCCTTCTGTGTATCAGTTACCAACTCAACCCGGATCGCAACCAGATCAGGTTATAGAGGAGTTCGCTGCTGCCAAGAATATTATCGGTTTAAACATCAACCAGTACACCGGCATCGTCGCCCTTGGCTTAACACGAAGGATTGATGTGTCAGTCACCATTCCTTTTGAACGAATTTCGTTGTCGGCCGGGGACAGGGACCTTCAACAGGCCTCATTTGGTTTCGGATTCACGGGTGGGGGCGCTGGCATAGGCGGTTCGGTAGCTGACAGCCCGTCTCCAAATGTGACGATCATCGACGGCTCGGCAAGTGGAATCGGCGATGTGCTGGCAAATGTCAAGGGATCCGTGATCACCGGCGAGAAATCAAAGCTGGCATTTGGTATGGAGGTTCGATTTCCCACCGGGGACGAATACAATCTCCTGGGGACTGGCGCTTACGGATTTAAGCCCTACGTTGTATTCTCACGACTTGGAAGGGTCACGCCCCATATCAATCTAGGTTATCAGTGGAACGGTTTCTCTGCTCTTTACGTGAATCCGTGCTTTTTCGCTCTTAGCAACGACCGGAATAATTGTACGGAGCGCACTAGCCCACCGACTACTAAGCTACCGGGAAGTATTGACTACTCAGGCGGTGTGGACGTTGGGATTGTCCGAAGGTTGACAGCAATTGCCGATTTCATCGGCCAGTACTATTTCAATGCTCCTCGCGTAACCAAGCCGGTGTCCGCTAGCACGGCGGGGATCCCAAACATACCGATAAACAATTTGAACAACGATCCGAATGTTACACAATTTAATTCATCGCCAACGATCGGCATTGCCACTCAGAACCTGGCTGTGGACAACCTGGCTTTGGGTCTGAAGTGGAATCCCGCCGGAAAGCTGATCCTTTCGGCGAACGCGCTGATTCGTCTCGACGACGGGGGCCTGCGGCCAAGCAGATTTGTGCCCCTGGTGGGCGTGTCGTACCGGTTCTGAATTAGTTTTGGAAACTTGAAATCCCCCGTGCGTCGGATTGTTTCCGAGTTGCCCGTCTTCCGCTCCAGTCGTCGCCAGACACTAATTTCCTACAAGCCGACTTTTGGCCCAGAACGGTTGCGCCTCGTTATTTTGCGCTGAGATATTTTGGAATCACTCTTTTCAGCAGCCGCGCCTGTTTACTCTAACCTGCTCCGATGGGCGGAATCCTTTGTATATTCTCAAGGCGTATTGTCCAGCAATGTAGGAGCGCATCTCGCTGACCGCTGCCTGGACCGGGGCAGGCATTTCATCAAAAGTGGGAATTGGGGCGCCGTATGTCGGGGGTAGCACCAGTGGTGCAGCGGCCACAGCAAAAGCGATGTCGGACAGCGTAAGCCGATCGCCTACGAGGAACTTTTGGCCGCCCGCGAGCCGCGTGGCCACTTGGCCAAACACGGCGCGGGCTTGGTCCAGGCTTTGCTGCGCTCTTTCAGCAGTGAGTCGCAACAGAATCCGCAGCGCTCCAGCGAAGACTGGGTAAGCACGCTGAACCGCTCGTTGCTCGAAAGCTGGAGCGCCCTGGCGCAGCGGGCGAATCATCAGTTGACGGTAGGGCAGCAGGTGATAGTAGGCGAACACTGCGGTGGCGAAGGCGAGGGTTCCGTTGAACAGAGCCCAGTCATTCGTGACCTGGGCCTTGTCGGCGGCGGAATCGGGCCAAAGACGGAGTTCCGGAGCACAATGCTGATCGAAGTGATTGCTCATGCTCTGCGGACCAACGAGTTTCGTAGATTTGTTGTAGAGCAGCGGAAAAATCACAGTGCCACCGTGCCGCAGTGTCGCAAAAAAGGAGAAGAGGAAGGCGTGCGGCTGCTCCTCATAGTCGATTCTGTAATGCTGCAGCAGAAAACGTGCCAGCTCGCAGTCAAGACTCGGCGGAAAGGTGATCAGCGCCGGCTTGTCTGTCGCGAATTCCATGGTGTGCCTCGCGTCGATATTGCGCGATCGGGTTCCTCACGATCGCAGACTGGCGAGATATTTCAGAGCCTGCACGCCGGGCAGGAAGAAATATGCCCCGCCTTTCATGACGACGAATCGGCTGAGACCGTGCACGCGCTGTCGTAGCGGCTCAGCCTGCACAGTGAATACGGAATCCCCTTTCTTGAGATTGCCCACCAGGGGATCGACTTCGCCATCCAGGCCGGCGAACACCGGGTTGTTGATCCAGGTCTGCTGCACAAATTCAAATTGCCGCTCAATGTCGCTATTGAGACAGATGAAGTGCAGGCCGCGCTCCTTGCTGTCGTCAATCATCACATCTTCCAGATGAAGGCCATAGGAACGTCCACGGCGCAGAATGCGGTGACGGTTCGCTGAGTTCAGAGCGGTCGCAGGATCCGGGCCGAGCGAGTCACGAGGATTGGCGCGGCGGATGTGCGATCCGATTGGACAGGCGAAGCCGTTCGGATCCTTGTCGTAGTAGGCGAAGTTGTTTTCGTTTTGCAGCGCGGGATCATCGTGTTGGGGAGAGAGCACCAGCGGAGCGCCGCTCTTGTAACGGCCGACGAACTTCGCGCCCAGACGGTCGCGAGCCTCGGGATTGCTCACGCCGTTGGGAGCGCACGTGGCCTTGTCGAGAAATTGCCAGAACGATGCGACTCGCTGGGACAACTGGCGGAATACGAGATAACTCCCGTTGCGACCGAGGTCATGCATCCCGGCTTCTGCGTTCAGGCCGGTTGCATCAGCCGGAATGACGGGGAGCAACTGCTGGGGATCGGCGGCACCGGCGACCGCGGGGCTCGGTGCGATCACCTTGTACACGTTGGGATGGCCCAGAAGAAATTCGCCGACCGGAAGTTCCGTGGCGTGATTCGTTCGTTCCAGTTGACGCTGCTTGTTTCCTGTGCCTTCCATGACCGGCTGCCCGATGCCATCTGCGAAGCCAAAGTGTTCATGTGTATTGGGCTGTCTTCCGGCCTGGAGAACCTTCACTTGCTCGACTCCACCGGTCGGGAACGCACTCTGCTCGCGTGCCAGTGCCGAATTCAGCGTCGCTTCGTCTTTGGCGAAGAGCAATAACAGGATGTCCACTGGATGATCGGACGTCCCCCAATCCCAGCGAGACGGATCGTTCTCGTCGTTATCGCCGAGGAGCCGCGAGCGGTAAGGAACCGCCATGCCCTCCTGAAACGGAAGCGAAAAAGTGGCGAGCACATCCCGGCTTAAGCCAAGATTCTTCAGCCCGCTGCAAGTAAACGCCAGATTGATCGACAACGACGCGTGTTTGTTCTCAGAAGCCGTGACTTCGGTGACCCGCTGCCCCAGCCAGGAGCGGGCTTTGGGCGGGTCGGTCACGCGCAGCAACACGTACGCCGCGCATGGCAGGTGTTTGTAGGCGCTCACGACAATGCCTTGAATATCTTTGCGTTCAAGTTCCGCCATGGGAACCCTCCTTACCTCTTACAGGCGTCGCAGTAATGCCGGCGCAGCGGTCGCGTCAAGCGGCTTGAGCAGGTCTTCGCGCAGGGCGCTGCTGTTGTCGATGCCCTGCACTGTCAGATCCCGATAGGCGCTATACCAGGCGTTCGTAACGGTTTGACTGTCGCGGGCCACGGCTTTGAACCGGGGGCCGTCGGTGGCGCCGCCAAAGACGAGAAAATAAGTCCGCGGAAAGTTGACCGTATTACTCCAGACTCCGGTCAGGCCGACGCTCGCTTTGTCGATGAAGTCGTCGAGATAATTCTCCCAACTCCCATCAAAATTGCTGAGAAAGAGCAGCCGGCGTCCGTTATCAATCATCGACCAGTGGGCAAAGTGAATACTGGGAATTCCGCTAAGTTCCCCGTGAGTGGCGCGGGCTCGGGCCAGCAAGTTGACGGCGTATAGCACGGTCCAAAGGGCGGCGCGCCGCAGCCATCCGGGCTTGACGATGGTGATGCTCGCCATGTGATTCTGCACACTCTGCGTGTGATTTTCGTTCCGCAATAAATTCGCAACGTTCGCGGGATCGGCCTGACCATTTTGCACGGAATCTATGCTCTCTTTGTAGCGCAGCACCAGCAGGCCGATAATCACGGGCAAAATCCAGATGGGCGAAAAGAGCATTGCCAGCCCGGCAACCAGAATCAACTTGGACCAGTTTGCGAATTGCTCCGCGAAGGTTTGCCGCGGGCCGAAGTCAGGGATCCACGACCAATTCTGATCGCTGCGAACGAATTGCTGGAACGCGGTCAGAACGCTATCCGGCGATGAAGTCTTGCCACGTTCGACAAGCGTGTCACCGTGCGCCTCCAGCGCATCGCGCAAGACCTGCTCCTGCTGAATTCGCGCCACGCTCCGTCCGGTGTTTCCGATGTGATAAGCGTTGGGGCGAACCACGTGGGCAGTCAGATAGTCGATGATTCCTTGACGGTCGGAGGCATTCTTCACCGTGTAATCCAGACACGAACTGTAGATCTGGTGAAGACCCGAGGCAGCGTGAGCGTACAAGTCTTCGAGATAGCCGCTCAGTTCGCCGTCGAAGTTATTTTCAAAGACAAGATAAGGCCCGTACTCGGGAGTTTTCAGCGACTGGTGCAGCGTGAAGCTGGCAAAGTGTAGAAGGTTCAAAGAACGAAAGGGCACGTAGACATTCTTCTCGGGATTCTGGCGGATCTGTTCGAGCAGGTTGCTCAAACGGGCGAACTCGGCCGGTTTCACCTTACTGATGAACGTCAAAATGGTATGGCTCATAGCGCGTTCTCATTTCTCAGACGTCAAATTCCAGAACCAAACGGTTGGGAAACGGACCGTCATAAAGGATGCGGCCCGCACTTCCCGGCGCTCGTCGCAGGTTCGGCAGGCGCAATAATGCGGCCACCAGCTCCGGTATCTGGATGCCGTTGATCGCCTTACCGAAGCAGGTATGCATGCCGTAACCGAAATGCAGATATTCAGTCGTGCGCGCGGGATTAAATTCCGCGGGGTTCGTGAATACATCGCCGTCAAACATGGCGGAAAGGGTCGCGATGTAAACAGTCGTATCGGCTGGGATCGTCCGTGCGCGCTTCTGTCCCTGCGCAATCTGCGTCGCGATCGAGCAATGGCGGACCTGGAGCGGATGATGGGGATTGAAGCGCACGGCCTCCCACGCGTAGTGGCGGACGGCTTCGATGTCGTCGTTCAGAGCGCGCTCCCGCGCGCCGGCCAGCATCTTCGGCCGACGCAGAAGTTCGTCGATGGCAAGGGTTACAAACTTTGAAGTAGTGTCGACTGCGCCGACAATCACGCCCGCCAGATTCCGTCGAACGGCCAGATCGTCCAGCCAGGGATGCGCGGCATCGTGCAACGCCAACAATCGGCCCAGCACATCGCCGTTCCCGTCCGGCGGTTGAGACTTGCGGAGTGCGATCTGGGCGTCCATATGTGCATGTAGCTCGGGGCTGGCCGTCAGCGCGTCGTGCAGGACGTCCCGGCCGTTGGTGAGATCGGCGAAGATGTAATGAAAGATGTCGCGCATCCAGCGCATCATCGTGGGATCATCGGGGCCGGGTATGCCGAAATACGACCCGACCAGCCGTATCGCCACAACGCGGGCGAGTCCATTCACAACGTCGATGCAACCGCGGGCACGCGCGGCCGCGACGAGTTCTCCTGCTTCATGCGCCACGAATTGGCGAACGGCGTCGAGATCCTCCCGGCGGACAGCCTCATGCAGAGCCGCGTTCTCCCGATCGTACTGAGGCGATGCGTCCATGCCGAGAATGAAGGGGCCGCCGATCTGATCGATCTTCTTCGCGTTGATCTGGCGGATGGTGAAGTCGGTGTCGCGCTTCAGAACTTCCGTCACATCGTCATGCCGCGTCACAATCGCAGTCTTACCCACTTTGAGAATGGGCGAGAACTTCCGCAAAAGGCTGAAGATAGGACGTAAAATCGCGGGACTAATCGCGAAATTCAGCAGCTTGTCTTTCAGCGTACGGCCCGATCCATGCTTGCCGAGCGCAACGAGATCAGGCGCACGAGGCGGGCGGTTTTCTGCATAGAGGCGCAGAATGAACTGCCCCGCTGGCCGGGTTCTCCAGCGTTCGATGGCAGATCGCATATCACCGGGTAAGTGATCGAGCGATGCCATCGGGCCGCCATATGGGGGCGGGAGAATGATGGGTGCGGCGAGTGCCGCAAGGGCAAGGTCCGGAGCCGTCAATGCGTCACCCATCAGGAAGCGTCGGCCGTCGGCGATGCGGTCATCGATCCGGGTGAGCGCGGCTTCGATGATGGGTTGCTGTTCCGCGATGGTGCCAGATCGAAGGCCAAGAGCGCGCCAAACGCTCGCGGACAGCCATGAATGGAAGGCGGACACCGCGAGGCGTTCCCACCATGATGCGCGGTCCACCCACAGGGAGATCGTGCTGCTGCGCAGAGGCAGCACGTAGGCGCAAGTCCAGGCCTGCACCGCGACTCCGAAAGTATCGACGAGAAAATCGAAAAGCTGGTGAGCCTCCGCGCGTGTTGCGGAATCGCAGGGGTACAGCTTCAGTTTCTGCGGCGCCCTCGCTTCGTAATAGTCAACGACAGCGCGCGCATCGAGCAGGGTGGTTTCGCCGGTATCGAGCACGGGAACAACGCTTCCGCCATACTTTCGCGCGGCCCACTCGGCAAACACGGGAGCGTGGCACTCTTCGATGTAAGGAATTCCTTGCCGGTCAAGGACCCATCTCGCGAGCTCGCAGTACGGACTCAGGGGTACGGAAATCATCCGCGGTTTGTAGATGGTGGCGGCGGTCAACCCTGTGACCTCAGAACCCGTTTCCCAACTCGGGTTGCGGCCTGCGATTCTCCTTGCAGCGGACCGCAGATAGCACAAAACTGTTGGTTATCCAATAGTGATCGGAACGCGTCAAGCGTATCGAGGCTTTCGCAGCCGACCGCTGCTACTTGTGGCTGATGTCTTCCGGCTACCGCCCCAGACCGCAATGCTCGGACACACTTCTCTTACGTTTCCCCAGCGGTGATTTGCCTTAATACATGTGTTCTGAGGTCGTCGCACGACAATCGGAACTTTGTTACGTTTTCCGAACAAGAATGTGATCGCGCCATGCTCGGTTAACCTTACGGACCGGATGGCGGTCCCCCTGCGGTGTAGGTCATCTCTCCGAGCCCTTCACGGCCACATCTTGAGGAACCGGATCCTATACCGCGATTTACAGCGACGCCGAAATTGGGAGAGTTCCTGGAGACTCGATTCTCGTCGTTCTAACTAAGGGCGGTGATGGCCGGCCGCGCGTTACGATTGCGATCCCACACGTGATCGCTCGTCTAATCTGAACGCCTCAACTTTCGCCTCAGCGAGAATTCGAATCGTATGAGTCGGCGATTGGCTGGTATCATTTCCAGATAATCCGGAAAGGTAGTCTTCAAAATGCCGCTAACGCGACTAACTGACTCTGGTCAGCCGATTGTTCCACCTCCCGATGTGCAACACACAACTCTAGGGGTTGATGTCCTCGGAAGATTTGTCTGCAACACGTGGGACGAGGCGACTGTCGGCGGCTCGCGCGACTTCGACGCGATTGTTATCGGCGCCGGTATGTTTGGCGCCTATTCGGCAGAAAAGATTTACCGCTGGGGAGCAGCCAATAACCTAAAAGTTTTAGTACTTGAGGCTGGTCCGTTTCTAGCGCCAACGCACCTTCAGAACATGCCCGATATCGGCCTCTATCCACCAGATCCGCTGTATCCGGCGAATGACAACGGAGTTCCTAGAAACGTAGTTTGGGGAATGGCGTGGCGTGCGAACGTTCCATTCATCGGACAGGCCTATTGCGTCGGGGGCAAGTCACTGTACTGGGGAGGGTGGTGCCCAAGACTACTGGCGAGCGATCTCGCCGCATGGCCGCCCACCGTGGCGCAGTACCTCATTCAAAACTATCCATTGATGGAGCAACAGACAGGCGTTTCGGACGACACCGAGTTTATTCAGGGTCCCCTATTCAATCTGCTGAAGCAGCGTGCTTCAGCGAGCATTCAGGCCAACACTATTCCTAATCTCGATTCCGTTGAAGACCCGCCGCTGGCGGTTCAGGGGCAGTCTCCAGCCTCCGGTCTCTTCGGTTTTGACAAGTACAGCAGCGTCACTTTGCTCATCGATGCTGCTCGGGATGCATCGAATCAACCGGATTCGCAGCGCCGACTATTTGTCGTGCCAAACGCGCATGTGACGCGGTTGATCACTGCTAACGGTTCGGTTACCCAGATCCAAGCCAGCGTGAACGGCGTCAGCCAGTCGATACCTGTTAAACCTAACTGCGCCGTCATCCTCGCTCTCGGCACGATTGAATCGACTCGTCTAGCGCTAGCGTCTTTCCCTACCAGCCCCGGCAATCCTGCAGGCGAGTTGATGGGACGGAATCTGATGGCTCACTGGCGCTCGAACATCTTCGTACGCATCAATCGAGCGGCGTTGGATCCAGGAAACACGCTCCCTGCCGAAGTACAAACTGGAGCGCTCCTGGTTCGTGGCTCGACGCCGCAAGGGAAGTTTCATGTTCAGGTAACGGCCTCCGCAGACCCAACCGGGAACTCCGACGCTTTGCTCTATACGATGATCCCGGATGTCGACCAACTCGATCTGACACTTGCGAATCAGCAAGCGGGTTGGATTTCGATAGGGTTTCGCGGAGTGTCGCAACTGATCGGTGACCAGACTACGAATGTGCCCTATCAGACGGGACGATGGATCAACCTAAGCCCGTATGAGAGCGATGAATTCGGCGTTCCACGAGCGTATGTGCAACTGACAACTACGTCTTCCGAAGACGCACTTGCCAATGCCATGGACGCGGCCATTCTCGCGCTGGCTAATCAGCTCGCCGGAAATAATCCCGCCAATCTCCAGGTCACAAGTCAGACGCGCGACGGGCTGGGGACCACCTATCATGAGGCGGGCACACTTTGGATGGGAACGAATGCCCAGACCTCAGTGACCGATACCAATGGAAGATTCCACAACGTTGGCAATGCCTTTTGCGCAGACCAGTCGCTGTTCGTGACTGTCGGTTCAGTGAATCCCACACTCACTGGGCTGGTACTTGCACGAAAGGTGGCTCAAGCTGCTGTCGCTTTGGCAACGGGCAGCGCACCGCCGCCCTAACATCGTCGACAAGGTTGTAGTTGAGGAGCCAGACGAGTAGCACGCGCTCACTGACACCATAGAGGGCATCTTTCTCACGGATGACGGATCCCTTCTCTACACCGGTGGTGGCATGCCATTTATCGGCTTGCCTGCCTACCTCATCGCTTCCGAATATGCGGTTAACCGGCGTCGTACCCCTCCCGCGCCAGCAGGTCGGGGCGGATTAACTAGGCAGAACACATCCTTCTGTTGCTGGCCAACAATTTATTGTCTCGATGCAGAAGCTATCCAGAAACGGGCTTGTGGGAAGCGCCGAACGCGGTTTCCCATGAGCTGTCAAAAGTCAACCCGCTCTGGTCGCATCCTCGAACTGTGATCGCATTGCATTCGCCTCTTCTGCCTCTTGGTTAGGAAAGGGAAGACATCCATCTGTCAGATTGTTTTGCCGTCGGAAAACGCCTGTTCTGAATTCGTAAATTGCCCCTGCATAATCTCGCTTGAGACGAACGCTGTCGGCTGCCGCAAGTAGCTGCATGACGAGTTGCAGTCAAAGATTTAACTATATGCACAATAGGCGTTTACTCGTTCGTCCGTATGGTGTCAATCGATATTCCCATCCATCCGATATTACGAAATACGGAAAATTCACACGTGGCTGTTGACGCACATGTTTGACGGAAGTATCTTGCCACCCATCTTCCGAGCAAAGTGCTTGATTTCTCTCTGTGTTTCTCCTGATGTTCCGGGGTATTGGAAACCTCTTGCCGCGTTCGTCACTGGTGTGATTCGAGGGAAATAGCGTTTCGTTGTTTTCTTCGCGAGGGCATTTTCTCATCAACATGATAGTTGCAGGGCTGGAAATTCAGGGACCCCGAAGCTGGTCGTTTGACTCGATCTCGATGGATGCTTTGATGGGAGGCCGCTATGCCACCGCAATATTTCGACGAGAAACGATACTCTTACCACGTTCTGGCAAATCCCGTGTCGTGGGTCCATGATTACCAGCAGGCTGATCCGACGGCAGCCTTTGAGACCCAGGTCCAACAGCAGTACGCCAGCGCGTACGATTCGCTGAAGAGCGGCCAATACGCTAAGGCGTTAAGCGCTTTTCAACAGCTCCAGAATCTGATACTAACCGCGATTCATCCCACCTTCCCGATTAACAGCTATTGGAACCCGAAGTTCACTGCCCCGTTGGACGCGACGCTCATTGACGTTCTTGCAGCCAAAACGGGGGCTGTTCTGCAAGGGCAACCAGTTGCGACATACACGTTTCCATCGACCGTGGTCGCTGAAGTCGCAGCTCTGCCAGCCCAAGTGGCGGCAACACTTTCGCCTTTCGAGTCTGCCGGTCTGGCGATTTCGGCCGACCGTCTTCGCTTGACGGGCTCAATCGACCAGGCGTATAGCGCTGCGGCCGCAAGCAATTGGAGAGCGGCTGTAACCGCATTTACGACAGCGCTGCAGTTAGCGCCCGCGTCCGCCCCGGGATTACGAGCGGCGCTGACGCAGGACCTGGCGCTCTCGACCGAAAAATCGGGAGGCGACGTGAAGGGCGCCATCGCGCTGGCTCAGAGCAGTGCCGACGCTTTCGGCGCTGCAAAACTCTATGACGCTCAAGTGGAAGCGCTCACGACTCTCTCCGGGATGCAAAACCGATCTGGAGATGCGGCCGGCAGTGCAAGTTCCCAGGCAGCCGCAGTGAAGGTGCAGGCGGAACAAAAACTGTTTCCGGTTAGCGTGTTTTCCGCAACCCGGTCGCTCGCGATTTCCAAGACACTATCCCCTGCGCTTGCTGCCGCTTTGCCAGCAGCTGCGCTTGCGGGTACACCGGCGGGACCAAGGCTCATGAGCAATTCGTTTGTGGGCACGCTACCACCGGATCGCACGTATACGCTCATGGGGGCAAAGAGCACGGTTTCCATGAGCCTTAGCGGCAATCTCGCCCAGAATGTGCGGGGGTTTTTGCAGGCAATTACGGATTCGATAGACCTCTCGCTGCTCACGGGCATAACGTCAGTGGTCGATGCCGCGCAGACTGTCGCTTACCTCCCCTCCATGTACTTCTTTGTAATTCCAATGGCAATCGGCGATTGCCAAATGGGACTTGGTAACCTCGAAGATGCAGCCTCTACCTATGCCAGCGTCCTGGTTTATCCCTATATCAACAAGGCCTTTGAAATACCCAAGCTGTGGAACAAACTGGCGTCCGTTTACATCGCGATGGGTGATCGTGACTACCGAAACGCCGCCGACGATGCCACCCAGTACCCCACCGCGAGAGTCGACTACGAACACATCATCAAAACCGATGACACCCTCGACGCAACTTCGCCGTTGTGGGCGGACCCCCGTTTTGCAGGCATCAAACAACGGGTTACCGCGTTTGCCCATGCCGGCTTTCCCGCTTCGCACCCCGATAACCCGGAAATCCTTTCGAAGGTGGTAGAAGCCAGACTCCGCTTGCAGCAGATCAAGGCGGGGTTGGACTTCTTTGGGCTCGCCGATCTGCCGCCGTTTAGCTGGGATTATTTGCTCAACATCGCAAAGTATTTTGCACAGCAGGCGTCCCAGATGGAGCAGCGGTACATCCAGTACACGACGGCTGGTGAAGACGAAACCTTGCAACGGCAGGAACTCGACCAGCAAGCGGCCGTGGCTGCCCAAACGGTCATACTCGAACAGCGCGGACTCGATGAAGCGAATGCCTCAGTGAGTGTGGCGAACGCCGGCCTGAATTATGCGACCGTGCAGCAGACCAACGCGCAGAAGGCAAAAGCCGACTTCGCCAATAATCGTGCGCCTTTGGCGGAATACGATGAACTGGAGGCGTGGGCCAATGCCGCGTCGGTTGATCAGGGTTCCGAGGTAAGTCTCACCATCAGCAATTACACCTACTACAACACAAGCGGCGAGCGCCGTAGCCAGGTGATCCAGGACCTGGAGACCAGGCGGGAAAAAATCTCTCAAGACATGGAGGCTTCCAGCCTGCAGCGGAGCCTGGACGCCGCTACCGCCTACGTCGGCGAGGCCAAGGCCCAGGTGACAGAGGCCCGAACCCAAGTAGCGATTGCAAATCAGCGCATCGCTCTGGCGCAGTTGCAGCAGCGGGATGCGGAGGAGAACCGGGACTATCTCGACTCGAAAGAATTCAACGCGCGGCTTTGGTTTGAACTGGCGGGAAATGCACGAAGAATTTCTCAACGCTACACCGACCTGGCCACAACCGTAGGCCTGCTCGCGCAGCGTGCTTACAACGCAGAAACTGGCCGCAAGGTCAACGTCATCCGTGGGGATTATACCCATTCGGCAACCGACAACCTCATGGGTGCCGATTTCCTGAGTCTCGATCTCGATATGCTGACGTACGACTACGTCACAACCACCAAAACCAAGAAGGCCCCGGTAAAGCGCATCATCAGCCTTGCCGATAACTTCCCCTACGCCTTCAACCTGCTTCGCACGACCGGCCAGTGCATGTTCCAGACCGAGCTTGCCATGTTCGACCGGCAGGCTCCCGGAATGTATCTGTGCAAGATTCGCAATGTTGAAGTGGTTTTCGTCGGGGTGACGCAGGTGAGCACTGCCGGCAATCTGCGGAATGTCGGCGTTTCCCGTTTCCGCCAGGTAGATGGCACCCTAGCGACCCGCCTCTACCCGGCCGACGTTATGCCGCTATCGGCGTACGAATTCCGCCAGGACGCACTCGCTTTCCGCGTCAACCCCAACGATCTGCAATTGTTCGAGAATAACGGCATCGACACTCTGTGGCAGCTCAACATGCCACTTTCTGCGAACGACATCGACTTCTCCTCGATCGTCGACGTTCAGTTCGTGTTATATTACGACGGCTTCTTCGATCCTGACCTCGAAGCCAAGATCATCGCTGGTTTGCCGAAAAGCGGCGCGGCCACGCGCGTGACCTCGATGCAGCTTACATTCCCAGATGAACTCTTCTACCTGAAGAATCAGGGTCAGGCACAACTGGTCTACGATGCCACGTTGTTCCCCACGACGCAGACGAACCTGAAGCGCACAAAATCTTCGTTGCGGGTTTCCGGCGATGCGCAAACCATGTCGGGTCTCACACTTCATGTCGCATCCAAGGTGCTCGGCCAAACTTTCACTGTCAAGACGGACGCCAATGGTATGGTCGCCGGAGCGGTTGCCGCGGATCCCCTGTTCGCGCTCAACGGACAACCGGTCTTCGACATACTCACGGTCACCATCACAGCGGCAGACAATCCGCAGCTTGCCAATGCGGGAAAACTCAACCTGAACGGCCTCGTTGATTTGGCGACGTACTTTGAATACTCGTTCGATTACCGCTAGGCAGGTGTACGTTGGCTGCAAAAACAGACTCGACGGTTTCGCCCCCCGCCAGTGCCGGAAGCGCTCCCGGATTCGGTGAAGCATTCCGCATGAATCTGAATACCGGTCAGGGAGTCTACTCCTATGCCATTTCCCTTCCTGACGGTGTGGCCGGCCACAGTCCGAAGCTCACCCTGGAATATAGCCATGCCAGCCGTTCTGGCCCCTTCGGCTTCGGCTGGCAGCTAGCGGTGCGGTGCATTTCCCGGCAACTCGACCTCGGAACGCCTGGCGAGGATCCGGAAACGTACCTGGACGGCAGCAACGAAATTACGGCTCTGACGGACGGTTCCTTCGGTGCGCTTTACGAGACGGCGTTCGCTCGCTATACCCGCAATGGACAAGGATGGAAGATCGAAGAGCGCAACGGAGACGTCTGGGATATGGGAACGGCACCAGCGGCCCGAATCGCTGACCCGGCACAACCGGGCAACATTCAGAGCTGGCTCGTGGAACACTGGACGGATGTGTCCGGCAACGTGGTGAGCTACACCTGGGACACTGCCGATGGCACGGCGTATCTCACGGAACTCCGTTATGCCGCCTATTCCGTGAGGTTCACATATGAGGCCCGTCCGGATGTCAGGCGCGACGGGCGCGCAGGCTTCCTGTGCAAGCTGGCGAAACGCTGCAGTCGAATCGATCTGGTTGCCGAGCCCGGCGCCGCAGAAATCAGGCTGCGTAGCTGGACTCTCTCCTACGACACCGCGGCTGATAGCGGCATCTCATTGCTGTCCGCGGTTCAGCTTCACAGCTTCCCGACGGCAGTCACGGTCGGCGGCGATGTGGTGCGGCCGCCGGTTCGCTTCAGCTACGGGGTCTTCGATCCAAAGGACGTCGCGGTCGGCTACTATCGCGGCAGCAGCGGCGATCCGCCACCGCTCGATGACCCAAGTGCAGTCCTGGTCACTCTTGATCAGGCGCCGTTGCCCGGAATTCTCGAGATCGCTGGCGGCAAGCAGTTCTATTGGCGCAACAATGGGACAGGCTGGGATTTCCCTGAAGCTCTACCGTCGGCACCATTCGGCGGATCGATCGAGGCTGCCGGCGCCGCGTTTCTCGACATCAACGGCAACGGAAAGGCCGACCTGACCTTACTGGCGGCCGGTTATCCTCGCGGGTATTTCGCGAATCAAGGCCAGAAAGGTTGGGGGGGCTTTGTGGCCTATCCGCGCAACGCGAGCGCTACTCCCGACTGGCTCGGCGGCAGATTGCGGTTCGCGGACAACGACTCCGATGGGCGTGTGGATGCGATCGAAACCATCGATCGCGGATTCGTCCTTTGGCGCAACGGCGGAGAACTCGGTTGGGGCAATCCGTTCGTCGTCCCGGCTCCCGCCGATGGAACGGGCATCGATTTCTCGAACCCTTTGATCCAGTTGGCTGATATGACGGGGGATGGATCAAGCGATATCGTTGAAATCTCTTCCGGATTGGTCCGCTACTGGCAGAATCTTGGCGATGGCCGTTTCGCCGATGCCGTGTTCATGCAGAACAGCCCGCGCCTGCAGGACCTGCAGGAAAACGCAGATCGCATCTTTTTGTCCGACATCGACGGAGACGGATGCGCCGATCTGGTTTACGTGCAGGCGAACCAAGTCACAGTCTGGATGAATCGCAGTGGGGCGAGCTTTGGGGCAGGAGTCGTCCTTGCTCCGATTCCCACCCCCATCCCCGGCACAGTGCGAATGACGAATCTGCGGGGAACGGCCTCCGGCGGATTGGTCTGGAATAGTTACCGGTCGGCCTCCCGGGTCGGCTACGCGCATCTGGAATTCAACGCGACCACCACGCCCTATCTGCTCTCGAAAATCGACAACGGATCGGGGCTGGTGTCGGAACTTTTCTATCGTTCGGCGGTCGAAGATTATCTGCTGGACCGGCAAAGCGGCCAGATCTGGGACACGAACTTTCCTTTTCCTTTGCGGGTTGTGGCGCGCACGCGCGAAACCGACCAGGTCACCGGGGTCGTTACCGAAATTCAGTTTCGCTATCACGACGCTCACTTTGAACCGACCTTGCGACGCTTCGAGGGATTTCGCACCGCCGAGCGAATCGAAAAGGGAGACGAGAGCAGAGCGGACACCCGAGCGGTACACCAGTTCCTGATGGCGATGGAACGCGTGCCGGGAAACTCCATCGATGACGCGGCGGCCAACGGAATGCTGTCGCAGGTCGATATTTACAGCATGGACGGAACGCCGCAGGCGAACCTCCCGCTTTCGACAGAAAAATCGGAGTATAAGGTCAGCGTTCTTGCCGACACGGTTGACGGGCGGCATCGCACATTCGTCAGCGTTTCCAGGCATACAACCCTCGATATCGAACGAACGGGCGACGTGCGGGGCGAAGAAAAAACCTATACCTACGACGCTGCCGGGAACGTTACTCGGGAAGCCCATCGCGGCTTCGGGACTAAGTCTGGCGTGGCGCAGGCAGATCAGGTCCTCACCACGGACATCAGTTATGCGGTCAGCACAACTCATCGCCTCCTCGACAAACCGGCATCGGTCGTTATGCGCGACCAGGGCGCCAGAATTCTCGGCGAAACGCAGATCTTCTACGACGGGCCGGACTTCACCGGGCTGCCGGCAGGACAGGCGGATCGCGGTCTGCAGACTCGACGCTTGCGCCTGACGTGGAAGCAGGCTGACTTCACGGCCCACTACGATGCCAGTATGGACGGCGCCGCCGCTCTCGGATTTGTGGCGGGAGACGATGCCGACGGAACAGCCTCGTTGTTCGTCGCCGAAGAGCGGCATGTCTACAACGCCCAGGGTCTGAAGGTGGCTGATATGGATCCGCTCGGTATCAAGACACAATTCACCTTCGATGCGGATGGATTGTTCAGGACGGCTCTGGCAGGGCCGCTAGGAACCACGACGTTCGACTACGACCGGTCAGCCGGTCAGCCACGAAAGGTCACTTATCCGAATGGAGCGATCGCGGTGTTCGGCTATGACGCGCAGGGTAGGGTCAAGTCCTCGGCTACACCGACCGACGATCCGGCGAACCCGCCACGTCAATATAGTTACGACGACTCGGTCGTGCCTCACGTGCGCACAGCGCGAATGTTGCAGACCAAGGCTGGAGACGTCTCGTCGAACGTCCTGACTTACTTCGACGGCCACGGCAACGAAGTACAGCACCGCGTGCAGACCGACGCCACAACCTATGTTGTTTCGGGCCTGCGCGTGTTCAATCCCTGGGGCGACCCAAAACAGGAGTTCGAACCGACGTTCTCGCCCAACCCGGCATACTCGAGCATGCCCTCGCCAGGGGCCGCTTCGCGCACCATCTTCTACGACGCGCGGGGTCGAATGGTGCGGACGGTAAATTACAACGGTGGGCTGTCCACCGCGGAGTATTCCCCTTTCGGTGTAGTCATTTCCGACGCCGACGACAATGACACCTCCGCTGCAAATGTCGGGCGCGGCCAAGCGAATACACCGCGCCGCGAAGAGTTCGATGTATTCCGCATGCGGACCAGCATTGTTGAGTTGCTCGGTGGCGGGAAAACGATGACCACCAAATTTGTCAACGACGCTCTGGGCCATACTATTGCCATCCAGGACGATGCTGGGATGCTCTGTTCTTACCAATGCGATTTGTTGGGCAATCGGTATGACTTTGAGCATCGGGATGCGGGCCATCGTCAGCTCTGGTATGACGCGAGGGGAAGGGTAGTGCGCTCCCTCGATGCTAATGGGAACGATCTTCGTGTGACCATGGATGCGCTGGGCCGGCTGCAACGGCTGAGTTCGGCAGGAGCGGTTCTGGAACAGTACACCTACGATACCGTCAGCGCTGATGCGCTGGGCCGCATCGCGACCGTGACCTACCGGGGCGGATCGCAGTCGTATCAGTACGACCTCGCCAGCCGCATGACTCAGGCTACCTTTCAATTTGACGGCGTAGCCAACCCCTTCCACGTGAATTATGAGTATGACGTCCTCGGCCGCGAGGTGGCGCGTGCCTATTCGGACGGGACCCGTGTCGAGCGAAAACTGACGCTCAATGGTTGGGTGAGCGCGATTCCGAATGTGCTCAGCGCAGTCTCTTACGACCCTCGGGGTTTGCCGCAGACAATCCACTACGTCAACGGCGTCACCACCAACATCGGCTACGACGTTGGGCCAGGGCGAGTGAAGAGCCAGCGCACCTTGGGCCCGCACGGGGATGTCTACGAAGACGTGACCTACGCCACGGACCTGATGGGTGTCCTCCTGACGAGCAATGATGCTGCGCCAGCCGGTCGCGGCAACGCCTCCTACTCTTACGACCCGCTCTATCAGTTGTCTTCATGCACGTTTGCGAATCCCAATCCGATCGTCCGAAACTATGGCTATACGGGACTGAATCTCTCGACCATGGACGAGACTAACAGCGTGTTTGCTTACGACGATGCTGTGCATCCTGATCGCATTGCCGGTGTAACCATCGGTGCAGGCGCACGCCAAAATCTCGCCTATGACGCCAACGGCAACCTGCTCGGGCTGGCGGACAAGACTCTCACTTATAACGAAAAGAACGAACTCTCTCGCGTGGCCCGTAACGATGGACTGGTCGCAAACTACGCCTATGATCCTACGGGCCAGCGCGTCTCGAAGCAGCTGACCGCCAAAGATGGGACGGTCACGACAACGTTGTTTATCGGTTCTGAAGTGGAGATCCAGAACGGCACCGTTCTGCACTACGTGCTCTTAGGCGGGCGGCGCATCGGAATACTTTCCAGCATGGGTCCGCGTTTTCTTCATACCGACTACGCCGGCAACACTTCGTTTTTCACCGACGCAACGGGCGTGAAGATGGCGTCGATCGTGTACCGGCCGTTTGGCAACCTGGAAAGTTCGGTGGGTCCAATCGACGATCGCACCTATGGGCTGCATCCCTTCGATGCCGAATCCGGTCTGTACTACATGCGACGTCGCTACTACTCTCCTGACCTCGGGCGGTTCCTCACACCTGACCCCCTGCCTCTGTTTCAGCCGCATAAGGTAATGGGCAATCCAAGAGCTCTGCATCCGTACGCCTACGCGGGGAATGACCCTCTCGATAATGTCGACTACACCGGTCTGTCATTCTGGAGTGTGGTGGGCGCCATTGTTGGGGTGATCGTCGCTGTCGCCGTCGTGGCGGCGAGCGTCGTTACAGGAGGTCTTGCCGGGCTGGCTCTTGGCGCTATACTTTCGATCGGTATCGTATCCGTCTCCTACGCGATAGCCGCCAGCAACACCGGAACCGGCGTGGGTGAGTTTTTCCGTGGTTTCATGATCGGCTTCAACGCCGGTCTCAATGCCGGCGCTGCGACAATTTTGTTTGGCCCTGTCGTCGGGGTAACCTTAGGAGTAATCAACTTCCTGGCCGCTTTCGACGGTATCGCAGGAAACAAGGTTTATCAGGGGATTCTCGGCTGGGCCAGTTGGATCATGCCCATGTCGTGGCTGGCCACCGGCATCGGACTGGTTATCTTCGTGATCAACCTTCTGGCCGCCGTGGTCACATGGAACGGCAGTTGGTTCGGCGCCAGCGGTGCGAAAATCAACGATATTCACATCCATTGGGAAACCGGGACCCTGGTGATGACTGGTGGAGCGATCCGCGCGGCGAATGGCGGAAATGCCTTCGATGTGGGGAATTTTGCGTTTCTGGATCCTGGCAGCGGAGCGGAGTTGCATGAAACCGGGCACGCTCTGGGAGTCGCGGCCTTCGGATCGATCTTCCATCTGGTAGGGGCGCTCGAGCAGGCTTTCAGTTCTGACGGTGAATCTTTTTCCGAGCACCTGGCCGAGAGTCACGACCCCAATCCCTCTAATCCCGACCCAGGCACCTGGTGGCACATGTGGGGCTAACCAGCGGTTGAGCGTCATGAGAGTACCGGACTCCGTAATCTCCGCCGATTCGCATGTTACCGAGCCGGCCGATCTTTGGTGTGCGCGTCTTGATCGTAAGTACCGCGACCGCGCACCTCGGGTGGTTCGCGACTACGCGAGAGACCGCTATGTGTTCGTGGCTCCAGGAGTCTCTCCTTTTGCCGTCGCGAGCGGCTTTGGAGCGGGTAAGCAGGGCAGCGAGCTTAAACAACATCTTCGATGTGGATATGAGGCGGCACGCGCCGGCGGCTGGGACCCCGTCGAGCGCCTGAAGGATCAGGACAGGGACGGAATCTCGTGCGAGGTTCTGTATCCAACCCACGCAATGCGATTATTCTCGCTGCCGGATGCGGACTTGCAACGTGCTTGCTTTCAGGTCTACACCAATTGGATGGCAGAGTTCGCCGCTCACAATCGCTCGCGCTTAGTACCTTTGGCGCCCATTTCGTTGTACGACGTCCGCGAAAGTGTGAGGGAGATTGAACGCGTCGCCCGATTAGGTTACGCGGGCGTGCTCATCTGCGGCGCACCAGCAGACGGGCAGCCGTCTTATGGCAGCCGTGCGTACGATGCCTTCTGGGAAGCTGCCTCCTCATTAAGACTGCCCGTGTCTTTACACTGCATTACGAGCGGAAGTCCTCAGGTGAGATCCACATCTGCATATGTGCAATATCTGGACGTCATTCACGACGTGCAGCGTTCCCTCGCGGAGATTGTGTGCGGCGGCGTTCTCGATCGTTTTGCCGATTTGGTCGTCGTATCTGCCGAAAACGATTGCGGATGGTTTCCCCACTTCTTGTTTCGCCTCGATCATGCCCACGAGAAATTCGGAAAATTTGCAGCCTACCCGTTGAAAATGCGACCGAGCGAGTACGTGTGTCGTCAGGTCTACGCCACCTTTCAAGAAGACTCGACGGCGGTGCTAATGAGCGGCCAGTTTGGGAGCGAACATTTTATGTGGGCATCGGACTATCCACACGCAGATTCAACTTGGCCAAACTCGCGCAGAGTTCTTGAGGAAGCCCTGGGCGGCGCCTCGGAAGAAATGGTTGCCAACGTGGTGTCTGGCAATGCCGCTCGACTCTATCTGCAATAGAACACCGTGCGCGTTCCACCTCAGCTACTTACAGCAAAGGTGGAACTTCGACACCGGCCGTCCGATTTTGCCCCCCGGGGGCCCTACCTTGAAGGCGATCGGCGTTGGCAGTAATTTTAGTCGTCAGTGTGGGGAATCGAACACATTCTTCCGACCAACGCTCGTCTTGATGTGCGCTCTTCCTTTGACAAGCTGGATAAGTACGATGACTACACGTGTCGCTTGGGCAATCTCACTCGGCTAGAAAAGAACATCAATGCCACGGTTTCAAATGGCAGCTTCGCCGAAAAGGCGCCTGGTTACCGGCAATCCGCTTTCCGGCTCACCAAGTCCTTGGGTAAAAGGCCAGAGGTTGGCCTCAACTCACAGCTCAACCGCGCGGTTGCAGACCCCCAGTTCGAGAACTGGTACGTGGCAAGTGGGCAAGGTCGAAGCGGACATAAGCGCCGAGTGCGGTTTCCAGGTTGCAGACAAAGTCAACTCGTTCCGGCTAAGTCCCCTGCTTCTGATCGCATTGCATTCGCCTAATGCGTTGGTTGAAACCGGACTGCGCATGTGCCCTCCAGAGAAAAGCCAGGACAATGCCCCTTTTCGCTTACGAGCAGTCCGTTCTCTGCAGTCCGGTTTGTCTGCCAGCAAGGGCGAAATACGGGCATTTTCTGTGTATTTTCAGAGGAAGATGAGC
>Ga0075030_100000888_pt1 | contig 26705 bp, 24 predicted proteins | sample LitLauG_LLR_2012_FD_71393 | JGI IMG/M metagenome (GOLD analysis project Ga0075030, IMG submission 71393) | Freshwater sediment microbial communities from Pennsylvania, USA - Little Laurel Run_MetaG_LLR_2012 | ecosystem: Environmental > Aquatic > Freshwater > Creek > Sediment | place: USA...
GGGATTATCTTCGCCATCGGGTGTAGGTCTCCTTTTCGGAAAGGCTTTAGCTTGCGAGGCCAAAGCCAACTTACACCCTCTCGCTTTTTACACAATCGAATTTACGTCACCGTCACAACTCTCACGACCAGATAGGACCAGCCCGCGCATCAGAGGAGGTATCAGCGGTTCATATCTGGGCTTCGTAGCAGGAGGGCTTTGTCAGGGGTCTGTATCAGAGGCCCGAATCGGCGGCCCGTATCGGCTTTCATATCAGCGGCCCGTATCAGGGTTTCGTATCAGGGTATCGCTTTAGCGATACCACACCATCTTCGAAATCGAACGCCCCTTTAGGGGCTGGCCTCTGCAGTCAGACGCGGAACGGCGCTAAAGCATCGGACTCCATCGGCCGATTCTCCAGGAAGCATCTCTGGATGCGCAGGCCATCCCCACCGAGAATTGGAGGTCGAGGCCCATGCAGGCCCTGGTCGTCGAGGATTCCGCGGTCTACCGCAAATTGATCGGCGATCATCTGCGCAGCTGGGACTTTGACGTCATCCTCGCGGAGAACGGCTCCGAGGCCTGGCAAATCCTGGAGCAGCCCGATTCTCCCAAGCTCGTTCTGCTCGACTGGGTGCTGCCCGACCTGGATGGCCTCGAGATTTGCCAGCGCATTCGCCACGCTGGATCCTCCGGCCCCTACGTCTACGTCATCCTGCTGACCAGCAAGGACGGCCGCCAGAACATGCTCGAGGCCATGCAAGCCGGAGTGGACGACTATCTCGTCAAGCCCTTCGATGAGTTGGAACTGAAAGCGCGCTTGCTGGTCGGCAAGCGCATTCTCAACCTGCAGGAGGAACTGGTTTCCGCCCGCGAATCGATGCGCCACGCCGCCACCCACGATAGCCTCACCGGACTCATGAATCGCGGGGAGATCCTCGCCTTGCTCAAGCGCGAATTGGAGCGGGCCCGGCGCGAGCGCAGGCCGGTGGGCGTGATCCTCGGCGACACCGACCATTTCAAGCAAGTGAACGACACCCTCGGACATCTTTTTGGCGATGAGGCGCTCCGCGAAATCGGTCGCCGCCTGCGGGCGCAGCTCCGCGTTTACGACGGTGTTGGCCGCTACGGCGGAGAAGAATTCCTTATGATTCTGCCCAACTGCGATTTGCCCAACACCCTGCAACGCGCCAACGAACTCCGCGAGATCGTTGCCCGTACCCCGGTGGTTTGTTCCACCGTGGAGAGATCCATCACTATGAGCATGGGAATCGCCGTCTCCGATTGCGAGAGCAAGAACGAGGTAGAGGGATTGTTGAGCCAGGCCGACGCCGCCCTCTACGCCGCCAAGAAAAACGGCCGCAACCGCATCGAACACATGGCCCCCGCCACCAAAGCATCAGCCAGCCGCGCGCGCAGGAGCTAAAGGCGCGTTTTCACCATGAACCGAAGAGAAGCGGTCGTGGCCTCTATTACTCTCTCGGCTCGGTCGTCAATTGCCAATTGCTGCGGCAGAAGTGAAACACCGCCGCAAGGTTCTGCATCGGCGATAACGGCGGGCCGCGCCCACCGCGCCGTCGCCGCTCCCCCGTATACTGCTGCTACAATTTACAGTTCGCCATCCTGCCCAGACGTAATTAAATCCAGACGCAGCAGCAGCGTCGCAACAACGAGGTGTCTTCATGCCGGAAACTCTGCAACTCGCAAATTCCACGCCGCTCACCACTCTCACCGAAGACGAGCTTTTGTTCCGCGACAACGTTCGCCAGTTCGCCGAGGACAAGATTCGTCCCCTGGCCAAAGAGATGGACGAAAAGGCGGTGTTCGATCACAGCCTGCTCGACCAGTTCTTTCAGCTGGGCCTGATGGGGATCGAGATTCCCGAGCAGTACGGTGGAGCGGGCGGCAAGTTTTTTGACGCGATCCTGGCCGTCGAAGAATTTTCGCGCGCCGACGCTTCCGCCGGTGTGATCGTGGACGTGCAGAACACGCTGGTAGCGAACGCGATTCTGCGCTGGGCCACTGAAGACCAGAAAAAGCGTTATCTGCCGAAGATGGCCGCGGACACGGTCGGCGCGTACGCGTTGAGCGAAGCCGGATCGGGATCGGACGCGTTTGCGCTGCAGACCAAGGCCGAACTGAAAGGCAGCGACTTCGTGTTGAACGGACGCAAGCTCTGGATCACCAATGGAAAGGAAGCGGGACTGTTTATTCTATTTGCCACCGTCGATGCGTCGAAGGGATACAAAGGGATCACGGCGTTTCTGATCGAGAAGAACTTCCCCGGATTCACCGTCGGCAAGAAGGAAGACAAACTGGGGATCCGCGCGTCGTCAACTTGCGAGCTGATTCTGGAAGATTGCCGCGTGCCCAAAGAAAATGTGTTAGGCGAGGTCGGCAAGGGTTACAAAATTGCCATCGAGACCCTGAACGAAGGCCGAATCGGAATTGGCGCGCAAATGCTGGGCGTAGCTCGCGGCGCCTGGGAATATGCCGCGAAATACGCGCAGGAGCGCACGCAATTCGGCAAACCGATTGCTGAATTTCAGGGAATCCAGTTTCAGATCGCGCAGATGGCCACCGAGATCGAAGCCGCGCGCCTGATGGTCTATAACGCCGCCCGCATGAAAGACGCCGGCGTAAATTTTGTGAAAGAAGCCGCCATGACCAAGCTGTTCGCGTCGCAAGTAGCCGAGCGCGTCACGTCGCTCGCCATCGAAGTCTACGGCGGATACGGGTTTACGAAAGATTATCCCGTCGAAAAATATTGGCGCGATGCGAAAATCGGAAAAATCTACGAAGGCACTTCGAACATGCAGTTGGCCACGATTGCCAAGCTGGTGATGGGAAAATAAGGTCAGAAAATCAGGTCAGAGGTTAGAGGTTAGGTGGAAGCCGCTGTCCTTAAAGGCTTTACCTCTTCAATCTAACCTCTGACCTCTGCAATTCTCTTAAAGTGTGGCAGCACCTCATCGCCCAACATTTTCGCCTGTCCCACCCGATCGTCGCCCCAGATCTCGAGCATGATGTGAGTGCAGCCAGCATCGCGGTATTCTTCGATCCGTTGAATGCACTCATCCGGTGTTCCAGCAATAGGACAAACTTTGTGCAGCAGTTCGTCGCTAACCGCCCGTGCAGCGGCTTTGCGGCCGCCCGTTTCCATCGCGTCCGCAACCGGTTGCAGCTCGTCAAAGGTGATGCCCGCGGATTCCAGCAGCACGTCGGCGGAGCCTTTGATGTTCTGCACTTTGTTGGCAAGATACATGCCTGCCTGTTCGCGCGCACCCTCTTTTCCTTGTCTTGAATCGCGCCCGATGCTGCCGACGATCACACTGCCGAGGATGAGCTTCGAAGGATCTTTGCCCACCTTCACCGCGGCTTCTTCCATGTTCCTTTTCGAGTAGCGTATAAACGCAGGAGTCGTAATCGACGCCGTGAGCAGTCCTTCGCCAAGCGAACCTCCCAGCCTCTGCATCGCAGGTCCGGTCCCCGCAACATAAATCGGAGGAACGTTCCGCGAAGTATGCGCTTCCGGCTTAAGCGGCGGAACGCTGGCGGAGAAGACTTTGCCGCGATACTCGAACTCCTCTCCCTGCAGCACGCCGCGGACGATCTCGATGCTTTCCCGCAACACCGTCGCAGGCCCGACTCTCTCGCCTTCCCCCTCGCCGATTTCTTTCATAAAGATCTTGGACGCGCCCAGGCCGAGCAGGAAACGGTCGCCGGCAAGATCCTGCATCACCCGCGCCTCCATCGCGATCTCGACGGGATGTCGCGTGTAAGGAGAAATGATTCCCCAACCAAGTTGAATGCGCACGGTCTGGCTGGCGATGACCGCGAGAATGGCAGTCGAAGAGCGCGCCTCAAAAGAATGCTTGCGCCACCAGGGATAAGCTTCGGCAATCCAAAAGGTGTCAAACCCCGCATCCTCACAGGCTTTGGCCATGGCCACGGTTTCGTGGACAGGCTCCATGCTGAGTTGAAGAACTCCGATGTTGAACGGAACGGTCATGACGGATCGCCCCAGGAGTGTTCCAACCCTTTCACCAATTCCCAGAGCGCTTTGTTCAAAGGTGTAGCGACAGCAGTTTTCTCGCCCCACTTCACGATTGCGCCGTTCATGAAATCAACCTCGGTCGGGCGCTTGGCGAGCACGTCCTGCAACATGGAAGCACGGTGCTGGCCCGGCGCATTCGCTCCCTTCTGCACCAGCGCGCGCGGATCGCCGTGCAACTCAATTCCAAGCGCATGGGCAACGGCCTCGCCTTCGGCAATCAGATCGTTGAACAACTCGCCAGTCGGTCCGAAGCGCGTGGCAGCGCCGTGATGCAGCAGCGTGAGCGCCCCGACGGGATTCGTGGCAGCGTTGAAGATCAGCTTGGTCCACTGCGCTCCGCGCGCATCGGGCAACGCAATTACATTCATCCCGGAGCGCGTGATCAGGCCAGCCAGTTCTTCGACCTTGGACATTAGAGTGTGCGTCGGTTCGAAGGGGCCAATCCATGTATCGCCCTTGATGTCGAAGCCAACGTGGCCAGGAGCGATGGGATGCCCGGCAGGAAACGTTGTGCCGCGGATGACGTACTTAACGTGCTCCGCGATGATCTCTTCGTTGCCCACGCCGTTTTGCACGGAGCAGACCGCGCTGTTCTGGTCGAAAGCGTGTGCAACTTGCGCCATGGCGCTGCGCGTGTGGATGGCCTTGGTGGCGACGATGCCATAATCGCAGCGCGGAAGGTCGTTGGAATCGCTGGTGGCCTTGAGTTTCGCGGTGAAATCGGCGGCTCCGGAAATGCGCAGGCCGTGATTACGGATGGCTTCGACGTGATCTTTCCAGACGTCGTAGGCCCAGATCTCAACCTCTCCTTTGCGAGCGAGATGCGCGGCGAAGATGCTGCCGACAGCGCCGCAACCGATGATGCAGACTTTTAGCAAGCGGCAACTCCAGACTCAGAATTGAAGAGGTGAGGGTCAGATTGCACCCACGATCAAATAATGCCAACCTCTGCAATCTGACCTCTTACCTCTGACCTCGCGTCTCGCTACCGTTAAAGAATTTCCAAGGCACATCGGTAAGGCACTCGCCTTCAGTCTTGCCGACCCGATATGTGTCCTGCGTATAAAGGCAAACTTTGCCTTCCTGATCGACGACCTGCGGATGCAGCGAGAAAATCATGTTCTCTTCGAGCGGAACGTCGCTGGTCGCGCCGATCGCGGGATACTCAAGCATGGTCATTCCGATGCTGTGTCCCGAGAGATGGCCGAGAGCGAAACCGTGCTCCGCAAATATGTCGGCGACCGTGCGATGGACAGTGGAGGCGAGTTCGCCGTGGCGCATCAATTTGCGCGCCGACTCCATGGCGAGCGGATACGCGCCGGCCATCTTCTGCGTGGTCGGACTCGGCTTGCCCTGAATCAGGGCACGGGAGAACTCAACCCAGTAGCCGCCCGCGCCCGTGACCTCGAGCGAATACAGAAGCAGATCGTCGGCCGAAACCTTGCGCTGGCCAGGAACTTTGAAGTAGGCGTTGGCCTCTCCGTGTTCGCCGGAAAGCAGAATGTTCATCATGCGCGGACCGGCGCCGCGCGCGAAGAAACGGGCGACCGCGGGCGCCATGATTTCAGCTTCGGTCTTGCCCGGCTTATAGGCGGCAATCAGCGCCCAGAAGCCGTCGACCACGATGTCCATGGCGTCGCGAACTTCGACAAGTTCTTCTTCACTCTTTACGGCGCGCGCCATGTCGAATTCCCGGTCAAAGGGCACGAGTTCACACGGGCCTTGCGCGAGTTCGCGGTAGTCGCGAACGGCCATAACAAAGTTCATGCCATAAGTGCCGATGCGCTTCCAACTGCGCTCGACGGCGCGCTCGCGCAGCCACTGCCCGGGAACGTCGGGCCAGACTTGGTCTTTCACCCAGGGCTTTTGTTTGTCGCCGATCCAGCGCGCTTCGCGCGGAAAGACGAGCGTGGGTTCGCCTTGGAGCGGTATAACGACATAAACGTAGCGATGAACGATCTCGAATCCGGAAGAGTAGAAGACCGCACCCTCGAATCCGGCGTATTGATTACCGCAGACGATGAGCGCGTCCAGTCCGGCGGCTTGCATGCGCGCGCGGATATTCTTGTAACGGCGATCGATTTCTTTCTGACTTGGCAATAATGGCCTCAGCGGTTACTCACTCCGCACAATTCGGCGGCGGTTAGCGCGTAAATCTTGGTGATGTCCACTAATGTTTGAATGCGAACTTTTTCTCCCTCTTTGTCGCGCGGCCCGCTGGAGGGCCCGTAGTTCACGGTCTCGATTCCGTAACGGCTGAGCACGCTGGCGTCGGAGCACCAGGTGACGACTTCGCGCTCCGGCGCTTTGCCGGTGATGCGCTTGTGATTGCGGTCGATGGCTCGAATCATCTCGTGCTCTGCGCCGATGCGGGCGCCCGGAACCGACACATAGGTTTCAAATTCCAGACCCCAGCCGGGGTGCACTTTTTCAAGCAACAAGAAGAGGCGCTGAATGTCGCGACGGGCCTCGGTCATGGCCATGGTGGGCGGGACGCGCACGTCGAGAAACAAGTCGGTTCGCTCGGGAGTGCGGCTGGCGCGCCAGGCGTGTCCGCCGCGGATGCCGCCGAGATTCACGATGGCCTTCTTGCCGCCATAGCTGGCCTTCTTTTCCCACCGCTCTATCCAGTTCAGGATGGGCGGCATGAGTTCGACCATGCGGCGGATGGAATTCATTTCTTCACGGCCCTCGCAGAACGCGGTGTGGACGTAGATTCCTGCGCATGAGATGCGCACCCACATGGATCCAAAGTGTTCGAGAACAAGATGCATGTCGGTGGGTTCGCCGAGAATGCACATGTCGGGCAGCACTCCGTGATTGACGAGATAGTGCGTGCCGCACCCATAGCCCCGGTATTCTTTGCCCTTGAATTCACCCCACTGCGCTTTTTCGATTTCACCTGCGACAGCGGCAACGATGACATCGCCTTTCAGTCGCACGCCGGCGCGCTCCAGCGCTTTCACGGCGTTGGTGTAGCAAACGAGCGCGCCCTTCATGTTGTAGATGCCCAGGCCGTAGATAAAACCGTCTTTGACGACGGCGTTTGGCTTGTAGCCGATACCCGTCAGAAATTCTTCGCGGCCAGTGTTGGACGTATCCATGTGGCCGTTGAACATCAGGTTCTTGCCGCCGCCTGTGCCTTTCCAGCGGCCAACCACGTTGGCACGCGCTTCTTCGACCTCCTGCCAGGTGACATCAAGGCCTATCTGTTGCAGCGCAGATTGCATGTATTGCGCCATCGGCAGTTCTTCACCGGTGGGGCTGGGGATGTTGATCACATCGCTGGACATAGCGACGATGTCGTCTTCGCGAACTTCGGCGAGGATGCGATCGATGAGCTTGGGATCGAGGGCTGGCTTCGAGTTTTTGGTGGCGCTAAACACTTTGAGTACTCTTTTTAGGCTTTGTCATCTTAAAGCCTTGTCATCCCGATCGCAGCGACTGAGCTGGAGTCCGCTGCAACATGCAGATCCCCTGCGTCGCTCGAGATGACAATTCACAAATGAAGTCCCGCCTTCGAATGATTCTTTGCCAGACGGAAATCGTCCGGGTCGGTGCACATTTTGTCATTGCCGGTTTCCGTGATTAGAAAGTTGTCTTCCAGGCGCAAGCCTCCGCCTCCAGGCCAGTAAATGCCGGGTTCGATCGCCAGCACCATTCCTTTTCTTATTGTGCCGGTACCGGCCTGGTGCGCGTAGGGCCATTCGTGGGCGCGAGCGCCGACGCCGTGGCAGATGGGGTGGGAGGGCTGTCCCGGGTACCCACCTTCGGCAATGCGGGCGCGAATCAACTTGTCGAGTTCTGGGAAGCTGGCGCCGGCGCGCGCGAAGTCAATGGCGCCGTTGAAGACTGCAAGCAGAAGATCCAGCAGTTTGTGATACTCCGGCTGCAATTCGCCAGGGCAGGCATTCTTGGTGAGATCGGTCCAATAGCCGTCGGCGCAAACCCAGATTTCGAAGAGCGTTGGCTCATTCTCCTGAATTGGGCGGTCGCCGGTGGCAGTGAACGTCGCGATTCCCTTGCCTGACCACACCAACGTAAAGGCGCGCGCCATCTCGATTTTTCCCTTGTAGCCCACGCCGATTCCGTGCACGAAGCCTTCATACATAGCGCCGGCTTCGCTCTCTTTCATTCCAGGGCGCATGTGTTCGCGAGTGTAATCCATCGCGAGGGCTGCGAGTTCGTTAGCTAAACGCATGCGCTCGACTTCCTGTTCGGTCTTGATCGACCGCGCTTCGTTTAGGAGCGGAGTCGCATCGATGACCTCGCCGCAGAACTTCTTGAATGATTCGAAATAGGACATCATGAACGTAGTCGGCTCGCCCACCATGCGGTCGGCGGACTGCGTGCCCATGTTGAGTTCGACGGCAACCTTGTCGGTCAGGCCGCGCTGCTTCAGAACTTCGTAGGCACGGTCCCAGGCACGGAACTGCGGCGGGCGCGGATCATGCTCGTCGTAGCCTTTGAAATAGAGAATGTCTTTTGTCCAGGAGTTTCTCTCCGCGTCGGCCTGCTGCGGCTCGAGGGCGATGAGCGTGGGTTCGCCCTCGCGCGGGAATACGACCGCGTCGTATCCCTTCATGCACCAATAGTTAGTTAGATAGAGAACGTTGTCGGGCGCGCGACAGACGAGCGCAGAGAGGCTTTGCTCCTTCATCAGTGCGCGAACGCGATCAAGCTTCGTTTTGTCTGCCGGCCAAGCCATAGCGATCTCACAGCGTAATCAATGCACGGTTACGGGCTTATTCTCGTTGTGAAAATTCCAAGCCGCCTCTTTCCCCTTGATCAGCCGATAGACCGCCGTGTGCAGCGGCGCGGGTACACCGACGCGTTCGGCTTCGCGAACAATGGCGCCGGAGAGGAAGTCGATTTCCGTGGTCAACCTGTGGCGGACGTCGTGCAACATGGAGGGCGGATGATTGGTCATGGCGCCGACCCGGTTCATCTCCCACGGATCTTCGCGGAGGCGAACGCCGGCCGCCTCGGCCACTCGTTTTCCTTCGTCGATCAAGGCGTGCAGCAGATGGCCGAGGTCGGAGAATTCCGCTTCGTCGGAGAAGTGCGGCGAGTGCGGCAGGCCGGTCAGAGCGGACACGCCATTCACCGAGGAATTGAAAATCAGTTTGGACCACTGCGCTGGCCGCGCGTCTTCGAGCGCCTCGGCTTTGAGCCCGCCCGCAACGATGAGGTCGGCGAACTCCTTTACGACCGGGAAGGGCGTGCGGGTCGGTTCGAACGGGCCCATCCAGGTTGGCGTGTCAAGTTCATACTGCACGTGCGTGTCGCTGTGGCGCGTGCCGCTCATGAAAGTGGTGGCGCGGATCACATAGCCGCGGGTGAGGATAGCGATGATTTCCTCACTGCCGACTCCATTTTGAGCGGAGAGTACGGCGCCTTTGTCGAAGCGGCGGCCGACCAGGCGAAACGATTCTTTGACCTGCGTCGCTTTGGTGGCGACGATGCCGAGATCGCAATCCGGCAAGTCTTGCGCGCGGGTCGTGGCTTTCAGCGGGACGGCGAAATTGTGGGTTCCGGTGACACGCAGGCCTTTTTGGTTGAGTTCGGCAGCGTGATCTTCGCGGCGGACGAAGACCCAGACCTCCGCGACACGAGCCAGGTGCGCGGCGTAAAGGCTGCCGATCGCGCCGCAACCGACGATGCAAACTTTCTTCATCGCTTCTTCCGCTTTCTCAAACCAGCCGAGCTGCGCTCGGGTGGACGGACGAATGCGTCCAGTCCCTACGTGATCATCTCTTTTCCAACTTTACCAATTGAGCCAGCTGTCCACCGTCATGCTTGAGCGCGCGGAAGATGCTGTCGGCGTTGTTGAAGGAATCGTTGATAAAAATGCCTTGGTCGAACAACGCGTCCTGCAGCGCCGCTGAAATTGTGTGCACCGGGGCCGCGCCGCCCTCCCCCATGCCTTTCGCGCCGCTGTAGCTATGCGGAGAAGGCGTTGTCGTGTGGCCGTATTTGATGTTCGGCATATTCATCGAGGTGATAGGAATGTAATCGCTGAAGGTGGCGGTCATCATATTACCAACGGCGTCATAGACGCAGGTTTCCATCAGCGCGGCGCCAATACCGTGCGCGGTCGCGCCGTAAACTTGGCCTTCGACAATCGGCGGATTGATGACCGTGCCGCAATCGTCAACGGCCACGTAGTCGAGAATCCTTGGGACAAAGGTTTCGTCGTCCACTTCGACAACGGCGATGTGCAATTGCGCGGCGTAGGTCAGCGTAAGGCTGCCGTATTTTGCTTTCGTGTCAGGGACCTTGAACGGCGCGCGCCATACGTAGCGGCAGTTGAGCGTGACATCGTACAGTTCGGGCGGGAGCACGGCGCTATTCACGTTGACAATGTTGGCGAGGCCCCAGTAGTTGATGGATTTTCCGTTGCTCTTCGCCTTGATCTCGGGGCCTTGCGGACCGACTCCGAACTCCAGATCGTCTTCTTTGGCTTCGAGCGCAAAGGCAGCAAGGCGCTTCATCTCGGACTTAAGTTTCTGCGCTGCGCCGTGCACCGCCGACAAACCGGAAACCGCAAACTGGCTGGCGTAAGTTCCGGAGAAACCCGTGTGTACGTTGCGTTCCGTGTCGAAGCCTGTGCGCACGGTGATCATGTCGGGATGAATGTTGAGTACGTCGGCGACGACTTGGGCCGAGGTAGTCTCGTGCCCCTGGCCTTGCGGACATGATCCGACGGATACCACCACTTCGCCGTAGATATCCAGTTTGCAGTTGGCGCCTTGCGAGTTGCCGGAAAAAGGCGCGTAAGGATTGATAATCTGCGACTGGCCGAAATTGTTCGTTCCGGAGTCGAGCGTGGTGCCGATGCCGATGCCGATCATGCGGTTTTCTTTGCGGGCCGCCGCCTGCTTCTGCTTCCAGTGGTCCCAACCAATCAGGTCTTTCGCAACCTCCAGCATCTTCGGATAGTTGCCGGAATCGTACACGCAGCCGTTGGGCGTGGTGTAAGGAAATTCTTCCGGGCGGATGTAGTTGCGCAGGCGCAATTCGTCGGGCGCAATGCCGATTTCGTGGGCGCAGATATCGACGACGCGCTCCAGGAACCACAGATGCTGCATCCGTGAATATCCGCGATTGGGGCCGACGGGACACTTGTTCGTGACCGCCTGCCAGAAATCAATGCGGGCGTTCTTAAAGCGATAAACCCCGCAAAAAACCTGCGACCAGATCACGCAACCCAGAGGTTCGTAGCGCGGGTAGGCGCCGCAGTCGTCGATGTGGCGCGACTCGATCGCGGTAATGACGCCATTCTTGTCGAGGGCCACGCGCGTGTTGCGGAAGGTGCGCTCGTTGCCGTGAGCGCTCGAAACCATGTGCTCGGAGCGGGTTTCGACCCACTTGATGGGCCGCCCGCCGGACTTTTTCGACGCCAGCGCACAGACCGCCATCTGCGGATAACTCGTGATCTTGATGCCGAAGCTGCCGCCGATATCGAACGTCTGCACCCGGATCTTGTCGATATGAACTTTCAGGTGCGCGGCCAGAAATTGGATCGCGAAGGACGGGAACGAGTTATTGCACCAGTAGTAAATGCGATCGTCTTTGGGATTCCATTCGGCGATCACGACATTATTTTCGAGTGGCGTCGATGAAAAACGGTGAAAGTGCAGGCGGTCGATATCGACGACGTAGGCAGCTTCCTGGAAGGCGCCTTCAACATCGCCGTATTCCCACACGCCGTTCCAAACGCGGTTCGTGCCAGCTTCTTCGTGGAGAATGCTGTGATCGGTGAGCGCCTGCTCTGCCTCGACGACGGGTTCGAGCGGCTCGTACTCGACCTGAACAAGTTCCGCGGCATCGTCGGCCAGGCTCGGAGATTCCGCGACCACGGCGGCAACCGGCTCTCCCTGGTAAAGAACCTTGCTCACTGCCATTGGGTAGTCGCGGATTCTCTGCGCATGGTCGGGGCCGATTTCGATGAAGGGCTGCGTTTGCCCGGCAACCTCCTTGCCGGTAATCGCGCACACTACGCCGGGCAGCGCCTCGGCAGCCGAGGTATCGATGCCGACGATGCGCGCGTGCGCAAAGGGAGAACGCACGAAGCGGAGATAGAGCATCTCGCGCAACTTGATGTCGTCGGCGAACTTGCCCCGGCCGCGTAAGAGGCGGTCCTCTTCTTTGCGGGGGAGCGCGGCGCCTACCCAGGGTCCGCTGCCGTTTGTTTTGTCTTCTCCAGCCACTTTCTTCCGCCTCGTAGGTTCCGCGCACTTTCGTTTTCGCCGCAAACATTTCGCGGGCGAGGGCGCCTGCGCCACACGGGCTATCCCAGCGCCGATTGCAGCCCGTCTATCAGTTTTTGAATCTGTTTCTTGCCCAGCGGTTCGAGCATGCCACCGGCTACCGACGCCAGGCTCCCGAAGATTTGGGCTTCGCCTTGCCAGTTCACTTTGGTGACGAGAACGGTTTCGAGTGCGAGGCCGTCCGCGCTCCCATTGGTACTCGGAGACAGGTCGAACGCGGCGACGACAGTGACATTTCCCCCAGCAACCGCTCCCCGTCCTTTATATTGAGCGCGGCGCGGACGGTCGGCCTCCGCCAGTTCGATCTTCACGTCTGCGCTGCCCTTGATGTAGGAAATGCCCACATTCACCTTGAGCGTGAAATGGGTCGCGTCCTCGACTTTCAAGCTTTGAAAATCCGGGAGCAACGCTGCAAAGCGATTGGGGTCGATGAGGAAGTCGTAAACCTCTTCCGGGCTTTTCTTCACCTCGAATTCGCCTGCGAATTTAATGGCCATCTCAGGCTCCCCTCATGTTCCGGCCCGCAAGTTCGATGGCCTTGAAGATGTTCATGTATCCCGTGCAGCGGCAGGTGTTGCCGGCGATGGCTTTGCGAATTTCCTTTTCGCTGGGCTCGGGATTTTCGGACAGTAGTTGATGGGCGGAGAGCATCAGACCGGGCGTGCAGTAGCCGCACTGCAGTCCGTACGAATCGCCGAAGGCTTGCTGAATGGGATGAAGCTTGCCGTCGTTTTCAAGCCCCTCGACGGTGATGATCTCCGATCCATCCACCTGCACGGCAAACATCGTGCAGGATTTTACCGCCAGGCCGTTCATCAACACGGTGCAAGCGCCGCAATACGTCGTGTCGCAGCCCACGTGCGTGCCGGTGAGGTCGCAAGCTTCGCGCAAGAACTCAACCAGCAACATGCGGGGCTCGACCTGCCGCGCATAGGGCTTACCGTTCACCTTGACCTTGATATTGGCCGTGATGTTCTCCGCGGTTGCGGCCGCAGACATGTTTTCACGCATAGAGATGGGCCCCTTCGACTTGTTCTCCGCGAGCGCGGCGGGTGGCAATCTGAATGGCGCGCTTCACCAACGCCACAACGAGCTGGCGTTTGTATTCGCTGGACCCGCGCATGTCGGGCTGGGGATCGGCGGCGGCGCGGGCGGCTTCGGCCGCGGTGGCAATCGTCTTTTCGTCCGGGATCTTTCCGCAGAGCGCTGTCTCCGCCTCGGTCGCGCGGATCGCAGTCAACCCAACGCAGCCGAGAGCAATAGCGGCCTGCTGACACACGTCGCCGAACAGCGTGAGGTGCACGGCGACACTGGCGGTCGGATACACCGGAGCGCTCCGTTTGAACGCAAGATAGGCGCCGCCGCTGCCCTTCGAGGGAATCCTCACTTCCACTTCGGTTACAAGCTCGTCATGCGCCAGGGCGGTGGTGTAGGCATCTTTAATAAAGTCCTTCAACTGGATGGCGCGCGCGCCGCCCGGCGCGAGGCAATGAACCGTGGTGTCAAGCGTCATCAAGGCGGTGGCCCAATCTCCGCTGGGATCGGCCTCGGCGAGCGATCCGCCGATAGTGCCCCGGTTTCGCACTTGCACGTCGGCAATGCCGGCGGCGCAATCGTGCAGCAGCGGAATCTTTCGCGCCAGCGCGGAGCGCTCGATTTCGGCGTGGCGCGTCATAGCTCCGAAACGAAGTGCCCCGAAACGCGCTACGCCCGAGTCTTCCTTAATAAAGGATGTGCCTGGGATGAAATTCAGGTCCACCAGGTGTTCGGGATTGGCGAAGCGAAGCTTCTGAAGAGGAATCAGACTTTGCCCGCCCGCGAGAAATTTCGCAGACGGGCCCAACTGCTGGAGCATGGAGACCGCTTCCGTCATCGATCCCGCCCGGTGATAGTGAAATGCTCGCGGATACATTGCGGTTCGCCGTTTTCCAGTCTAAGGCATCAGTGTCGCAGCGCTTCAATGTCACGGTACTGGCTGCGAAAATACAATAGCGGCTCGCCATCCCGCACCACAACCTCTTCCACTTCCGCGATGAAGATGGTGTGGTCGCCCGCGGCTTGCGCCGAGTGCAGCCGGCACTCGAGATACGCCAGCGCTCCTTGCAAAACGGGCGTGCCTTGCGCGGTGCGGTCGAAGCGGGCGCCCGCGCTTTCAGGATGCTGGTGGGTCTCCGCCGAGCGCGCGTAATACTCCGAGATCGTCTGTTGGTCGTGGCGCAGCACGTTCACTCCAAATCGCTTGCGGGAGTGCAGATGAGCGTGGGTCCGCGCCCGGTGATCCACGCAAACCAGGACCAGCACCGGGTCGAGTGAGACCGCGGTGAAAGCATTCGCCGTCATGCCGTGGACTTCGCCGTCCTGGTCAACGGTGATGACCGTGACCCCGGTGGCGAAACATCCCATGGCCTGGCGGAAATCATTCGCGTTAAGGCTCATACGGAAACCAGGGGACACTGTCGAATCGTCGTGCCCCGAGACCCGATCCCTTCGCCCTGAATGCGTCGTCCTGAGTTAATTTGTGCGGAATCGCCGAAGGAGCCAGGAGCCAACCTTAGCGACCGTCCGGCAAATGAACACGCTACCACAGTTGCGAGTTTGAGAGCGGCTCCTATCGACCGGTTTTTCGGGTACGATGAAACGAGTGTCGCCCCCGAGACGCATGGCCACCTTTTCCCCAGATGCGCTGTCCGCGACAATTGCCGATCTCGCTGACGGCGGCGCGAAGCCGGTCTCGCGCGAAGCAGCCTGTCGTCTGCTGCGAACCGGCGAGGAGGCATTGCCGTCCCTGCTCGCGACGGCGCAGTTGGCGCGCGCGCAATTCAAGCCAGGAGTCATCACCTATTCCCGCAAGGTCTTTCTTCCCCTGACCAATCTTTGCCGCGACTACTGCGGCTACTGCACCTTCCGCCGCAATCCCGGCGATCCGGGCGCGCATACCATGACGCCGGACGAGGTGATGGAAGTAGTGCGCGCGGGCGAGCGCATGGGATGTACCGAAGCACTGTTCAGCCTGGGAGACAAGCCGGAGTTGCTCTTCCCCGAGATGCGCGACACGCTGCGCAGTCTGGGATACAAATCCACTCTCCACTATCTGGAGGCGATGTGTGAGAAAGTGCTGCGCGAATCGAGCTTGCTGCCGCATCCCAACCCCGGCCTGATGAGCGCGGAGTGGCTGCAGCGGCTGTCCCGCGTGGCTCCCAGCATGGGGCTCATGTTGGAAACAACCAGCACGCGGTTGCTGGCAAAAAATGCTGCGCACGGCAACGCTCCCGACAAAGATCCGGCGAAGCGCCTACGCGTAATCGAAGATGCGGGGCGGCAGATGATCCCCTTCACCACCGGTATCTTGATTGGAATTGGCGAGACGCTGGAGGAGCGCGTGGATTCGCTGATCGCGATCCGCAGCTTGCATGAGAGGTACGGTCACATTCAGGAAGTGATCGTGCAGAACTTCCGCGCCAAGAGCGGAACGCCGATGGCACACTGGCCCGAACCGGACCGCGAAGAAATGTTGCGCACGCTGGCCGTGGCGCGCCTCCTGATGCCGCGGATGAATATTCAAGCGCCGCCGAACCTTTCCGATCCGCACTATGCCGACTTGCTTGCTGGCGGCATCAACGACTGGGGCGGAGTTTCGCCGCTGACCCCGGATTTTATCAATCCCGAGAAGCCATGGCCGCATCTGGAGGAATTACGCCGGCGAACCGAGGCGAAGGGTTTTGAGTTGCGCCGGCGGCTGCCGGTTTATCCAGAGTTCTTGGACCGGGCCGCGGCGCAAAGCAATTTGCTGGAGCAACGTCTTAACACCGCCGCGGACGCTGAGGGCTACGCTCAGAAAATGAGGGTGGCATGATCACGGTCCTGACCGGCGGTACGGGCGGCGCCAAGTTCGTGGATGGACTCCGGCAGATCGTTCCTCCGGAAGAACTGACGATCGTCGTGAATACCGGCGACGACTTGCGCTGGTGGGGGTTGTACGTTTCGCCCGATCTCGATTCCATCGCTTATGTGCTGGCGGGGAAGCTCAGCCAGGAGCGCGGCTGGGGCGTAACGGGCGATACTTTTTATTGCCTGCAAGCCATGAGGCAACTCGGGCAACCGGCCTGGTTTAACGCCGGCGATCGCGATCTCGCCACACACATCCTTCGCTCCCAGTTGCTGGCCGATGGCAAGACGCTCACAGAGGCTACGTCCGAGATTGCGGCCAGGCTGGGGATCAAGTCGCGTATCCTCCCCATGAGCAACTTCCGCGTGGAGACGAGGGTTTTGACAACGGCGGGAGACCTGGGCTTTGAAGAGTATTTCGTCCAACGCCGGTACCAGGACCCAGTGGAAGAGGTGCGTTTCGCCGGCGCCTCCGATGCGAAGCCGGCACCGGGTGTGATCGACGCGATCCGTACAGCAGATCTGGTGCTGCTTGCGCCGAGCAATCCGGTGACCAGCATCGGGCCGATTCTGGCCATGCCCGGAATTCGCGCTGCGCTGCGCGAGCGTCGCGGCTGCACTGTTGCCGTTAGTCCAATCGTGGGAGGAGCCGCAGTCACCGGGCCTGCCGCCACTCTCATGGCGGCGCAAGGATTTGCCAGTTCGATTGCCGGCGTTGCCGGCTACTATCGCGACTTCCTCGACCTGCTGGTAGTCGATTCCGAGGACGCGGCGGCTGCCGAAGAGTTGCGCAAGACCGGCCTGCGTGTGCATTGCACTCCGACGATTATGCGCAAGCATGAAGATAGAATCGCGCTGGCCGAAAGCGTAGTGCAGGCGGCTATGGAGCAGCCGTTGGCCTCAGCACGATCTTTGGGGCGCGCATGATTCTGGTCCCAGTAAAAAACCTGGCCGGCGCCAAGCAGCGGCTCTCTTCTCTGCTGAGTCCCGCCGAGCGCTTCGCGCTGGCGCAGGCCATGTGCGAGGACGTGCTGCAAGCCCTGGTGCGCTGGCAAAGACGGCCTGCCGTTGTCGTGGTGACAGGTGATTCGTTCGCGCGCGACCTGGCGACGCGTTTTAATTTTGAGGTCGTTGCCGACGACAATTCCGGAGAAACCACCGCCATCGAAATGGCGACTGCATTATGCCGAGCCCGTGGAGCGGCTAGCACCCTGGTGGTTCCGGCGGATATTCCTTTGATCGACGCCTCGGAACTGCAGAAGATCGTAGACAACGCGCCTCATCGTCAAGGCGGCGCGGTGCTGGTGCCGGACGCGGCGGGACGCGGCACGAACGCGGCCTGGCGATCTCCGGGTGATTTGTTTCCGCTTCGCTTCGGCAACGACAGCTTCTTGCCGCATTTGGCCGCGGCACGGGCAACGGGCCTGCCGTGTGTCGTGCTTGAACTGCCAGGGATTGCTCTGGATGTGGATCGTCCCGAGGATCTCCGTGAACTGGCGGTCGCAGGCGGAGAACGACGATCACAGAAGCTGGCGAGAAGCTGGAACCTCGGCAGCCGGACTCAGGTCGAAGCTCGCCCAGAGGAAGACCGTCGAGAACAAGATCGTCGAGAAGAAGATCGTCGAGAAGAAGATCGTCGAGAAAAAGATGGCGTCCAGCAACGCTAGACGCGCTCGTAAGCGCGCGGCTGGGGAAATTCGCATTCTTCCGATTGTTGTCAGCGGAGAAGTCCGCGCCGGAGACTTGCTGAGCGCGCGGTTGTTGGCGGCCGCGCGCAGCTTGGGGCTGCGCTTTCAGGATGGCGATATCCTGGTGGTGAAACACAAAGTCGTTTCGAAGGCGGAAGGCGCGCTGGTTGCGCTCGATGAAATACGGCCTTCGAAAGCTGCACGGACGTGGGCCCGGCGCTACGGACTCGACCCGCGAGTCAGTGAATTGGCATTGCGTGAGAGCCGCCGAATCGTGCGGCGGAAGCGGGGTGTATTGATCACCGAGACCCAGCATGGGTTCGTTTGCGCCAACAGCGGCGTGGATGTGTCGAATGTGGATGGCGGACGGCACGCGGTGCTGCTGCCGCTGGATCCGGATCGTTCCGCAGCGCGGTTGCGGCGGGAGTTGAAGAAGGAGCTTGGGATTGGGATCGCGGTCATCGTCAGCGACAGTTTCGGGCGTCCGTGGCGGGAGGGCTTGACGGAAGTAGCAATCGGCGTTGCCGGAATGCGGCCGCTGGTCGATTATCGCGGACGCTGCGATCGGCACGGCTACCCGCTGCACGCAACGGTGGACGCGGTGGCGGACGAACTGGCTTGCGCGGCGGGCCTGGTCTGCGGCAAGCTTGCAGGCACGCCCGCGTGCATCATTCGCGGTTATGCGTACCGAAAAGGGGCGGGTGGGGCGCAGCAAATGATCCGGCCCGCGCGCAACGATCTTTTTCGGTGAGAGGTATTATGAATTGCCATCCCGAGCAAAGCGAGGGATCTGCAGTTCGCCGCAAAATGCAGATCCCTCGCTTTGCTCGGGAAAAATCTTGTGGAGTTGTACGCGGGTCCGCGCTTGCACTGCAAGCCGGTAGGAGAGGTCGATGGACTGGCGGGCCATAAAACTTGAGCAATTCCCCGCGCTGGCCTGGGACGACATCGCACCACAAGCTTCTCCGGCGCTTCGCGGCACCCTGGAACGCGCACTGGAAACCCAGGACGGAGCATCTCTGCGCGACGAGGACCGCTGCGCTCTCGCCAACTGCGACGGCGCCGATTTACTCGCACTGCTGGTGGCGGCCGATACCCTTCGGCGCGACCTGGTCGGCAACATTGTCAGCTATGTGGTGAACCGCAATATCAATTTCACCAACATCTGTCTTGTGGGATGCAAATTCTGCGCCTTCAGCCGCGGGCCGCGCGAGGCCGACTCTTATTTTCATTCGCTCGAAGATATGGGGCGCAAGAGTAAAGAGGCGTGGGAACTGGGCGCTACCGAAGTGTGCATTCAAGGCGGCCTGCCGCACGGCCTGCCACCGTTTTACTATCGCGACATTCTGCGCGCCGTGAAAAGTGCCGTGCCCGGTATGCACATCCATGCTTTTTCTCCAATGGAGATTGTGTATGGCGTGGAACTGACCGGCATGACTCTGCGCGACTATCTCATGATGCTGCGCGACAACGGACTGGACACGCTGCCCGGCACCGCAGCCGAGATTCTGGATGACGAAGTGCGTCACGTGCTTTCGCGCAATAAACTGTCGTCATCGCAATGGCAAGAGGTGATCCGCACGGCTCACCGGTGCGGCATCCCAAGCACCTCGACCTTAATGTACGGGCACATGGAGAACCCCGATCACTGGGTGCGGCAGTTGTCGTTGTTCCGGCAGATTCAGGCTGAGACGGGCGGCTTCACCGAGTTTGTGCCCCTTGGCTTTGTGCACCAGAACACGCTCCTATTTCAGCAGGGACTGGCGCGCGCGGGGCCCACGCTTGCCGAACACCTGAAGATTCACGCGCTCGCCAGAATTCTCCTGGCCGGTTCGATTCACAACATCCAGGTCTCATGGGTCAAGCTGAATCGCAAGCTTTCGCAGCTTTGTTTGCACGCCGGCGCCAACGACTACGGCGGGACGCTGATGGAAGAAAACATTTCGCGTGAGGCCGGAGCGACTGCGGGCCAATACACGAGTCCCGAAGATTTTCAGGCGTTAATTCTGGAGATCGGGCGCATTCCGGCGGAGCGCAATACAAAGTATTCGCGCATGAAGATCAAGCTGCCTGTCGAGTCGGTCTCTGCCGAGACTCCTCCTGACAACACGCTGTCTGCGGAGTTCGCATGAACACCGGCATAAGCCGCGCCATCGCGGTCATCGGCGGCACCGGCCCCGCTGGCATCGGTCTGGCGCTGCGCTGGGCGCGGGCGGGAGAGACTGTCATCATCGGCTCGCGCGATTCCGCCCGGGCGCAGCAGACGGCAGAGGCAATCCGTGAGCGGGCGGGTGCCAATGCCGGTGGAGTTTCCGGTCTGGAGAATTCGGCAGCCTGCGCCGCCAGCGATCTGCTGGTGCTCACCGTGCCCTTCGAAGGGCAGGCGGCGTTGCTCAAGCAGTTGAAGCCTGCAATCCGTCCGGGTAGCGTGCTGATGGATGCCACCGTCCCACTAGCGGCAAGCGTCGGCGGACGCGCCAGCCGCACCCTGGGCGTGTGGCAAGGCTCGGCGGCGCAACAGGCAGCGGAGTTGGTTCCCAAGGGCGTTTCAGTCGTAGCGGCATTCCAGAACCTTTCCGCGGAGGTGCTTGGCGGCGGCGAAGATGTCGATTGCGACGTGATCGTTTGCAGCGACGATCCCGATGCCACTCAAGTCGCGATGGAACTTGCAACCAAGATCCCCGGCGTGCGAGCGATTGATGGCGGCAAGCTTGAGAACGCGCGCATCGTCGAGCAGATCACGGCCCTGCTGATCGGTCTCAACATCCGCCATAAAGGACACGGTGGAATACGCATCACGGGCTTGCCCGATGGCGCGTACCGATGACTATCTACCCGAGAACTCAGGTTTCGTATCAGGGCATCGCTTTAGCGATGCCGTAACATCCTCGGAACCATTCCCCTTCAGGGGCTCGGCATCGGGGAGCCGTCGCTATGCCAGCGCCAGATAATGACTGTTCCTTCCAGCCACGGGCCGAGCATCGAGCAACCCGCCATCGAGTTCGATCACGCTTCTTTCCGCCTGAACGGACGCCCGTTGCTCCAGGATCTGGTGCTCTCCGTGAAGCCGGGTGAAACCGTGGTGCTGCTGGGGAGGAGCGGCTCAGGAAAAACTACAACTCTAAAATTGATCAACCGCCTGCTGCTGCCGACCACGGGTGACGTGCGAGTGAATGGACGCCGCACCGCGGAATGGGACCCGATCCGGCTGCGGCGAAGCATCGGCTACGTCATTCAGGATGGCGGTTTGTTCCCGCACTTCACCGTGGAACGCAACATCGCGGTCGTGCCGCGCATCGAGAACTGGCCGCAGGCGCGCGTGGAGGCGCGGGTGCGCGAATTGCTGGCCACGGTCGGGCTGAGTGAAGACTTGGCGTCACGTTATCCGAGCCAACTCTCCGGTGGCCAGCGGCAGCGCGTGGGCGTGGCGCGGGCCCTGGCGGCTGACCCGCCCATTCTGATTCTGGACGAGGCCTTCGGCGCCCTCGATCCCATCACCAGATCCCAGATGCAGAAAGAATTTCGCGCCCTGCAGCGGCGGATGCGGAAGGCAGTGGTCTTTGTTACCCACGATCTGCGGGAGGCTCTTCTGCTGGCCGACCGCATCGCGCTGCTGGAAGAGGGCCGCCTGATCGAGGACCTTCCGGTAGCCGAATTCTCGGGCTCGCGGAATCCGCTGGTGCGAGCATACGTTGAAGCGTTCTCTGGACCGTAGAGTCCTGCATTGCCGGATCCAGATTAGGAGTAAAGGAAGTCACGAGGTGATCGGCATGAATTTCTTTCAGTTCATGATGACGAACCGCCAGCAAGTGCTCGACCTGACACTAGAGCACATCACGCTGGCAGGAGTGGCGACGCTGCTCGCGGCGTTGGTCGGGATTCCGCTCGGCATCTTGATCACGCGCGTTCCGCAACTCAGCAAGCCGGTGCTGGGTGGCGCGAACATCATCCAGACCATCCCCAGCCTGGCGCTATTCGGCTTCCTTCTTCCGGCGCCATGGATTGGCGAGCGCGCTGGCCGGCTGGCAATCCTGGCACTGGCTCTCTACGCGCTGTTGCCACTGATTCGCAACACCTACGCGGGTATTCGCAGCGTCGATCCGGCGGTGGTCGAGGCCGGACGCGCCATGGGATTGACCGACCGCCAGTTGCTCCTCCAGGTAGAGCTGCCGCTGGCTTCGGGAGTCATTGTGGCCGGAGTCCGAATCGCCACCGTGGTCTCGATTGGACTGGCAACCATCGCCGCGGCGATCGGCGCGGGCGGGCTGGGAGAATTTATTTTTCGCGGACTGGCCATGGTCAACGACCAGGTGATCTTGGCAGGTGCAGTTCCGGCGGCCCTGCTCGCGCTCTTGGCCGACTTTGTGCTCGGAACGCTGGAGCGGCGGCTCGGGTCGCTGCATTTGAAATCCTAGTTTGAGAGTAAATCGGAAGCAACCACAAAGGGCACGAAGTATCACGAAGGCTTTTCGGTCAGAGGGCCCCTTCGTGCGACTTCGTGTACTTCGTGGTCAAAAGGTTTCGCAAATTGACCCATATCTCGATGCTCCTGTCTCTTGTGCTTCTGCTGCTGCCAGTCGCGGGCTGTGAACATCATGCCAATCGGATTGTGGTGGGATCGAAGAACTTCACCGAGCAACTGATCCTGGGAGAACTGTTCGCGCAAATCATCGAAGCCCGCACGCACCTGCCCGTCGAGCGCCGCTTCTACCTGGCGGGCACGTTCATCTGCCAGCAGGCGATCCTCGCCGGACGAATCGACATCTACCCGGAATATACAGGCACCGCGCTGACCGCCGTGCTTAAGCAGCAGCCGAAGGGCGACAAGCGGGAAGTTTACCGCCGCGTGAAGCAGGCTTACGAAGACAAATTCGGCCTCGCCGTCGGGCCGCCACTCGGGTTTGACGACACTTTCGCAATGGTCATTCGCGGCGAGGATGCGCGGCGATTGCAGTTGAAGACGCTGTCCCAGGCCGCTGCATTTGCGCCCCACTGGCGCGCCGGATTTGGGTACGAATTCATGGAGCGTCCTGACGGATATAAGGGCCTGGTGGCCAGCTACGGCCTGCGCTTCGCGGAGGCGCCGCGCATCATGGATCTCGGCCTGATCACGCGGGCGCTCAAGGAACGCCAAGTGGATATTATTGCCGGGAATAACACCGACGGATTGATCCCGGCTCTGGACTTCGTCGTACTGGAAGACGACCATCATTACTTTCCGCCGTACGAAGCCGTAGCCGTGATGCGCCAAGCAATGTTGAAGCTCCATCCCGAAGTTCGCGCGGCGCTGGACGCGCTGGCGGGGACAATCTCCGACGAAGACATGCGGCGGCTGAATTATGCGGTCGATGGAGAACATCGCGATGCCGCTGCGGTGGTGAAAGAATTTCTGCAACAACGCCGGCTGATCGATTAGCTTCGTTATTTTGTTCCACTCTGGTTTTCGCCGGCGAGCGAGTTTTTTGCCGCGACCGGGCCACGGCTGTTTACTTTCCTAGTAGATTTCCACAGCTGGTTCGGGTAACTGCCTTGCAACTTCCCGCGCGGTTCGATCCGCGCTAGAGTTTAGGTCCACTGCAGCCGCGACCGGGAAGGATGACCATGAGCACATTCGATGATGCCAATTGTCTTGAACATCGTCTGGAGCAGAGTCCCGAGCAGAGTCCCGAGCATCGTCTTGAGCATTGCCTGGAACGGCGCAGCGCGCAGCGCTTCGAAGCGCAACATTCGTCGCTGGCCATTCATTTCGCGGGACGCACTGTGCCTGGATTCATCCAGAACCTGAGCGGCCGCGGAATGTTTTTCTACGCGGAGGCGGCGCTTCCCGCAGGAGCGGTGGTGGAATTGACTTTTACCATGCCCTCGGAAATCACCTTGACGGAAAACATGCCGGTCCGGTGCCGCGGTCGGGTGTTGCGCGCCTCCGCTGCTCCGGCTGGTGGTCTTCAGGCGGATCGTTCCCCGGCAGGGCAGCCCCAGGCAGGCCAGCGAAACGGGATCGCCGTCCGCTTCGATTCCTACCAGTACTTGCCCAGCGACGAGCCCATCCTGCACTTCGCCCGAGTTTCGAGTGCGAGTTCGGACGCAACGTCCTCGGGCCCGGCGGCTCGCTGAAACACTGCTCTCGCGACCTACGTTATGCGGTGTCAGGGCCGCTCTTTCCCAAGGTTGAGCCCAAGTAGCGCGGACACTCCTGTCGGCGTGCCGACACCACCCGCAAGCTCAAGGTTCCTTGGGACTTTGACGACATGAAGTCCCCTAGGGCAGTGAACTGCACAACGCGGACTGTCTCTCAACAGCGATTAGGAAGACGCGTGGCCAGCTTAGTGCTGCGCGGATGAATGAAGTGTGTGCTGCCCTGCGCTTCTCTTTGGGGAGTGACTCAGCCTAGTACTGGGAACGCTCTGTCTGTCCCGGAGCTCTTGCTGTAGCCGGGCTTCCCCAGAATGGTCTTTCTGGGGAACGAGGGGCGGGAGTACACTATTTCGCGCAGGGGACGACGCCGAATGCTTGAATCTATTCGAGTCTTTGCCACCGTAGCTGCAGCGGTAATTGCTCTCGCTGCCTTCTTCCTCTCTTGCATCGCTTTGTTTACCTCAGCGAGCGTTGCACGTGCCCAGTTGTACCTAGAGCTTCGGAAGCTTTTTAGCGAGATTAACGATGAACTCCCAAGGCTTACCACACCGGGGTCTAAGGATTACCATGACGCGAAGTGGAGGCCTACGCCTGAATCAGATCCGACAGACTTCCTGAAGATAGAAAAGTACTGGTACCGCACCTTTGATCAGTGGTTTGTCACCAAAATCCTCCATCCTTGGCCATTCCAACGACTTTGGACAGTGTTTTTTGAACGCGCAGTTTTCGAGGGACTGAAAAATGTGCCGATCCGCTACGTCCTCTACTACATGGTTTCTAAGGAAAGCCGCACGTCGTTTTCCGGGCGCGGCGAGGAATTCGTCGAGGACCTGACCGCGGTGTATAAGAAATACAACCACGACCCTGATTACAAGAAGATCTTCTCCGGATTCTAGCTGCCGATTACGACGGGGAGGCCGGGCTAACGCTCGTACGGGTCTGGAAACTTTTCAGTCATTTCATGTTTTCCATCACCGTCATCCAGTCAATCGGCTCAGGCTTGCCCGTCCCCTGCAACCACTCGATCGGTCCGTAGCCCGTCCGTGCTGGAACGCTGCCAGACCAAAACCAGAGATTGCCGGACTTGTGCGTGCTCGCGACCTTCGTTCCGACCTTGACGAGGCCACTCACTACGGCGCGGCTGGGGTGGCTCGAGTCTCCTTTGGCAGAAATAGCCGCGATCTGCGGGCAGAACCGCTCGATATCTTTCTGGGAGAGATTGCCATCGCTCGCGTGATGGGGCACGCCCATGTAAGCAAGATGATTCCACTCGGCTGGCACGTGGGCCAATGCTTCGCTTCCCGCATCAGCCGGAAACAAGAACTTCAGGCCGTTCAAATCGACGCCGAGAATGACGCTCGTGTTGTTATATGGCTGCGTCTTCGGTTTTTTTTTCACGCTGGATTCGCTGAGGGCGCCGACCAGAGGCCCAGGGGCCAGCAAGGAAGCGAGGCTATTAGAGCCGGGAGCCGGGATGCCAGAAAGACTTGAAAGTGGAGTCGGTGTTGCGTTTCCTCCCAAATGGAGGGCGATTGCGTTCCAGAGCGGAGATGGTGCAGTAGGCCTCGCGATTACACGGAAGGGGGCCGGCGCATCAACTTTTGCGAACTCTGCAATCTTTTCTTTGTAGAGGGCCCACGACGGACCGAGCACGGTCATCCAAGCAATCGCGGAAATCGTCATCCCCGTGAACGGTTCCAGAGGAGTAACGTTACGGCTCGCGAAGGCGGCAGCCAACTCTTTGGTGGTTTCGACGACTTGCCTTACCCCGTCGTCAGCAGCCGAGGCCCGCCGCAGCGTATCAGCGCTGACGTGCTTCGTGATGTCATGCATCCACCCATTGCTAAATGCTATTGCGCTGCTTCGCACCAACTTTATCAAACCACTGGCGTGGTCGTTGTGGAGGTGGGTACACAGAATCGCCCAGAAATACGAATATCCCATCTGACGCAGGAAATCGAGAATGACTCCTGCGTCCTTCCCGCACCCACCGTCGATCAGAATCCGAAGCGGGCCCTTATCGAACCACTTGGTAACGACGACACAGTCCGCATCGCCCAGACTGAGGACATCTACTTCAATACCGTCGAACATTCCGAACCTCCAGAGCGATAAATCTTGCGGAACTCCAGGGAAGCGGCATAACCCTTGTTGCCGATGCAGACGACGAAATGTGCTCCGGGTTTCACGTCGGTCAAGAAAAATCCTCTAAACTATTGATTTATAAATATTTTACAGGTAAGTCCTTTATCCTCAAAGACCTGGCAAATCGCTCCCCGCTAAGTCTTTGATTTCAAAAGACCGCACCCGAGGGGTCAAGCCACAACCCCTCTAGCTGCAGCCGCTGGTTGATCCGCAGCTCATGCACTTATAGCAACTGCCGTTTCTCACCATGATCGAGCCGCAGACGTGGCAACTCGGAGCGTCTCCCATGTCGACCATGCTGGCGAGCGCGTCGGCAGCGTGAATGCTGCCGGTCATCGGTCGTTGCTCGGGTCGTTGATCGGACCGCTGGTCGCTGGTCGTTGGGCCAGAGCCGTTCAGATCGACGATTCCTTCCGGCGCTGCTTGCGGCTTGGGACGCAGGTTCTCGAACAGGAACTGCTGCTGTCCGCTGAGGAAGCGCATCTGCAGCCAGCGGAAGATGTAGTCCATGATCGACTTGGCAAAGCCGATGTCGGGATTGCT
>Ga0075030_100000889_pt1 | contig 26690 bp, 20 predicted proteins | sample LitLauG_LLR_2012_FD_71393 | JGI IMG/M metagenome (GOLD analysis project Ga0075030, IMG submission 71393) | Freshwater sediment microbial communities from Pennsylvania, USA - Little Laurel Run_MetaG_LLR_2012 | ecosystem: Environmental > Aquatic > Freshwater > Creek > Sediment | place: USA...
AGCTGTGCCCACTGAGCGGGCGTCAACTGGGCGCCGAGGGCGCAGGTGGTGTTGCGGAAACCGGCCTGCCACAGCACGGCCAGATCGAACAGCCCTTCGACGAGGATTACAGTGGAGAACCTGCTGACGGATTCCCAGGCGAACAATCCGCCTTTGGAGCGCGGCAATAGACGGTGGGGGAACGCCGCACCAATGCTGCGGCCATAGAGGTTGGCGATCTGCCCGTACTGTCGGCAAGGAAGAATGAGCCGCCGGCAAAAGGCATCGCGGCCGTGATGATTGATCAATCCGATTTCCAACAATTGATCGAATGAGGAGCACCAAGCAGCCAGATGACGCCGTAAGTTTCCACCGGGAGCATAACCGATGCCGAGTTCCTCAATCAGAGAGGAATCGTGCACTCCGCGACGGTCCAGATAATCTGTAGCTTCGGGATGGCGGTGCAGTTGAAGCTGATAAAAAGCGGCCGTCTCCTCCAGCAATCGGAAAACGGGGTCGGGGAGCAGTTCCTGTTCGAGATGAGCCACCGTTTGGCGGAAGGGTAGATCGAGGAATAGCTGGACAAAGCGGATCAGGTCCCCGCCCCGGCCGCAGCCGTGGCAGTAGAACAGGTTTTTGGCGGCATTGACGTAGAAGGAGGGGTGCGTTTCCTGATGTAAGGGACACAGCCCTACAAACTCCTGGCGTGAGCCGGTAAGACAAGGCTTCCAATTATGGCGCTGCAAATACTCCAGCAGCGGGACGCGCTGTTTGAGCCGCTCCAGATTCTCGGCCATGGCGTTGTTTTCGCCTCCGGAGTCGAGCTTAGGCGGAAAGCAGCCCTCTTCCCAGGCGAGGATGGTGGGCGGCGGGAGCGTTCTAAATCCGCAAGGGCCAGAACCGGGCGAGAAACGGGAATACGGTGTGGCAGCGCAAGGGGAGCGAATCGTGCACGAGAATCTCTGTTCTGGTGAGCCACGCGCCGACAGCCCGGATCGCCTTGCGCAGGAAGGAAAACGGCGGCTGAGAAGAATCCAGGCTTCTGCACCATCGGCGCAGCGTAGAGGGATCGGTCACGCGATCGGGGTCTTTGACGGTGGGCGCCGCGGCTTCCCAGCAGCGGCCTTCCAGGAAGCGGCGCTGCAGCGCCTGGCTGCGGGCGATGAAGCTGTAATGGCCGTAAGGAGGAGAAAAGGGCGGCAGGAAGGTGAACGTCTTACCGCACCGGTTGCAAAGGCCGCGGCGAATCCCGATCCAATCATGGTGTTGATCGTGCGCCTGTTTGCGGCGGCGGCCATGACCGACGATGGAATCCTGAGAGCAAATCGGGCAATGGCGCAGAATGACCTGCATGCCGGCCTCGGCCCAATCGGCTTCGAGGTTGAATTGCGCCGCCGAGAGTGGGATAAACAGAATCGTAGCGATGAGGGCTCCGCCCGGCCCGGTCATCTTGCCAGGATCGACAGGCCGGCGCGGGGCCCTTCCTCCTAAACAAATCTCACCTGGAGAAGAATAACGCCACGCCGCCGCCGGATGTGGCGAAGAGCCCATGAAGCAGGCGGTAGAAAAGAGCCTCTGCCGTCGACTTTCACCGGATTGGCCGGTTAAGCCGAGAATTTCTGCCCCTTGCAAAACGAGTGCGCAGGGTGACGCCGACCGTGGTTGAGAGAGAGGATGCCTAAGCATCGATGGCAAATGAAATTCCGAGAATCTTTACCCCTGGCTGCGGAGCCTGCCGGGCGACGGCGACTGCAGTTGGCGCCCGGTCGCTTAAGGTTTTTTGGGGAAGATGAAATTCCGAGGATCTTTGCCCTCTTGTGAACAGAGAAGAGCTGTTCTCCCGGCAGACACGCGCAAGAGGTTGGACGCCGGTCCGCCGGACGGGGGAAGATGTCTGCGGGCGATCACATGGTCGAACGCGTTGTTGAAACTTGCGCCGAGCTGGATAGGTGGCCATACATCGGACTGCTACAGTAGCTGCTACAGTTCGACCCGAGTATTGGGGGCATTTCGTGTCGGTTGATGTCGGATGGCGTCGCTGCCGAGACCGCGGCGTATCACCCCAAATACTTGAAAATGCTGGGAAAACGTTGAAAAGGAATGGCGGGGACGACGGGGCTCGAACCCGCGACCTCCGACGTGACAGGCCGGCGTTCTAACCAAACTGAACTACGTCCCCGCGATGTCACGAACACTTTGATGCTAACACGACAAATGGCCTAACCGCAAAGGCAGCCTGAATGCTGTCGGTTGAATGCTGTCGGCGCCGGGAGAGATTCTTGCTGTCCGTGCCGAAAGCCGGCCGCACACGGCTTGACTGGGTTCACCCACGAACGCAACCGTCGTGGAATGCGTGCCGTTGGAAAGAGCATCGTAGGTGATAGCTTCAACGGCTAGTGGTATCGCCAAACATCTTGTTCAAAATCAAGCTATTTGGTCTAAACCGCTAAGCTCAAGCGGTTTTGCCAGGGCCACACTTCTCACACCGGGCTTGCTATATATGGTGAGGGCAGCCGCTTGAAATCCCTTCGACGCACATCTGGCATTCTCCTCGGCGGTCTGCTGGCGCCGATGGCGTTGGCCCAGGCGCCCGTCATCACTGCTGTGCTCAATGGGCTCGGTCAGCCGAGAATTTGCCCTGGCGATGTCGTCCTGCTCTACGGCACACTGCCCGCCGACGCGGCGCGGAACTTCGCCGTCACCGTCGGCTCCAAGCCGGGCATCGTCAACTCGGTCCAGATCGATCGTGGGGTCACGGCCTCAATCTCGATTTTTGTGCCTCCCAACGTTGACCCCGGCCCATCCACCGTGGTCCTCAGCCACGCCGGCGCGATTTCGAACGCCTTCCCTGTCAACCTGACGCCGTGGGACCCGGTGCTGCCCCTCGACCCGTACGCTACTTTCCTGCACAATAACAGCGGCGCCTTCGTAACCCCATCCGCGCCGGCCGTGCCCGGCGAAGGCGTTACGGTCTTTGTCACCGGCCTCGGCACGACCTTTCCGCCCTTGCCGCTCGGAGCTCCAGCCAACAGATTCTTGTCCACGGTCGCACCGGTTACACTCACCGTCGCGGGGATCACGATCCCGGCGGATTTTGCCGGACACTACCCCCTCAGTCCCACCAGTTCGCTATTCAATGAGGCGGACTACGAGGTGAGCTTCACCGTGCCTTCCGTTACGGCCGCCCAACCGTTGGCGTTGACGCTCACGATCGGGGGCGTGACCAGTAATCCGCAAACGCTGTTCGTGGGCTTGCGGCCGTTCACCAATCAGCCCACCATTTCGGCCGTCGCCAACGGCGCCAACTTCTCCCCTGCCGGGCCGTTTTCGGCCGGATCGTTCGTCTCCATCTTCGGCACCGGCTTCGGCAGCCAGGACAACCTCTCCGCGTTTCCTGCCACCCAGGTCAATGGGATTTCCGTGCTGTTCAATGGCGTGCCCGCGCCCATCTTCCACCTGATCGGTTCGCAGGGTCAGATCGACGCCCTGATCCCGGCGGAAGTTCCGTCGTACGGCAGCATCACGGTGGTGGTCCAGAATCAGAATGGCCCTTCGCGGGCCACCGTGATCGCGGCTGGCGGGGCTTCGCCCGGTATCTTCACCGTCGCCGACCCCGGCAACAGTTCGCGGCGCAACGCGGCGGCGCTGATCGCCAACAGCGCGTGGCTTGTGATGCCGGCATCGCAGGCCCGGGCTCTCGGCCTATCGCCGTGTACCGGGCTCGCGGCGACCGCGCTCTGCGGGCAACCGGCCCGTCCTGGCGACTTCGTGCAACTCTACGCCACCGGTCTCGGCAGGGCGACACCCAACGGCGACCCGAACGGCACGGTCCTCGCCACGGGGCAACCTGCGCGGGCCGACGGTCCGGTGTACCTGACGGTCGCGAACCCCACGGTTACGGTCGGCGGACAGATTGCCAGCCTCCTGTTCTCCGGCCTCGCGCCCGGGTTCAGCGGCTTGTACCAGGTGAACATCCAGGTCCCGGCCGGCATCGCAGACGGCGACAACGTGCCCGTTCAGATCGCTACGCCTGGCGGCGGCAGCGATACGGCGACCATCGCGGTGTCCCAGGGACAGCAGGAGTGAGGCAGATTTCAACTTTCGTCGATTCCGCCGATAAGCACTGTAGACGCGGGACTCGCCTTAAGATCGGAGGCTTCCGGTGGTCCTGCGGCCTAGTGGGCGGGGTCAAATCCGCCCACGCCCATCCCATCGGGTAAACTAATCTCGGGGGTAAGTATGAGCGTGAATCGCAGATTCTTCCTGCTCGGCTCGGCCGTGGCCGCCCATGCATTCCAAACCGGGAAAACGGTTGGCACCGGGATGATCGGCACGGGCAATCGCGGGTCCTTCCTGCTCGATGCCGTGATACACCAACCCAACGCAAAGGTGCTCGCGCTATGCGACATCAAGCCGGACCGGCTCGACAAAGCGGCCACGGCGGCGGCCCGCGATAATCCGGCAACCTACACCGATTGGCAACGCGTGATCGACCGCAAGGACGTGGATGCCGTTTTCATTGCGACCCCGCCCTATCTGCACGCCGAAATGGCCGTAGCCGCGATTAAGGCCGGCAAGAACGTGTACTGCGAAAAGCCCATCGGAGTCACGCCAGCGCAGGTTCGGGCGGTGCTCGATGCCGCCAAAGGGTCGGACAAGGTGTTCGTCGCAGGCCAACAATTGCGGTCGCAGAAGCAGTTCGGGGAGACCGTCCGCAAGGTTCGCGATGGCGCGATTGGCGACGTGATCATGGTAAAGGCACAGCGGCATGCCGCGGCCGACCTCCCCCACGACGGAACATCCGGCGATTGGTACTTCGACGTGACCAAGTCCGGCGGGTACCTTATTGAGCAGTCCGTGCACAACCTGGATTTATGCAACTGGGTGATTGGGGCTCATCCTTCGCGAGCCTGCGGTTTGGGGGCAATCCTGTTCTATAAGAACGACCCGCCCGGCCGCACGATTTTCGACTGCGGCAGCCTCACATACGACTACCCCAACGGCGTGAAGATGTCTTTCACGCAGAACGTGTTTCACCCCGCGTCCATGCCCAACGGCAACCAGTACGTTTACGTGTATGGGACCAAGGGGGCCGTGGACCTGACCACCGGGACCATGTATCCTCCTGGGAGAGGCGTTCAACCCATCGTGCTGTCGCCCAAGGTACAGGAAGATCAGTTCGCGCACATCGCGGCATTCTACGATTCGATTACGAAGGGCACGCCGCCCCCGGTGGACGTGAAGGTCGGGGCCGCGGCCGCGTTGACTGCCATTTTGGGTCATCAGGCGATGGTCCAGGAAAAGGTGGTCACCTGGAGCGATCTCGGCGTAGAAGTGTAACGCGGGGACACGGGAGTCTCTCCAGGAGCCCGAGGCAGCCTCCCCCTTCCCCCGGTCGGCCGGTTCTGCCATACTGAGCGCCATGAACCGTCGTGAAGTTCTTGCCCTGCCGCTGGCCGCCGCAGCGATTTCCGCCCGCGGGCAATCCAGTCCCCACTTCACCAAGGGGATCTGCTCCATCATTTTCCCCAAGGAAATGCCTCGGCCTGAGTGCTTCGCCCAAGCCAAATCCGCCGGATTCGACGCCATCGAGCTTGCCGTAGGCACCGATCTTTCGCTCGACATCAGCCGGGATGACGCCCGCCGCATGGCCGAATCCGCAGAGAAGGCCGGCATCCGGATCGCCACCTTGTGGGTTTCCGAGCCCCTCCACCAAAATTCGCTGAATCATGCCGACCCTGCCGTGCGCGCGCGCGGTGTCGAGGCGATCCGCCGAGCGATCGCCATTGCCACCGACTTGAGTTGCGGCGCGCTGCTCCTCTACGCCGTTCGCCTGGGTAACGGCCCCAAACTTGAGGTCGGGTCGCAGGATACTTGGGACCGCTACACCGCGGAGCTGACAAAGGTGATTCCCGACGCGGCGCGCGCCAAGGTTCTCCTGAATCCCGAGAACGTTTGGAACAAGTTTCTTCTGAGCCCGCTCGAAATGCGCTCCTTCGTCGACCAGTTCCACAGCCCGTGGGTCGGCACCCACTTCGACGCCGGCAACGTCATGCAGTACGGATACCCCGAAGATTGGATCCTGACCCTGGGCCAGCGTATCAAGCGCATCCACTTCAAGGACTTCAAACTAGGTACCCGTGGTGAACCGGCCCGCTTCGCCGATCTCTTGGAGGGCGACGTGAATTGGAAGGCCGTTATGGCTGCGCTGGTCAAGGTTGGCTACACCGGCTTCCTCTCCCCGGAAATCGGCCGCAATCCGGGCCAACCCGACCAGTTGAAGCAGGTATCCACGGCGTTAGACAAGATCCTGGCCATGGCGTGAACTTCGGGCGCTTGGCCAGGCCGTCGCCAGGAGACAGCCCAGCGCCGTTTGCGGATGCCGACCGCTTCCAGAACAACGCCGCCAGCCTCTGCGAGCCGATTCGGTTTCCGCAAACCAGCCGCAGGCCCGAGTGCCCAGGCCTGGACTTCCCCCTCCACTCAAAGCCGCTGCGCGGAAGAACACACAACACCGGGCACTGACCACCGGCCACCATCCCCGGCGGCCGCGGGAGTCACACCCCGTTCAATCCGGCGCCGCCGGAGGCCCAGTTGGCTACCAACTTAGGCTGTCCACGGCCCGGGAAGCGGTAAGATGGACAGGCCAGGAGGCCTGTCCTACATGCAGCGACGCACATTACTGAAAATGACGGCGGCCGGACTGGCCGCTTCCCGCCCGATCCGAGCTGCCGATGCGGAGATCGAACTCTCTCCCGGCACCCCCGGCGCCGTCATCAGCCCGCATCTCTACGGGCACTTCATCGAACACCTGGGCGGCGTTATCTATGACGGCATCTGGGTGGGGCCCAACTCGAAGATCCCCAATACCGGGGGCATCCGCACGCGGTTCGTCGACGACATGAAGCGACTCGGCGCACCCAACCTGCGCTGGCCCGGCGGCTGCTTTGCCGATGGCTACCACTGGCGCGATGGCATTGGCGTCTCGGTGCGCCGGCCTCGAACGTATAACTAACTACTGGCAGCGCCAGATGCCGAAAGGCACGGACGCTACCGAGACCAACCAGTTCGGCATCCACGAGTTCATGCGGCTGTGCCGCCTGGTGGGCGCGCAGCCCTACGTCGCGGCCAACGTGGGCTCCGGCACGCCCAAAGAGTTCCACGATTGGGTCTCCTACTGCAACGCGCCGGCCGGGACGCTCAGCCTGGCCGACGAGCGTGCGGCCAACGGCGACCGCGAACCATTCGGCGTGCAGTATTGGGGTGTGGGCAATGAGTCGTGGGGTTGCGGGGGCACGATGCGGCCTGGAGAATATGCCACGCAGTACCGTCAGTTCGTCACGCAGTTCCCGGCCTACCACACGCCGTTCCTGGTGGCAACCGGACCGCGGGGCCACTCAGCCGATGGCGATATCGCCTGGACGGCCGGTTTCTTCGAGGGCATGCGCGGAAGCAGGCCGCCGGACGGGTTCTCGGTCCACTACTACACCGACCTGCGGCCGACCCGGGTCAAGGCAGGTGACTTCAACGCCAGCGAGTGGTACGAAGTGCTGCTACGCGGGGCGCGCCTGGAGAAGGTGATCGGCGACCATTGGAGCGAGATGGGCAAGTTCGACGCGCAGCATCGTACCCGGCTGGTGATCGACGAATGGGGCGTCTGGTATCCGCCGGGCGAGGAGATTGCACCCGGGTACATCCTCAGCCAGCCGATCACCCTGCGCGACGCCGTGCACACCGGCATGGCGTTCGACATCTACAACCGCCATGCCGAGAAGATCGCGATGGCCAACGTGGCGCAGACCATCAACTGCATTCACTCGCTCTTCCTGGCGCGCGGCGACCAGTTCTGCCGCACTCCGGCCTATCATATCTTCGACATGTACCGGCCGCACATGGGGGCCAGGCAGGTTCCGATAGCGATGAACGCTCCGGAAAGGAGCGTTACAGGAATCGGAGGGGCGGCGCGGCTGCCAGCCTTGTCGAGTTCCGCGTCCATTCATGAACGGCGGCTCACCCTGACGTTGACCAATCCTTCGCTTGATGATGCGGTGGCGGCGCGGGTGCGGCTGGCCGGCCAGGCGCGGGCCACGGAGGCGCGCGCAACCGTGCTGACCCACACCGATATGCGCGCGACCAACACGTTTGCCCGGCCCGACGAAGTCAAGCCGGCCGCGCTCGCGGTGCGCGTCGAAGCCGGCTCTCTGGAATTCAGCGTGCCGAAGCAGGCGGTGGTGGCGGTGGAAATACAGATCGCGTAACGTTCCTCGCTGTCCTCCTGGCTTGCGGGCCGCCAAGGGTGCTCGCCAACCGCCTCTCAAAACTCCAGGCGCAGCCCCAGTTCGATCCACCGGGCGCTGTTGGTCCGGTTGGGAGGCGTGTACGTGCCGGTGATGACACCGAAACTGGTGGGGCTTGTATAGCTGAGACTCGGAGTGGTGAAATTGTGGTGGTTGAACACGTTGAAGAAGTCGGCCGAGAAGACCACAATCTTTTTCTCGGCGATGCGCGTGTCCTTGCCCAGCCGCATATCCACGTTGCGGAAGGGCAGGCCGCGCATCGGGTTGGCGCGCCCGGTGCGCGTGTCGCTCGCGAGCTGAATGTAGCGGAAGCTGCCGTACACGGCGCACGGGTTGCTGAAGAGATTCAGCCCGGTGCCGGTGGCTGCCGCCGTGCCCACACTGCCCACGCCGGTAAGCGTGCATCCCGCGGAGCCGCTGTTGATGGCGGTCGACGATAGCGGCCCTGTGGGCACCATGTAGGTGGACACACCGATGGTGGAGGTGGCGCCGCCCCAGACTTGCGAACTCTGGGTCACCTGTAAGGGTAATCCGCTCCACGCGGTGACGACGCCGGAGGTATTCCAGCCACCGATGATCCGATCGAGATACCTCCCGCCGTGTAACCTATGCCCCGGTCCCGCCGGAAGATCGTAGATGTAATAGGCGTTGAAGACATGTTTGCGGTCGTAACTCGACGGGCCGTAGTCCACGCCAGGGTGAAAGCTGTTGGCGTAGAAGCCGGCGTTGTTCTGGTTCGACAGGTAGTCGTCCAACGCCTTGGAGTAAGTATAGTTCGCGCGCACCGTAAGACCGTGGCTGGTGTTCTTGGTCAGTGTAAGGATCCCGGCCGAGTAGTTCGACTGGCCGATGTAGGTCCGCATAAACTCGATCTGCGCCTGGTCGTTGGAGAACGGGATCAGGTTCAAGGAACGGCGATAGTTGGCCAGGTTGATGAAGAGGCTGCCCAAGTTGCCCTGCGTGAAGCTGGAGGTATTGCGGCCCACCACGAAAGCGGTCGCGGTTTGGGCGCCCTGAAGCTTGGCGAGGCCCGGAAGCTGGTTCTCAAACCATGGTTCCGTGGGAGCCGGCTGCCCGGTGCGAAGCGCGTTGGCGATGGCGTCAAACGCCTGTGCGAACGTCTGGCCCGAGGCCGCGTCCACCATCATGTAAGGCGCCGAAGTCAGGTTGACCGCTTGCGGCAGCCGGCGCGAGAACCTTCCCAGGTAAGCTGCTTCCACTACCATGTTGCCGGGAAGCTCGCGCTGCAGGCTCAAATCCGCGTTGTAGCTGCGCCCGACTTTAGTCTGCGGGTCTACCTGGAAGGATAGAGTTTCGGTATAGCCGGGAGGCGGGATCACGGGCGAAGTGACCGCGCTCGCAACTGGTGTCGGCAGAGTGCCATCTACGCCCGCGCGGAAGCTGGCCAGCCCCGGATTGGCGGCGGTCCCGCCGGCAGCGTTGCAACCCGGCCCCCCCGCGCCCGTGGCATTGCACAGCGGCGCCTGCACGATGATGTTTTGATCGAAGCCCACTCCCAGCATCGGAATCTCCACGCTCTGCACCGTGTTCGAACGGTCGTACACCATGGCGAATCCACCGCGCAGCACGGTCTTGTTGTCGAAGATCTTGCCGCCGGGCTTCCAGGCAAAGGAGGCGCGCGGCGCCCAGTCGCCGTAATCGACGTTGTATACCGGCACGCCCGCCTTGCCCACGGTGGCAAAACCGATGGCCGGATTGTAGATCTGGCCGGCGAGCGCGGCCTGGAGCCGGCTCTGCATGTACTGTGGGCCATTGATCAACTGGTTGTTCTCGGCGTTGATCATCACGGTCTGCAGGTTATGCTGCTCGGTCGGAGCGCTCTGCCAGCCGTAGGACAGTCCCAAGGTGAGGCTCAGCGACGTGGTCAACCGCCAGGAATCTTGAAAATAAAAGTACGTGGCCCACTCGTTGGTATGGTCCACCAGAAACGTTCCCAAAGGAAGGGGCTGCAGGTTCTGATCGCGAACCGCGAGGACGCCGACGTTATCCACCAACCCCAGCGAGGACGCGTAGAAACGGTCCCAGTTGGTCAGGTTGGCGGAGGTCACGCAATTCGATGTCACGGTCGAACTGCACGTCAGCGGGCGATTGGCCGTGGGAATGGAGAGGTAGGTCTGGTCGCCATCAATCAGGGCCACGGTCGACGTGAGCGATCCTATTACCTTGTCGGCCCGCACGTGCGTATAGGGGAGCATATTCAACTGCGCGCCAAACTGGAACGTGTGCTTACCCCAGATCTTCGTCATGTCGTCGATCCACTGGAAATCGCCGTTGTAGTTGGCCTGGTAGCGCGCCCGCTGGGTGTCCATATCGATGGGCGAATCGAGGAAGCTGCTGACGCCGCTCCCGAACAGCAGCGCCACCGGTCCCGCAGGGGTGCTGGAGCCGGGGGCATTCAGCATCCCGGCGGCCATGGTTGGCGACGTCGCTTGGCTGGCATTGTTGTCGCGCACGTAGCCGAAGCGGAACGTGTTCAGCCACAATGGCGAAAGCTGCCAGTTCAACGCCGCACTGTACACGGAGCCGCGCTGCGGTGTCTGGATGAATGATTTCGGCTGCCCGTTCTGGATGCCGACGTCGCCCGACCCCGTGGTGATGCTCCGGAAGTACGTGTAGCTGCCGCTGAACTGCAGCTTTTCCGAGAAGTTGTGGTCCAGGCGCATGACGCCGTAATCAGTCTGCACGGGCACCGCGAGGTTGAAGAAGTAACCGCTGGTGTTGAGGCCATCGCCCACGCCGGAAAGGTTGGGCTGGGGCATCATGGCCCACTGCGCCTTCGCCGCGGGGCTGATGCCCAGGCCTCGCGGATCGCAGAGGCCCGTGCCGCTGGAGCCGCAGACCGCGGCGCTGGCCAGGTTGAACTGCTCGATGTTGCCGCTGGGGTCCTTGAACTGGAGGATTCCCTGTTTCAGCGTGTCGGTGGGTACGGTGCGCGTCAATTGCGTCACGTTAGCGAAGCGGCGGCCTTCGTAGTTGGCGAAAAAGAAGGTCTTATCTTTGAAGATGGGTCCGCCGATGCGCCCGCCGAACCGGTTGTCGCGTATCGGTGCTTTGAGCTGGCCGGTCCGGTTGTTCTCCCAGGTATTGGAGTTTAACTGCGAGTTTTGCAGGTACTCGTAGAGGGCCCCACGGAACTGGTTCCCTCCACGCCGTCCAATCAGAGTCACCTGGGCGCCCGAAGCGCGGACCAGGGCCGAGTTAGGAGTCAGGACAGTAACCCGGAACTCCTCCACGCTATCTGCCGGCGTCGGCACCGCCGTATTGCCGGCGACCACCTGCTGGGTGATGTCGAGGCCGTCCAGCGTCACCGTATTCTGATCGTCGATGGCGCCGGCCACGCGCATGGTGAGGTTGCTGCCACCGGGCACGGTGCCGGGTTGGAGGTTCATCAACTCCGTGGCGTTGCGCTGGAGGGTGGGCAGCCGCAAGATCGCCTCGGTTTGCACCGTGTTGCCGATCTGTGCATCCATGGTCTGCAGCAACGCGGCGCCGGCGGCGGTAACCTCCACCACCTGCGTGTCCGAGCCCACCTCCAGCGTCACCGACGCAGGCCGGCTTCGGTTAACCTCCACGATCAGGTTGGAAACGGTCGCGGTACGGAAGCCGGCCACCCTCACGGTGATCTTGTAATTCCCCGGTGTCAGGCTGGGAAAAATATATTGACCGGAATCGTTGGTGACCTGCTTTTCCGTGGCGTTGGTGTCGGCGTTCACAAGCTGGACTTCGGCCTTTGGCACTACGGCTCCGGTGGGATCCGTGATGACTCCTGCCAGCGCGCCGGTAGTCGAGGTTTGCGCCAGGCCTGCGGGCGCCATCGAAGTCAATAGGCAAGACACCGTCCAGACGGCCGAAAAAGCCGTCAAACCAACTCGAATACGATGCATGACTGTACCCCCTTTTGCTCGGATACTTCTGTAACGGACTGTCGTCCTCCGTTCGCAAACCGGGCGGAAACCGGACACACCAACTCCATGGTGTGTTTTGGGTGATAGTACCAGTGGATGAAAGGGCTGTCAATCGAAAAGTGGCATGGGTGCCTGCCGCTGGACAGGGCTCGGACGGATCCTCATGGGCCGTTCATGTCGCCGCTGCGCCGGGGATGATGCAGGCGTGCTGTTACCGATGTGGTTTCTTTAGCTGAGCTGGTACGATCCGCGCCCTCGCGAAGGCATCCCACGCGCCGTTAGCACAAAACCAATGTCCTTCCAGACCGTGGCCGTGGTACATCGTAGCGGCGTTCAGCGGAAACGGCTCGTCGCCTTTACCGGGAAGATATACAAAGCCTTGGACTGCGGAAGCATCCAATACGTAGGATACCGTGTATGTTTTGCGAACCGGCCCATCCTCGCGAGTGGCAGCGTAAAAGGCCACTTCGAGCCTCGGCATCCCGGTGGCCGGTTCCGCCACGGGACCTTTCGCCCAGTCAATAATGAAACCTTCGCTTTGCTCAATTCCGTTGACGTGCACTCCGGGACCGGCCCACACACTAAACGTGCCGACGCTGGAGTCCGTGATTTCGATGGGAGTGGGAAGCCGCTGCCCTTCCATAGTGATCTTCACTGTCTCCCCTTTGGCGGATAACACTGCCGGCATAAGTGACATCATTAGGATCCCAATCGCCGGGATGGAAGTGCGCACGATGGTACCTCCCTCTGGTTTCCTCAATTGTATCTCGCCACCTACTGCGGCACGGCGATCACCTTCTGCAGCCGGTGGGCTGGACGTCCTGGGCCCGCTCGCCGGCGGTAACAAGCGATCGCCGGCGTTACGCTAGAATGAGCTGTCACCTCAGAATGGCTCCTGATCCCGATATCAGCCTGATTCTTCCGGCTTACAATGAAGCGCGCGCCATCCCGGCAACGATCGGCGACGCCGTCCGCTATTTCAACAGCCGCGCACTGCGCTATGAAATCATCGTCGCCGCCGATGGCGACGATGGCACTCGTGAGATCGTACGCGAAATGGCGCGCGAAAACCCGGCGCTGCAGGCCATCGGTTCTCTCGCGCGGCGCGGTAAAGGCCTCGGTATTCGCGAAGCGGTCGCGATCGCCACCGGCGCCATCATCGGCTACGCCGATGCCGACAACAAGGTTCCCATCGACGAGTTCGAAAAGTTTCGTCTGTGGCTCGACCAGGGCCTGGAAATGGCCATCGGCATACGGGGCCACGGCGCTCCCATCGAGAAGGCCCAGCCGCTCTACCGGCGCATCGGATCGGTAGGATTTCGTTGGTTCATGCGAACCGTGGTGGGGCTGCCCCGAATCCAGGACACCCAGTGCGGCTTCAAGTTTTTCCAGAACTCCGCAGCCAAGGAGATATTCCGGCGGCAGAAAATCGACGGGTATATGTTCGATGTGGAGATCCTGGCAATTGCGCTGCGGTTGGGTTATCGCATTCAGCAAATCCCCATCCGCTGGCGAGACGACGCCGATAGCCGTCTGGACCTGGTGACCGGGAACCTGCGCAACGTTCGCGATATTTTCCGGATCGGCCTTGAGCACCGGTTCGGCGGGAGGCTTCCTTGAAGGCTCTGGTCACGGGAGCAGCCGGCTTCATCGGGAGCAACCTGGTGGACCGGTTGCTGGCTGCCGGGCACGAGGTCACCGGCCTCGACAACTTCTCCACGGGCTTTGGCCCATTCCTGGACGGCGCCCGGCAGTCCGCGCGGTTTCGTTTGGTGGAGGGCGACCTGCTCGAGTTCGAGGCGGTACGCCGCGCCATCGGCGGCGCTGACTTCGTGTTCCACCTGGCTGCCAACGCCGACGTCCGCCATGGTCCCGATCATCCGCGAAAGGACTTGGAACAGAACACCATGGCCACCTCCAACGTGCTCGAAGCCATGCGTGCGGCGGGCGTGCGGCGCATCGCCTTCGCCTCCACCGGCTCGGTTTATGGCGAACCCGAGGTCTTCCCCACGCCCGAAACTGCGCCCTTCCCGGTGCAAACGTCGCTCTACGCCGCGTCGAAACTGGCCGCCGAAGCCCTTCTCACGGCGTACTCCACGGCTTTTGGCTTCCAGAGCTTCATCTTCCGCTTCGTGTCGATCCTGGGCGAACGCTACACTCACGGCCACGTGTTCGATTTCTATCGTCAGTTGCTCGCTCATCCCGGTCGTCTCGACGTGCTGGGCGATGGCCACCAGCGCAAGTCGTATCTTTATGTGCAGGATTGCATCAGCGCCATCCTGCTGGCTGTGGAGAAATGCGCCGAGCTCGTGAACATCTTGAATCTCGGCGCCGACGAGTATTGCCAAGTGAACGACTCCATCGGTTGGATTGCCGAACACCTCGGCGTCTCCCCGCAACTGAGCTATGCCGGCGGTGAGCGGGGCTGGATCGGCGACAGCCCGTTCATCTTTCTGGATTGCGCGCGCGTGCGGGCGCTGGGCTGGGAGCCCGAGTTGACCATCCGCGAAGGCATCATTCGCACCCTGCGGTTCCTGCAAGGAAACCCATGGGTGCTGGAGAGGCACCAGTGAAACCACTGAAGAGCGAGGTGGCGTTTGCCACGCCGTGGTTCCAGATTGTCGCCAAGACCATGAGAGCGGACGAAGCACCGTACTACTCGCTGCGGCTGCCGGACTACTCGGCGATTCTCGCGGCCACGGAAGATGGGCGGATTCTGGCGGTGCGCCAGTACCGCCCCGCAGTGGAGCGGCATACCATCGAACTGCCGAGCGGCATCGTGGATCCCGGCGAGAGCCCGGCTGAAGCTGCGCGCCGGGAATTGCTGGAGGAAACGGGCTACCACGCGGACGAGGTGGAAGTGCTGGGGCCGCTGGAGCCCGATACCGGCCGCCTGGGCAACCGGATCTGGGCTTGCGCCGCCACGGGCGTGCGCCGGGTGGAAGACCGCCCGCCTGAGGAAGGAATCGAAGTGCTCACATACACCCCGGCGGATCTGGCACGGGCAACCGTCGCCGGCGAGTTCAGCCACGCCTTGCACGTAGCCGTCCTGATGATGGCCGAACTGCGGGGAAATCTGAAAATGCTCTAACTCCGGAACATAAGTCGAGCCATATCTAGTGGTTTGCGGCCCTGGACGCTTTTGTGTAGATACCTCAAATTGCCAGTCACAACCAAATGAAAAAAGAATTCCTTTTCAATTCAATTGCTTAGCGGGATCTGTCGCCGGTAGCACGAAGCTTGGAAGCTAGCCTGAAATCGAGAGAAGACCGCTTCGAAAGTGTGGCGGTCTCTTGCAGTGACCAAGATGCCCAGCGATCCGATTATCATTGTATTTGGTTTTTGACGGTTCGTGGATCTTAGAGCTGATATGAGCAACCCATCGCGCTGTCCACAGGCGCGTCATGTGAAAACTCCCCATCCGGGGAGGCCACCTTTGATAGGTGAAGAATGATACCATTCTTTGGGGTACTCAAGTGAGAGTACCCCAAAGAGATCCCGTCCCAGTTCTCATCACAAGATTGAGTCTGTTATCCGGAGCAGGCATATATTGAAAACGGCCAAGATCTTGGCTTGTTGCTTCCTTGTCTTCCCGCTCGTCGGTACGGCGCCACGCACCGTTCCGAAGCCCAGGAAACCCTTGCTTTCCGCGGAGAAAACCAGCGTTACTCGCGCGTACCTGCTGAGCCGATTGGACGAAGGTCTTGAACTATTCCGCTTGGGCCGCTACGCTGAAGCCGCGCAGCGGTTTGAATCGTTGAGAAAGGCGGCACTCGAGGCGCATGTAGACGATCTGGCGGCTCGCGCGATCGCTGATATCGGCGGCACACAGTTCGCGCTCCACCAGTATCAAGCGGCCCTCCGCTCCTACTTGGAAGCAACCCGGCTGGCCACCGCCGCCAACGATTCATCCTCCGCAGCCGTGTTCGCCATGAACATCGCCCACCTCTACTCCGAAATGGGTGCGCTCGAGATGGCTTCGCAATGGACGCAGGGCGCCCTGGAACGGCTGTCGGCGAAGACCCGGCGCGATCAGATGCCCCAGGTTTTGATGCAGTTGGCGATTCTTCGCGCGCGTCAGGACCGCATGCCCGAAGCCCTCAAGATGTTCGGCCAAGGCATTGACGCCGCGGACCGGACTGGTCGCGTCGAGTTATCCGCCAATGGCTGGAACCGCGTCGGTGAGGAATTCCTCACACACGGCGAACTTGCGGCAGCCGAACCGGCGTTGTTGGAGGCTTATCGCATTCGCAAGCTGAACCATTTATCGCTGGACAGCTCCTACCGCAACCTGGGGCGCCTGCGTCTGGAACAAGGTGATCTGGCCGCGGCTTCAGCTTTACTGGACCGAGCGGTCGAACTCTCCGCGCGTCCTCAAGGGCCAATCCCGTTGTGGGACGTGTACCACTACCGCGGCCGCGTCCGCCTCGCTCAGGGACGCTTGCGGGAGGCAGTGTCCGATTTGCGCATTTCGGTGCGCCTGGCGCGCGATTGGCGCTGGTCGATCGTGCAAGACGATGCCAGCCGCATCGGCGCCGAGGGCTGGCTCGAACGGGTCCATTCCGCCATGGTCGAGGCGGGCAACCGGCTCTACCTGGCAACCGGCGATGCATCGCTGATTCGCGAGACCTTTGAGGCTGCCGAGGAGAATCGAGCCAACAGCCTCCGGGCGCTCCTCTCGAGCCGAACCACGGCGGGCGCTGAATTGCCTCCTCTCTACTGGGAAACGTTGCGGCGGCTACAGCGGGCCGAGGTGGAGGCTCTGCGGACGCAAGATCCAGCGGCGGAAGAAGCCGTAAACAACATCCGGGCCGAGTTGAACCGGATGGAAGCGTCGCAGGATGCCATTTCGGCCCCGTTGCCCACCGATCTGCTGGCGAAAGCGCAGGCGGCAATCGACGCCGATTCGGCTCTGTTGAGTTTCCATTTGGGTGATGCCGTCTCATGGATGTGGGCGCTTGACCGCGAAGGGCTGGCGCTCTGCGTGCTCTCTCCGCGAAAAGAGATCGAATCCCTGGTGGAGGCAGCGGCCCGCGCGATCCGCGACGATGCGCCGGACGCGCCGCGGATTTCGGCAAGTCTGTACCGTGCTTTATTTGGTGGCTTAGCTACCCGTTTTCAGCGCAGAACCCGGTGGCTGATCGTGCTCGATCGGGGCATGTTCGATGCGCCTGTGGCGGCGCTGGCCGAGAGTGCCGGCCCTGCACCCAAGTACGTTGCCGAACGCCATGTGATCGAATTTCTCCCCGGGGTTGGATACTGGGTGGAAGCGCAGGCCCGCTGGGCCCAACCTGCCGCCGGGCGGCTTTCCTCGCTCTTCGTGGGCGTCGGCGACCCGGTCTACAATACAGCCGACCCGCGTATGAAACACCGCGTCGAGCGAACGGGCTGGTTGCCGAACTTGTTCCGGACCGCGGCCTTACCGGAGGCGCTGGTATTGCCGCGGCTGGTAGCCAGCGGAGTGGAAGTGGACGCCTGCGCCCGTGTCTGGAATGGCGAACGCACGCTGCTCAAAGGCCCCGACGCTTCGCGCCGGCGGTTGATGGAACAACTCCAGCGCAATCCTGCGGTGGTGCATTTCGCCACGCACGTGTTGGAATCCTCCGAACGACCAGCCTCGGCCATGATCGCCCTCAGCCTGACCGACCGCAACGAAATGGAACTGCTGCCTCCGGTGGAGATCGCGCATTGGAGCACTCACGCAGGTTTGATCGTGCTGAGCGGCTGCCATTCTGCCGCCGGCGCTGCCTTGCCTGGCACCGGACTGGTGGGCCTTACCCGCGCCTGGCTGCTGGCCGGAGCGCAGTCGGTAGTCACCACCAACTGGGATACTCCCGACGATAGCGGCCCCTTGTTCGGCGCCCTGTATGCGAAACTAATGGGGCAACGCCGCGCCGATCCCGCGAGCGCTCTGCGGGACGCACAACGGGTCATGATGCAGTCGGGAGGCTGGCGAGCCCGGCCGCGGTATTGGGGAGCTTATTCGGTGGTAGGAAATCTATGAGCTCGGAGGCCGGCGGCAATTTGTCCGGTGGCACACTATCGAATCCATCCTGGTCTGGCCTGGTGGAGAGAATCCGCGTGGGAGAGCCGGCTGCCATGGAGGAGCTGTATGCCGTCTTCGCCAAAGGTGTAAGGTACTACCTGTGGCGCCAGCTTGGCCCGCAGGACCTCGACGACCGGGTCCACGACCTCTTCTTGATCATCACCCAGTCCATCCAAAACGGCGAACTGCGCGAGCCGGAGCGGCTGATGGGCTATGTACGCACCATCGCCCGCCGGCAGGTGGCCTCTTTGATCGACGACGCCGTCCATTCCCGTCGCAGTGAAGTCGATATCGATGCGGGGATCAGCCTCTCTGATCATCAGCCAGACCCCGAACGCCGGGCCATTCAACAACAGAATCAGGAAGTGGCGATGCGCGTTATGGGAAGCCTGCATAAGCGGGAACGGGAAGTGCTGATGCGCTTCTATCTCCAGGAGCAGACGCCCGAGCAGATCTGCCGGGAAATGGACCTCACGCCAACACAATTCCGCCTGATCAAAACCCGCGCCAAAGCCCGGTACACTGAACTAGGGCAGCGCCGTTTCGCTCAACGAACCGGTTTCCACCCATGACCCGAGATACGCAGATCTTCCCCGGCCGCGAATTTCTGAGAGCATTGGCGCAGTAAAACTACTTTGTCTACGAGAGAGAGACGTGGTTGACAATAGAGGGGGTGACAAATGACCCAAGAAACCAATCGTCACTTGGCAGATGACGAACTCGAACGGTACTCGATGGGGGATCTTTCCGAACCTGAGTCCGGCGGCTTGGAAGAGCATCTGTTGCTTTGCGAACGATGCCAGCAACGGCTGGATGAGACCGATGCGTACGTCGTCGCCATGCGGGATGCCGCGGCCGGGTTTCGGCGCCGCGAACGTCTGGTGCCGGCCGGGCCTCCGCCCCGGAGCTGGGGCTGGACTTGGCACTGGGGCTGGCTTCGCCTGGTTCCCGCGTTAGCTGCGGTCGCCCTCCTGTTGGTCGTGGTCGGAAGGTATTCGAGCGTTGCCGATTTTGGGGCCCGCCCGCCCTTCGCCCTTAGTCTTGAAGCCACCCGCGGTGCCGCCAACGCGGCGTGGGCGCCAGCCGATACCAGGCTGCTGATCCGCCTGGACTTGGCCGGATTGTCGGGCCTTAACGGGTATCGCCTGGAAATGGTCAACGACTCAGGCGTCACCGTCTGGCACGATACAACCGCTGTTCACGATGCCCAGGTCGAATGCAGAATTCCCCCGAGCCGGGCCGGCGTCTATTTCATCCGCGTCTATTCGCCCGATGGTGTGCTGCTCCGCGAATTCGGTCTCCGCACTCGCAACCAATGAGCGATTAGCTCGACTCACCGTTTGTGCGGCGGCTCACCCGCTGAACGCGGAGAGCTGATAACTGTTTCTTGCCACGCTAAAATACCAGTATGGTTCGTGCCGACGCGAGTGCGGCGATCTCCGTAGAACGTTTCTTTCAGTTTTCGCTGCTCGGACTGGTCGCCAGCGGATATCTCGCCGTGGCCGGTTCCGGGTACCTGGACGCGCCCACGGTGGCGCTCACCGCAGCCGGCCTACTACTGCGCGGCATGTTTATCTGCGGGGTCTTTCGCTTCAACATTTCGGAACGCGCCTCCACGCTCCTGACGGTTGGCTACGCCGGGTTTTTTCTGGCCGATTATTTCCTGATTTCCCGCGACTTTCTTAGCGCCACTGTCCACCTGGTTTTCTTCCTGGCGGTCGTCAAGGTTCTCACCGCAAAAACCAGCCGCGACTATTTGTACACCGCCACGATCGCCTTCCTGGAACTGCTGGCTGCGGCCATTCTTTCAGTGAATATTACTTTCTTCCTGTTCCTGGCGCTCTATCTCCTGTTTGCCATTGCGGCGCTGACCTCGGGTGAGATCCGCCGCTCCATGAACAAATCCCCGGCTACGGCGCGCAGCGGGCTGAGGCGCTTCCACCCACGCCTGGGAATACTTTCGGCATCGGTAGCGTTGGGCATCCTGGCGCTCACCGCCGGGCTGTTCTTCCTGTTGCCTCGCACGGCCGAAGCAGCCTTTGCCCATCTGATCGCCCGCCGCTACCACCTGCCGGGCTTTTCCAACCAGGTCACGCTGGGCGAGATCGGCGAAATCAAGACCAGTTCGCGGACGGTCATGCATGTCCGCATGTACAGTGCCCGGCCGCTCGGGGGCTTCAAGTGGCGTGGCGGCGCGCTCAGCGAATTCGATGGCAAGCGATGGTTCAACTCGACGCGCGCCCGAACGCCGATCCGGGTTGAGAACGGCCATGTCAATCTGGCCGCACTCGACCAGATGGCACCGGGCCGCGGCATCAGCTACCGCGTCGATCTGGAGCCCCTGGAGACCGACGCTCTCTTCTTCGCCGGCACACCCGTCAACCTGGATATCCACGTGCTCTCGTTGTACCGCAACAATGAGACCGGCACCTACCGTCTCGGCTACCCCACGCCCCAGGGCTTCCACTATGAAGCCTACAGCATTCTGGAAGAACTGTCCGAAAGGCCGCCGCTGCTTTACCCGCCGCCAGTGATGTCTCTCGTCGAACGCCATCGGTATCTGCAATTGCCCGAGGTAGACCGGCGCATCGCCGATTTGTCGCGATCCGTGACCGCCGGCACCGCCTCGGACCTGGAACGTGCGCGCGCCCTCGAACACCACCTGCGCACGTCCTACGGCTATACGCTGCAACTGCCGGATCGGGAGGCGGCGGATCCGTTGGCGTATTTCCTCTTCGCCCGCAGGAAGGGCCACTGCGAGTACTTCGCCTCTGCCATGGCGGTAATGCTTCGCACTTTAGGGATTCCGTCACGCCTGGCTACCGGGTTTCAGAGCGGCGTCTACAATCCGGTCTCCGACCTTTGGCTGGTGCGGGCCTCCGACGCACACAGTTGGGTGGAAGCCTGGATTCCCGGCCGCGGTTGGACCACGTTCGACCCCACTCCGCCCGACCCGGATGCGCACAGCTTCGCCCTGTTGGCCACGGCGGCGCTCTACCTCGATGCCGCTGAAACCTTCTGGCAGGAATGGGTAGTGACCTACGATATTTCCCGCCAGGGTACGCTTGCCTATCGCATGGAGCAAGGCGGCCGCCGCCTGGGCATCCGCTGGTACGACACCCTGCTGGCAATTCGTTCCGGCTGGACCTCATATGTATCGAAGCCATCCCGCCGGTTAGGCGCCTGGCTCCCGGCGATTCTGGGCGCCGGCGTCTTGCTTTGGCTGTTCGGCCCCTCAGTACTTCGTTTGCTGCACGTGCACCGCCGGGTGGAGCGTGCGCGGCGCGGCCAAGCCATCGTGGCCGACGCCACCTTGCTCTACGAGCGCATGCTGCGCATCCTCAAGCGGCACGGCTATCAGAAACCACCTTGGTTCACCCCGGCCGAATTCGCGGCCTCCTTGCCTCGCACTGAGTGGGCCGCGGCCCTGACGGAATTCACCAACACCTACAATGCGCTGCGCTTCGGCGGCCGCACGGAAGTGGCCCCTCGCCTCTCGGCCCTGCTCGACCAGTTGGATCAGGCCGCCCGGCGGTAGACTTGACCATTCGGACATTTTGGCTTCCCCCCTGCCCGCGGCCGACTCCCGCCTGGGGCGGGCGGACTGGGTGTCTGCCGCGGTTCTGGGGGACCGCCTACTGAGCTGAGTCAGGTGAACAACCAGTTCGGAGGTTTTGTCCTGAGTAATTAATGGTTTCCCCCTTCGCCACCGATAAGGTTCGAGGGGGCCCATATGATCCGGCTAACCCGTCTGAACCGTACGCCCATCGTGCTCAACTCGGACCTGATCGAACATATCGATGTGACGCCAGACACCGTGGTCACACTGACCACTGGCCAGATTTTGCGGGTTCGCGAGACGCCTGACGACGTGGTAGACCGGATCGTCGAGTTCCGCAGACGGGTCTTCGGACCGGAAGTTCGCGCCACCGATCTCCTCCGGGAAACCCTGTCCGAACAGGAAGCAGAAGCGAAAGCGGAGCGGGAAGCTCACTAAATATCTTATGGCTGAACCGGCGAAACCTCACGAAACCAAACTCCCGGCAACCGGCGCCAAGCCCGGATTCCGGCCTGACTTCGCAACCATCGGAGGAATTGCGCTGGCCCTTGCCGGCATCCTGGGCGGGCTGGTTCTGGAGAAAGGCAAGGTCCAGGACATAGCCCAAGGCACCGCCCTCATGATCGTCATGGGTGGCACTCTGGGAGCGATGCTGGTCACCACACCCATGCACACCGTGATGCGTGCATTCAGGGGTCTGGGCGACGTATTCCTGGAACGGACGAGTTCCGCGGCCGCCGTGATCGAAACCCTCATTCAGTTCGCCGGCAGGGCCCGCAAGAATGGCATCGTCAGCCTCGAATTGGAAGCGGCCGCGGTAGAGGATCCGTTCTTGCGCAAAGCGCTCAGCCTGGCCGTGGATGGCACGGATCTGCAGGATCTTCGCAAGATGATGGAGACCGATATCAGCCTGAGCGAGCATGCGGCGGAAGCGGAAGCCAAGGTTTGGGAGTCGGCGGGCGGCTATGCGCCCACCATCGGCATCATCGGCGCGGTCTTGGGGTTGATCCAGGTGATGGGGCACTTGGAGGACATCAAGGAGGTGGGGCACGGGATCGCGGTCGCATTCGTGGCCACCATCTACGGCGTCGGGTCGGCGAACATCTTTTTTCTGCCGGCCGCCGCCAAGTTGCGGGCGCGAATGAGGGAAGCCTCATTGATTAAGGAGATGACGCTGGAGGGCGTCGTCGGCATTGTCGAGGGTTTGAACCCAATCCTGATCCGTTTGAAGCTGAATGCCTATAACCAGGTTCCCGAGAAGCCCAAGGAATCCCCGAAGAAGGCCGTGGCCCCCGCGACCCAGTCCGCCGCAAAGGCGGGAACCGCTCCACAACCGGCCCCCGCGCAACCATAGGAGCCACAGATGATCCGGAAGAAGGCCCACGAGCACCCGAATCATGACCGCTGGCTGGTGTCGTATGCTGATTTCATCACCCTGTTGTTCGCTTTCTTTGTGGTGATGTTTGCCACGGCGCAAAGCGACAAGTCGAAAGCCAAAGATGTGTCAACCTCAGTGCGCGACGCATTCGAACACGGGCAGTTGAGCTCTGCCGTCTCCAACGTGTTGCACGGCAAGCCCGGCGTCAACCGGATGGGCAATCTGCCGGCCAAGAACGGGCCAGAGAACCCTCCGCCTCCATCCCAGGCACCGGCGGATCTTTCGAAGTCCCTGGGCACGCTGCAGGGCGGGCTCGACACGGAACTGAAAAGCGGAAAAGTGCAGCTCAAACTCGAAGGGCGAGGCCTGGTGATCAGCTTGCGCGAGGCGGCGTTCTTTGCGTCGGGCGACGACGGCGTGGCGCCCTCCAGCCTGCCCATAATCGCCAAGATCGCGGCGGTAATTCAGCCCCTGCCCAACTCGGTGCGACTGGAAGGCTTTACGGATTCCATCCCCATCCACAACTCGCGGTTCCGCAACAATTGGGAACTCTCCGCGGCCCGGAGCATCGCCATGCTCGAAGTGCTGCGCGACCGTTTTCAAATTCCCTCCAGCCGCATGGCGGTCGCCGGCTATGCCGACAATGCCCCTGCCGACACCAACGAAACCGAAGATGGGCGGGCGCATAACCGGCGCGTTGACCTGGTGGTGTTATCCGCTGGGGGCCAGACCGCCGAACCAAAGGCTGTTGGCAAGTAGAGCAACCCGCTCCGGCCCTCAGAGGCAGACCCGCACCTTCGCCGGAAGCTCCGGCTGGGGGTTCTGGTAGATGCCCGCGAGGTACAGGCTTGTGAGTTGGCTCGCGGCATGCGCCCGGAACACCTTCACGATCAGCGCCGACCAGTCGATCAGTTCGCGGGCTTCCTTGAACATGGCCGAGGTGGCGGTTCCTCCGGCCACACTCTGCTCGAGTTGGCCGGCATACTCGCACCACAAGCGTCGCGCCTTGGTAAACTCGCCCGACGCAAAGGCCCCTCGAATCGCACCTGGGTATTGGCCGTTCATGCCGTCCTCACTTGTACATCTGGTCGGCCGTCTGCTGGGCCTGAAAAACGCTCTCGAGGTAGGAATACTGCTGTTCCATGGTGGCTATCGCCGCATCGGCGGCCGCCATCTGTTTTGTCAGGTTCTGCTGGAGCAGGTTGATTTGATCCTGCTTGTCGCTGATCCGGCTATTGGTGGTGTCGATGCGGCTTTGGATGGCGCTTTCCGCGGTCTTGATGAGACCGGAGGTAGGATCTTCGATGCTGGTCATAGCGTCGGTGGCGAACTTGAGAAAACCGCCGCTTGTGGCCGATCCGAAAAATGCCGCAACTCCTGCGGAATTGGTCAGGTCGGTGGACATCAGCGAGAATTGATTGAACGTCAGGTGGCCATCGGTTCCCAGATCCAGCCCGAGGGCGGAAAGTCCGGTGATCTGCGAACCGGGAGAACTATAGGTGGCCAGACTGCTCAGGGACTGCCTCAGGTCGTACACGATCGACTGGCCCACCAGTGCGCCTTGCGACTGGCCGCGTTGCGCGGCCAACGCATCCACCGCGTTATTGTAGGTGGCCGCAAATTGCGACAGCGCGTTGCCGAGAGCCGAGCTCGACCGCGTGACCGTAACGTTCACCGGGACGCCCGCGTCCGAGGCCAGCAGATCGACCGTTAGGCCTGGCGCCAGGGCTATGGTGCGCGAAGTGCTGGAGACCGGCGCGTTGCCGTCTACTGAGTACGATGCCTCCAGCCCCGCCGGACCCTGCGTCTGAAGGCTCGTCCCGCTGTCCTGGATATCCAGCGTAGCCGGGCCCAAGGTAGTGCTCTTCAGCGAAATACGGCTGTCGTTAGGACCGACGTTGACCACTGTGGCCTGAACCTTCCCGCCCGCCGCGAGATTGATGGCCTGCGCCACGCTGGCGGCGCTGTTGTCGCTGGGTGTGATGTTGGTGGTGGTTGGGCCGTTGCCGGTATCGATGACCAGTTGGTAGGTGTGCTTCTGTCCGGCCGGGTTGGGTGTGGCAACCCAGGCGCTCGACGACAGGCTGGTGGCGTAGACGCCGACATTCTTCACGTCAATGGAGTAGGTTCCTTCCATGGCGCCATCGCTGACTGTGGCGCTCAACGCCGACGTATTGGAAATATCGGTCTGAAACGAGCTTCCGCTCATCGCCTGGCTGATTGCTTGCACCGCGCTTTGCAGCGCCGCGAACTGGGTATCGATTCCGTTCGTGCCGCTCAACACATCGGACTGGCTCTGCAAGGCTTTGACGTCGGCCTGCATCTGGGTGATCGGCTGAGATGCGAGGTTCACGGCGCGCGTAATGCTGTTCTGAAAGTCCTGCGAGAACTGGCTGCTACCCGTGAAAATGGCGCTGGTGGTGGTCCCCATAAATGCTCCCGGGCCGAAACAGACTGATCGTCCGATCCGGCCCGAAACTTTAGGGCGGGCGGAACCCATATCCAGAGCCCCGCCCGCCGGTTAGTGGTTTAGGGTTAGCCCCTCAGGAGTGCGAGCACCGCCTGAGGCGCGGAATTAGCCTGAGCCATGGCGGCAATCGAGGCCTGCTGGAGGACCTGAGCCTTGCTCAGATTCGCCGCTTGCTGCGCCACGTCGGCGTCGCGAATCTGCGACTGCGCAGCCGAGAAGTTCGAGATCTGCGAGTTCGCCAGGCTGATGGCGTAGTTCAACTGGTTCTGCCCCTTACCGACCGCGGCTTGCGCCACGCCCAGTTTCTGTACGGCTTGCCCCAGCGCCACCACGGCCTGCTCCGCGCCGGCGACGGTGGTGATGTCCATGGTGCCGCTGGACGAGGAGGCAACCGTCATTCCCTGGGGTGAGCTCGCTCCCGAGGTGCCGTCGTACAGGCCGACAGGAGTGCCCGTCGTGTTGTTCGACGATTGGCCGACATTGACCGAAAACCCGTTCAGCGAACTGATGAAGCGGATGCCTTCGGCCGTCCCGGAAGCGTTGGTTTCCTTCACCGCGACAATCTGTTTCATAGTCGCGTTACCGCTGGTTTGCAGGGCAGTGTTGATGGTCTGGATGGCCTGGTCCAGCGTGGCCGCGTTGGTTTCCGCCAGCGTCACCGACTGCGATTGCAGCGCGCCATCGCCGTCGTTCGCAGTGAAGCTCAACACCTGTTGGTCGGCAAGGGCGTGCAACGTCCCGCCGGCCGCGCCGATGTTCTTCAGCCCGGCAAAACTGAACACATCGTTGTTGGTTCCAAGCCCGGTCTGCGAGGATCCGTTGGCCGAACTCATGGCCGCCTTGTCCACCGCCGAAAGGGTCGCGATCGAACTGGCGCCCGTGCCGAACCCCAGATCCAGAGTGCCTGTCTGGCTCTCCACGTTCATCCGGAACTGCACGGCCGCATTGCCGCTGGCCACCGTCAAGGTGCCGCCGCCGGCGCCGCTCACCGTCAGCCCCGCCGCGTGCAACTCGCTGTTGGAGTCGATGGCGGCC